>Ga0187780_10001215_pt1 | contig 19415 bp, 18 predicted proteins | sample 1015_Q2_SP10_20__FD_132429 | JGI IMG/M metagenome (GOLD analysis project Ga0187780, IMG submission 132429) | Tropical peat soil microbial communities from peatlands in Department of Meta, Colombia - 1015_Q2_SP10_20_MG | ecosystem: Environmental > Terrestrial > Soil > Wetlands > Peat | place...
GGACGTGGACGCGGCCGGCGAGCGCTTTGAATACGATCCGAGCGAAGCGTCTTATGAGGGAGCATTCGTCGCCACTTTTCACGATTACGTGCGGCGCGAACTCAAGTGGGATAGCGACATGTACTACACGGTGAGCGCCAACGTGCGGCCATGGGATCAGACCGGCAATACCGAAGTCGCGGAAGTCTTGCGCGCAGCCATGACTCAGCAGACCTATCTAAAGGTGCTGGTCCTTTGCGGCTACTATGATGTGGCCACACCGTTCAACGGCATCGAGAACACCTTTGCGCACATGAACCTTGAATCTCCGGTCCGCAAGAACGTGAGCTTCACTTACTACGAAGCCGGACACATGATGTACATCGATGAGAAAGAGCATCATAAGCTGCACAAAGATATGGATGAGTTCATCAATTCGGGATATGCGCGATGATGTGAGTAAAAATGCCAGTTTGCGGGCTATGATGTTGGACTAATGTAAGGGCCAGAGGGACTCTTCACGATTGCTGGCATTTAGAATTGCCAAAGGTAAGTTGCATTCCATTGCGCAGCCGGCGCCTAAGTTGCGGCCGGGTTGGGCACTGGTGGGGGTGCGGCTGGCGGGAATCTGCAACACGGATATCGAGTTGCTGCACGGCTATTACGACTTTCAAGGAATTCCAGGACATGAGTTTGTCGGCGTGGTGGTCGAAGTAGAAGGGCTACCGGCTGCAACACGTAAGAAGTGGCTGGGCAAGCGGGTCTGCGGAGAGATCAATATTTCGTGCGCGGCGCTGGGGCGGAAACCGGTCTGCCATTTTTGCTGGCGCGGATTGAAAACCCATTGCGCCAAGCGGACGGTGCTGGGAATCATCGGCCATCCGGGCGCATTCGCGGAATACCTGACGCTGCCGCTCGAAAATCTTCACGTCGTGCCGAAGACTGTAAGCGACGAAGAGGCTGTTTTTGTGGAGCCGTTGGCGGCGGCGTGCGAAATTCTGGAACAAGTTGACGTGAGGAAGTTCAAGATAGCGGCCGTTTTGGGGGACGGGAAACTCGCGCAGCTGATTGCGCGAGTGCTGCGAACGAGAATTCCGCGCGTGGTCCTGTACGGGAAGGACGAAAGCAAGCTACCACTGGCGCGACGAGCGGGAATTCATACGAAGAAAGTTCGCGGAGATGCGAGCGATTGGAAGCGAATTAAAGAAACCTATGGGCTGCTGGTTGAGGCCACGGGTTCGCCGAGCGGGTTGGCGCTGGCACAGCAGATGACCGAGCCGAGAGGGACGTTAGTATTGAAGTCGACGTTTCATGGTGCTGCGCCGGTGGAAACATGGCCGATCGTGGTGAAAGAGATCAATGTCATCGGCTCGCGCTGCGGGCCGTTCGACGAGGCGATTGCGCTATTGCGGTCGAGAAAAGTCGATCCGAAACCTCTAATCACCCGCACCTTTGCCTTGAAGGATGCGCAGAAGGCGCTGGTGTTCGCGCAGCAACCGGGAGTGCTGAAAGTCTTGCTAAAGCCTTAGAGGAAATGAATCACAAGCGGTTGATGCAAGAGGCGACGCAAGCGGCGCCAAAGCCGTTGTCGATGTTGACGACGGTGACGTTGGAAGCGCAACTGTTAAGCATGCCGAGAAGGGCAGCGACACCACCAAAGCTAGCGCCGTAGCCAACGCTGGTGGGAACAGCAATCACGGGAACGGCGACAAGGCCGCCGACAACGCTGGGAAGGGCGCCTTCCATGCCGGCGACGCAAATGATAACGCGGGCTTGCGCGAGCTTGCTTTCGCGATGTTCGAGCAGGCGATGGATGCCGGCGACGCCGACATCGTAGAGTGAGTCCACCTGGTTACCCATCATGCGGGCGGTGAGAAGAGCTTCTTCCGCGACGGGAATGTCACTGGTACCAGCGGAAACGACCAAGATTAGACCCTTGCCGGTGATTTCGCGCCCGCGTTCAATGGTGATTACGCCGGAAAGCGGATGGAATTTCGCGGCGCGCGCTGGTTTGCGATTGGCTTTTTTAACGGCGGAGAAGATTTTGTCGTCGGCGCGGGTGATAAGGATATTGTGGCGCGAGCCTTTCTTTTGCAGCATTGCGTGAACGATTTTAGCGACTTGCTGTGGCGTCTTGCCTTTGGCAAAAATCACTTCGGCAAAACCCTGGCGGAGCGCGCGATGATGATCGACTTTGGCGAAGCCGAGGTCTTCGAACGGCAAATGCTTCAGTCGCTCGATGGCAGTGGCGGGAGAAAGTTCCCCGGCCTGCACGGATTCCAGAATTTTCAATAGTTCCACTTGGTTCATGAAGTTCAGCCGCACGAAATTCTATCATTGGCACACTGGAATGCCTCGGCTTGACTTGCCGTGGAGCGGCTGCGAGACTCAATTTATTCGCGAAAAATCACGATAGCAAGCTGAGAGGGCGATGAGCAGAAGCCGCATTCAAACAGTGCTGGAGATGATCAAGTTTGAGCACTCCGTGTTTGCGCTGCCGTTTGCGCTGACGGGAGCTCTGCTGGCGGCACGAGCTACGCGGCACGGCTGGCCGACACTGCGGCAGGTCTTGTGGATTGTGGTGGCGATGGTGGCGGCGCGGTCCGCGGCGATGACGATGAACCGTATCGCAGATTTGCGTTACGACCGCGAGAATCCGCGGACGAAGCAGCGGGCACTCGCAACGGGCGCGCTTTCGCTGCAATTTGCGTGGTTTTTCACGCTGCTGGCAGTGGCGTTGTTTTTTGTGGCCGCATGGCAATTGAATCCGCTGGCGCTGAAACTCGCCCCGCTGGCTATCGCAATTTTGTTTTTTTATTCCTTCACAAAGCGGTTCACAAACTGGTCGCATTTTTTTCTAGGATTTGCGCTCGGAATTTCGCCTGCCGCGGCATGGATTGCGATTACCGGGGGACTCGACTGGCGCATGTTGATTCTTTGCGGTGCGGTGACGCTGTGGGTGGGCGGATTTGATGTGTTGTACGCGTGCCAGGACATCGACTACGACAAGCAGGCTGGACTCTTTTCGGTGCCGAAGAAATTCGGGATCGCCAACGCGCTGCGGATTGCTCGCGGAATGCACTTTGTCGTGATCGCGCTGCTAAGCTGGCTGGCGTTGAGTTTTGGATTGCCGTGGCCGGCATGGGCGGGGATTGCGGTGGTGGCGGCGTTGTTAGGATATGAACATTCGCTGGTGAAAGCGGACGATTTGAGCAAGCTGGACGCTGCGTTTTTCACGGTGAACGGCTATATTAGTATGCTGTTTCTGCTGTTCTGGGGCGCGGCGGCTGCGGTTTGGCGCGTGTGAAACTTTCGACGGATTTGAAATGAGCGAACTGACAATCACAGATCAGCGGCTGAAGCCGATTGCGGAAAGAGTGCTGGCAGCCGAGCGGCTGAGCTTCGACGACGGCATCACGCTCTATCGCTCCCCGGATTTGCTGGCCGTCGGGTGGCTGGCGAATCATGTGCGCGAGAAAAAGCACGGGAACGTGACGTACTACAACGTCAACCGCCATATCAATCCAACGAACATTTGCGTGGCGCATTGCAAGCTGTGCGCATTTGGGCGCGACCCCAATGCCCCAGGCGCGTACAACTTCGCGCTGGAGGAGATTTATCAGCGCGCCGAACAGGGCATGCGTGAAGGCGCGCTGGAGTTTCACATTGTGGGCGGATTGCATCCTGACCTACCGTTCGAATATTTTCTGGAGATGATGCGCGGGCTGAAACAGCGTTGCCCCGGAGTACATTTGAAAGCGTTCACGATGGTGGAAGTGGGCTACTTCGCGCGCATTTCGAAACTGAGCGTGAAGGAAGTGCTGCTCAAGCTGAAAGAAGCCGGGGTGGATTCCCTGCCCGGCGGCGGGGCGGAGATTTTCCATCCGCGGGTGCGCAAGATCATCTGCGACCACAAAGTCAGCGGGCAGATGTGGCTAAGCATCGCGCGGCAGGCGCATGAAGTAGGGCTGAAGTCGAACGCAACGATGCTGTACGGACACGTGGAGACGGAAGAAGAACGCGTGGATCACCTGGTGAAATTGCGCGAGTTGCAGGACGAGACGCACGGCTTCGTTGCGTTCATCCCGCTGGCATTTCATCCGGACAATACCGCGCTTTCGCACATTCCGAAGACCAGCGGTTACTTGGACCTGCGCAACATCGCCGTGTCGCGCCTGCTGCTGGATAATTTCGAGCACATCAAGGCCTACTGGATCATGCTGACGCCGAGCGTAGCGCAAATTGCGCTTCGGTTTGGCGCAAACGATTTGGACGGCACGGTAGTCGAAGAGAAGATTTATCACGATGCGGGCGCGAAGACGTCGGAATTCACTCCACGCAATGAACTGGAGCGCTTGATCCGAGCGGCAGGGCGCATTCCGGTAGAGCGCGATACGCTTTACAACCCGGTGGACCGCACGAAACTGCCGCCGATTCCTCGGCCGACGCGGCCGGATCTGGTCTCCCTTACACTTAACGTATAGGTTCAAGGGAGCCATGCTCGCCCTTCCTCATGCGGCTGGGCAAATAAAACAGACCTCATAACACGGATACCCTGCAACGTAGACGAATCGATTTGCGTCTCTCAGAAAGCTACTTAATCCAAGAGGAGCCTCTGCGCCGTGCGAACGATACTGCTGCTCATCTGTTCCAATGCGTTCATGACGTTTGCGTGGTATGGACACCTGAGATTCCGCAGCACGCCACTATGGAAGGTGATTCTGGCAAGCTGGGGTATCGCCTTCTTTGAGTATTGCTTCCAGGTTCCGGCGAACCGAATTGGGTCGTACGAGTTCAACCCGGCGCAGTTGAAGACGATTCAGGAGATCATCACACTTTCGATTTTCCCCGTTTTCTCAGTCTTTTACCTTGGCGACCGTTTCAAATGGAATTACGGAGTGGGTTTTGGGCTAATTGTGGCGGCAGCGTTTTTCATTTTTCACAAGTGGTAAGGTTGGGTAGTTCCGACTGGGGCCGGACTTAGAGGGGCCCCAGCACGCTCAACACCTCCACATTCTAAATATACCCTTGTGGCGCGCTCAGAAATCGAATTCACGAGATTCGGATATAAGAAATCCCGGCTAAGGAGAGATCGCATGCAAAGAAAAGCTTCGGCTGTGTGGCAAGGCGGCTTGAAGGATGGAAAGGGCACAATTTCGACGGACAGCGGAGTGCTCAAGCAAACGCAATATTCATTCAGCACTCGATTTGAGAATGGCGTTGGAACAAATCCGGAAGAACTGCTCGCCGCGGCGCACGCGGGATGTTTCACTATGGCGCTTTCCGCACAGCTTGGCAACGCGGGGATGACGGCAACCAAGCTTGAGACGACGGCGACAATTTCACTAGAAAAACTTCCAGACGGATTCGCCGTTACCAAGAGTCATCTCGACCTGGTAGCGCACGTTCCCGGAGCTGACAAAGCTAAGTTTGACACAGCAGTAAAGAACGCGGAGACGGGCTGCCCAGTTTCAAAACTGTTCAAGGCAGAAATCAGCGTCAGCGCGCGGCTCGTGTCATAACTTTTAGAAGCACTCTTTCGCCGAGCCAAGCGAGTACAATGCCGAACATGATTCCAGCTCCAGGGGCGTTTGCTGCGGGTGTCGCGATTTTCGCGATTGTGCTGTGGGATGCCTTTGAGTCCATTATCCTGCCGCGGCGGGTGACGAGGAGATTCCGCCTCGCCCGCGTGTTCTACAAATTCACCTGGAACGGCTGGAAATTGGTAACACGGCTCGCTGGAGCAGGCAAAAGACGCGAGACGTTACTCAGTTTCTATGGACCGCTCTCGCTGCTGGTGCTCGTTGGCGTTTGGGCAGTCGGCCTTATTTTCGGATTTGGACTGATGCAATACGGCGCGGGTTCCGCCCTCAACACTACAGGCGCGCCGCCAGGCTTCGCTACGGACGTCTATCTGAGTGGTACTACTTTCTTCACGCTGGGTCTTGGCGACGTGGTTCCCAAGACTGGCCTGGCTCGGATCCTGGTGGTTGCGGAAGCGGGATTTGGGTTCGGGTTCCTCGCGGCTGTGATTGGATATTTGCCGTTCATCTATGGCTCTTTTTCAAAACGTGAAGTGAACATTTCTTTGCTGGACGCGCGCGCTGGGACGCCGCCGACGGCAGGCGAACTCCTCCGGCGGCATGCGTATCCTGGCGGCAGCGATGCGTTGCGTGCGCTATTCAAGGATTGGGAATTTTGGGCCGCGGATCTCATGGAAAGTCACCTTTCGTATCCCGTGCTGGCGTTTTTTCGCTCGCAGCATGACAACCAGTCCTGGATTGCGGCATTGATGGCTATCCTGGATTCCTGCGCGCTAGTAAAAGCGGGAATCGAAGGCTCCTGCCAGCGCCAGGCAGAGTTGACCTTTGCCATTGCCCGCCACGCTGCCGTCGATCTTTCACAGGTTTTCAAAACGCGGCCGCGACCGCTTCCGCACGACCGGTTGCCTTCCATGGAATTTCAGCGCCTGCGCGAAATGCTCGCGCAGCACGGCTTGAAACTTCGGGATGATCCGGAGGTTGAACGCAAGCTCCTAAAGTTGCGCAACATGTACGAGCCGTATCTTTTTGCGCTCGCGGAATATTTGAACTTATCCTTGCCGCCGTGGATTCCATCAAGCAAGGGAAAAGACAACTGGCAAACCATGGCGTGGGGCCGTTCTGCGGGATTGGTTGAAAAAGAAGCGGCCACAATTGGCGAAGCCGAGCATTTTTGATTTGCAGTAGTTTTGCCTTGCGCGTTCCGATGCGCAGGAGAACAAGAATTGGAGAACAATCATGAAGGCGATACTGGTAAGGCAGTTTGGCGGTCCTGAAGTGTTGAAGCTGGAAGAAGTACCCACTCCAAAACCAGCCACAGGGCAAGTTCTCGTGCGCATCCACGCCGCGGGCGTGAATCCATACGATACCTACATGCGAACCGGCACCTACGCACAAAAGCCGCCGCTCCCGTATACGCCGGGCTCGGACGGCGCGGGCGTGATCGAAGCCGTCGGCGAAGGCGTAACCAAAGCGAAGCCCGGCGATCGAGTCTATACGGCCAAAACAATTACTGGCGCTTACGCGGAATATGCCTTGGCGCTGGAGGAGCAGGTCCACCATCTCCCCGGGAAAATCAATTTCAGTCAGGGCGCAGGAGTGTGGGTGCCGTATGGCACGGCCTACCATGCGCTGTTTCATTCGGCAAAGGCGCACGCTTCGGAGACCGTGTTGGTGCACGGCGCAAGCGGAGGCGTGGGAAGTGCGGCTGTTCAGATGGCGCGCGCCATGGGCCTGACTGTTTTCGGGACCGCGGGAACACAAAAAGGGCTCGATCTGGTCAAGGGCCAAGGGGCTCATGCTGTCTTCGACCACAGCAAGGCAGGCTACCAAGAGGAAATTCTGAAGGCCACTGGCGGCCGTGGCGTCGACATCATCTTGGAGATGCTGGCCAACATAAACCTCGCGCATGACTTGAAACTTCTCGCGATTCGTGGGCGCGTCATTGTCATTGGTAACAGGGGCGAAGTGACCATCAACGCTCGGGAGCTTATGGCCCGGCGCGGATCGATTCGCGCGTTCACGTTGTGGGGAATCACTCCGGCAGAAGAAGCGGACATTCATGCAGGGCTCATCGCGGGACTGGAAAACGGCACACTGCGGCCGGTGGTTGGGAAAGAGTTGCCGCTCGCCGAGGCCGCGCGAGCTCACAAGGAAATTCTGGAACCCGGGGCGGCGGGAAAAATCGTCCTCATCCCTTAGCAGCAAAGTCAATTCACGTGGAAAAATCCGAGGAGAATCCCAGCGAGTGCTGCTACGGCAATGACCCAGGCGGAATTTACTCGATAGCGGAAAACCAAAACTACGGTAATGGCGGCCAAAATTACTGCCGGGACGCTAGCAATCGCTGCCCGAGCAAATTGCCATCCCACGAAAGCCATTAGTGCCAGAGCCGCGGCGTTGACTCCGTCAAGGAATGCGCTTGCTGCTTTTGATTTGCGCAAGCGGGGAAGAAAATTTGCGGTCGCCGCAACGTAAACGAAGGCGGGCAGAAACATCCCTATCGTTGCAAGGATTGCGCCGCGCCAGCCGCCAAGCAGATAGCCGATGAATGTCGAAACGGTGAAAAATGGTCCCGGGGTGGCTTGACTGACCGCAATGGCGTCTAGCAACTGCAGTTCTGTCAGCCAGTGCAGCCGAACGACAAGATCCGCTCGCAATAGCGCTAGCAAGACGTAACCGCTGCCGAACAATACCACGCCTACCTTCAGAAAATAGAGAAAAACGGATGAAAGCCCAGCGACAACAGCGGGCGCTGAAAACCGAATGACCCGCGCAAGAACAGCGGCGACCGTCGTTTTTCTTGCGCCGATCGTCTGGACCTCTCGCGCGAGCATGCAGACCATGCCGGCGCCAATCAGCAAGATCAATGCAGGCACGCCGAAGGCCGAAAGCGCAACGACGAGAATCGCCATCGCCGCGAGCGGCACTGTACGCAATGCTGCTTTGCCCAGCACCCAAATGGCCTGTGCAATCAGGACGACCACGACCGGCTTCACCGCGAACAACAATCCCGCCACCTCTGGTACGGCTCCGAACCGCACGTAAGCCCAGGCCAATCCAACCACGAGAATTGCCGCAGGCAAAATGAATGCCGCCCCGGCGACAATCAATCCCAGAAAGCCGCCGCGGATTTGACCGAGATATATGGCCAGTTCAGTGGAACTTGGCCCGGGCAACAAGCTCACGGCTCCAACCAGGTCCAGGAAACGCTCGCGAGTGACCCACTTTCGGCGTCGAACGAATTCCTCTTCCATCAAGGCGATGTGCGCGGCCGGCCCGCCAAATGCGATAAAGCCGAGCCGCAGAAATTCCCGAGCGATCTCACGCAGGGGCGCTTGGGACTGCAACTTGTCCGTGGGCTCGGGATTCATACACCTCGAAGGATTATGCCTTATAATCGAGATCGGTTAAGTTGAATCCAGTGGAACTCCGCCGCTTAGCGATACTTTTCTAGCCGTGCACATCGCCCTCTCACTCTCCGTCTACCTCGCGCAGCAGAATCCCGTTAGCCATTACTGGCACAAAATCACCGACAGAACTTTCAGCGGCATTTACCACGCCAACGCATTCGACCTGGCGATGATGATTCCCTACTTCCTCGTTCTGTTTGTGTTGGCAGTCTACGGCCTGCATCGCTACTGGCTGGTCTACGACTACTTTATGTATTCGAAGAATGTTCCCCCTCCTCCGCCGCCGGTGACAAGCTGGCCACGCGTCACGATTCAACTGCCAATCTTCAACGAGCGCTACGTGATTGAGCGCCTAGTCGAAGCCGTGTCACGGTTCGACTACCCGAAAGAACTTCTCGATGTGCAGGTTCTCGATGACTCCACTGACGAAACGCAGGAGGTGGCTCGCACGTGTGTTGAACGCCACGCCACGCAGGGCATGCCCATCGTGTACATCCACCGAACCAATCGCGAAGGATTCAAGGCGGGCGCGCTCGAAAATGGGCTGAAAACTGCCAAGGGTGAATTCGTCGCGATTTTCGACGCCGATTTCATACCACAAGCAGATTTTCTGCGCCGCACGATTCCCTACTTCCTCAATCCCGACGGCGGCGAAAAGATCGGCATGGTGCAAACGCGCTGGACGTATCTCAATAGCGACTACTCGCTGCTCACCAACGTCGAGACGATTCTTCTGGACGGCCACTTCGTTGTTGAGCACGGGGCGCGTTCCCGCCGCGGTACTTTTTTCAATTTCAACGGTACGGCCGGCGTATGGCGCCGCAAAGCGATTGACGATGCCGGCGGCTGGGAACACGACACTCTCACCGAAGATACAGATCTTTCCTACCGCTCACAGCTCAAAGGCTGGAAATTTCTCTACCTCCCGCAAATCGAATGTGCGTCCGAGTTGCCTGTGGACATGAATGGCTTCAAAGCTCAGCAGGCGCGCTGGGCCAAGGGCCTGATGCAGACTGCGAAAAAGATTCTTCCTAAAGTGTTCAAGTCGGATGCGCCGTGGCACGTCAAAGCGGAGGCCTTCTTTCATCTGACTGCCAACATCAGCTACCCACTCATGGTTCTGCTTTCGACGATGCTGCTGCCCGCGATGATCGTCCGCTTTTATCAAGGCTGGTTTCAGATGCTGGTGATCGACCTGCCTCTCTTTCTCGCTTCGACGTGCTCGATTTCCAGTTTTTACCTCGTTGCGCAACGAGAGCTCAGGCCAAAGAAATGGTGGCGCACGTTCCTTTACATGCCGTTCGTGATGGCAACCGGCATCGGCATATCGGTGCGCAATGCGCAAGCGGTGATTGAAGCCATTATCGGGAAAAAGAGCGAGTTTGCGCGCACGCCAAAATTCAAGATTGAAGGAAAGAAGGATTCGTTCGTCAAAAAATCCTATAAGAACAAAGCCGGCTGGATGCCCTACGCAGAAGTTCTGCTTGGGCTGTATTTCGCCTTCACCGTCGTTTACGCCATCAGCAACGAGAATTACGCCACGATCCCCTTTCTTCTCCTATTTGTATGGGGCTATCTCTACACGGGGTTTATGTCCCTCGGGCAAACCTACTTCGCGCATCTGCGCTTCGGCGTGAACGCTCCGGAGATGCGCCCCGCCGCTTCTGGGGCGCCTGGGTTCTGAGCTTCTGCCTGCTTCCTCACGATGTCTTCTTGTGTGATTGCGTTCCCCCTCCAAAGAAGTACAATCTCTTTTGTCTGCTCGTCGCTCCTCGGGCAAATGCCATTCCCCTCCAAGGAGGTCTCGCCTATGGGGTTCCGCTTGCTTACTTCTTTTCTGTTCATTTTGAGTCTCTCAACAATCCTTCAGGCTCAAGCACCTGCGGTTTCAGCTGCCGGGCAACAATGCCTGGACTGCCATTCCAGCACGACACCCGGCATCGTTGAACAGTGGCGAGGAAGCGCGCACGCCAAAAAAGGAGTCGACTGTTATTCGTGTCATCAAGCAGCCGCAAATGACCCGGCCACGTTCGATCATTACGGCCAGAAGATCGCTGTAATCGTGACGCCGAACTACTGCGCGCGCTGTCACGCGGAAGAGGTCGCGCAATTTGAAAAGAGCCACCACGCAGCGGCGGCCAAATTTATCGGCTCGCTCGACAATATGCTGGGCGAGATTGTCGAAGGTGGTCCTGCTGCCATGAACGGCTGCCGTCAGTGCCATGGCAGTGAAGTGAAATACGTCGGCGAAGGCAAATTTGACCCCGCCACCTGGCCCAACAGCGGGATCGGCCGCGTAAACCCTGACGGCAGCCGCGGCACCTGCGCGGCATGTCACGGGCGCCACAGTTTCAGTTCCGCGCTTGCGCGCCAGCCGGAGAACTGCGGCAAATGCCACCTCGGTCCGGATCATCCCCAAGCGGAGATTTACGCCGAATCCAAACACGGAATTCAATTCCGCGCCAACATCGCCAAAATGAATCTGGAGTCAAAATCGTGGATTGTCGGAAGGGATTATTCGGCAGCGCCCACCTGCGCCACCTGCCACATGAGCGCTACTTCCAACCAAAAAGTCACACATGACGTCGGCGACCGCATCAGTTTTACCCTGCGACCGGCCATTAGCATCAAGCTGGAGAACTGGGAAAAGCGCCGCGCTGCCATGAAAGATGTCTGTTCGAATTGCCACGCCACGGGCTGGGTCGAAAACTTCTATACGCAGTACGAAGGCACGATCGATCTCTATAACGAAAAGTTTGCCAAACCCGCGAAGGCCATCATGGACAAGCTCTACGCCGCAGGGAAGCTCACCAAGACTCCATTTGACGAGAAAATCGAATGGACTTACTACGAACTCTGGCATCACCAGGGCCGGCGCGCCCGCATGGGCACCGCCATGATGGGACCCGATTATACCCAGTGGCACGGCTTCTATGAGGTAGCCAAGAACTTTTACACGGAGTTCATTCCGGCGGCCGAGCACTTAATGCCTGGTGTTACTGCCGACGTCATGAAGAGTGACTTCCACAAGTGGACTGCGGGCCTGACGAAAGAACAAATCCAGCAACAAATTGACTTCTATAAGGAGCGCTACAAGCAGTAGCTTGCCCGTAAGAGGGCTTAGCTCCTGTGTGCGACGCGCAGATGGAGACATTTTCGATAGAGAATAGTTGTTGCGAAGAAGCGTCTTCTAGCGAAGACTGTCCTTTCGCGCGAGAAAGATGACCAGCACAAATTTGAAGCGCATTTCCGCCGAAGAAGTCGCCAACGCCGTAACACACGGCGTCGGCCTTATTCTGAGCGTCACCGGTTTGGTCATTCTGATCGTTCTGGCCGCAATGCGCGGTGGTGCGTGGCACGTTGTAAGTTGTGCCATTTACGGCAGCACGCTTGTGTGCCTCTACACGGCTTCCACTCTCTATCACAGCATTCCATCAGCACGCTGGAAACGCGCCTTGAAAATCTTCGATCACTGCGCAATCTACTTGCTCATCGCCGGAACCTACACTCCGTTTCTGCTCGTCAACCTGCGCGGCCGCTGGGGCTGGTCGCTCTTCGGGGTTGTCTGGGGAATTGCCCTGGCGGGAATCGTCCTTAAGTTCTGGTTCGTCGATCATTTTCAGATTTTGTCGACGACCGTTTATCTTCTCATGGGGTGGCTTGCCGTGATTGCCGTGCGGCCGATGTTCTCGCTGGTTCCTACAACGGGATTAGTTTGGCTCGCCGCGGGCGGATTGCTTTATACGGCGGGAGTGGTGTTTTTCGCGTGGAAAAGAATCCCGTATCACCATGTTATCTGGCACGTGTTTGTTCTGGGAGGAAGTTCATGCCATTACTTTGCCGTGTTGTATTCCGTCCTGCCGCCCAAGGTATAACTTCGTCCGGCTAAAACCGCCGCCTGCTATTCAATTCGTTTTCTTGGAAGTCTTCGCAAACTTTCGAATGAAGGTCACCAGTCCCGCGATTTGCTTGGCGTCCATCCCTCGCTCAGCAAACGCGTGCGCATATTCCTTATGCCCGACGCCATAGGCGATTGTCTTGTACAGGTCTTCGTCGGACAGTTTCTGCACCGCATCCGAGCGCAGATCGGCGGGTCTTACTTTGAGTTCAGCGTGCCCTTTGCCGTCGCCGTTAGCGCCATGGCATTTCAGACACTGCTCCTTGTACAAGGATTCCGCCTCATCCGCGGCTTGTGCTGGCAATACGAGAAGCAGGCATAGTCCGAAAATGGCAAGTGTGGCTCGCACTTGGGCCTCCGCGCTTTTTTCGAGGATTTCCACGCGCCGATGGAGCGGATCGGCTATTTCTAAGCCTAGGAAACACCGTAAACCCCATGGTTTGCGAGAATATTGTTGCTGCTGTGACCTACTCATACAGAGTAGGCTGTTCGGCGGAAAAGTCTTGTGGAACACCTCTATTTTGAAAACTTGAAAGTACGGCTCCACGCCAAGGTGGCTGGTCCTGGGAACGGTCCCGTCGTCGTGCTGCTCCACGGCTTCCCTGAATTTTGGTACGGCTGGCGCAGACAGATTGAGCCGTTGGCAAACGCTGGATTTCGCGTCATCGTCCCCGACCAGCGCGGTTACAACCTCAGCAGCAAACCTGCCAGAGTCGCCGACTACGCCATTCCCGAGTTGGCTTCTGATGTCATCGCCATCGTCGATCAACTCGACCAGCAAAAGATCTTTCTTGTTGGCCACGATTGGGGCGCGGCCGTTGCCTGGAGCACCGCGCTCCTCCATCCGGATCGAGTAGCAAAGCTGGCCGTCCTCAACGTTCCGCATCCTTCGGTAATGCGCCGCTACCTATCCACGCGGTTTTCGCAAGTGCTTCGAAGTTGGTACATTTTTTTCTTTCAGATTCCCTGGCTCCCGGAAGCCTTCTTCTCTGCATTTCAATTCCGGACTGGCATACGCGCGCTCTTAGGTTCCAGCCGCCCCGGTACGTTTTCTCCCGAAGATCTCGCGCAGTATCGCGCTGCCTGGGCCCGGCCCGGTGCCGTGACCTCAATGATCAACTGGTACCGCGCGCTCTTTAGGTATCGTGTGAAGTTTCCTGACCGCACTGTCCGCGTTCCTACGCGCATTCTCTGGGGGGAGCGTGATGCCTTCCTCGAGGAGGAAATGGCTCACGAAAGCCTGCGCTATTGCACCAACGCCGAGCTCTTCACGTTTCCCGAAGCTACTCACTGGCTCCAGCATGAAGAACCTTCAAAAGTCGCGGAACATCTAATCGAATTCTTCCGTTCTTGAGTGCCACCGCAATTTGCATTCTTGCTTGCAAACATCAGTGCGATTTCGAACCACCTTGTCTTGGTGCCCGTATGGTCGTTCGGATACAATCAGCCGTCTGCAAGTAGCGCGGCTGCGGCATTGCGGCGCACCGCTATCCCACTTGCCCTGTGGGAGCATACGCAAATCGGTGGTTCCGAGGTGCAAGAATGAGTGGTCGCCCGCAGTGGGTGAAACAGTATTGTCCTGTGAGCTCCATCTCACTGGCATTTTGGAAGTCGGCCTTCTGGGTTTGTCTGTGCTCAGTATTGTTCGCTTCGTTTGCGGTCACCACTCAAGCGCAGCAGCGCCGCGAGCGCGAACCCAACAGTGCCTACGCCGAGCGGCGCGCCAGGCTCGCAGCGCAAGTAGACGCGCCAATCGTTCTCTGGGGCTTTGCTGGACGCGAAGAAATTTCCGAAGCTTACGTCTTCGCTCAGGATGAAGATTTTTATTACCTGACCGGCCACAATGAGGAAGGTGCAGGCCTCATTCTCCTTCCGGCGCCTCGGAACAGCGGTGCGGCAATGGCTGTTACTCCATGGGATGGTCCGCGCGAAATTCTTTTTCTCCCCGCCAAGAATCCCAACAAGGAGAAATGGAACGGCGTGCGCATGTCGCCGTCCGATCCCGGCATTGAATCGCACACGGGCTTCCCAAGCGTGCAGCCTTTCTCCGAGATGCGCGCCACCGTCGAGAAGCTCGCTAAGCTTTACCCGAGCTTCTACACGATTCTTCCTTACGAGAAGGAACTAGGCGGCTATCCTCACGAAAAAGCGGTTGTCGATTGGCTGCAGCTCGCGGCGCCGCAAGTCAAGCTGAAGGATATTCGCGCGCAAGTTGCCGCGTTGCGCCAGATCAAGTCTCCGAGTGAACTCGTTTTCCTCCGCCAGGCAATCGATCTTTCGCTGGATGCCCAACTCGAAGCCATGAAGATGATGCGTCCCGGCCTTTTCGAGTATCAGGTCGCGGCCAGGATGGTGGAAGTGCACGCCATGGGTGGTTCGGAAGCCGAAGGCTATGCTCCCATCGTGGGCGCTGGCCCCAATTCCACCGCACTCCACTACGACAAACTCTCACGCAAAATCGAGGACGGCGACATCGTCGTGCTCGACGTCGGCGCTCAGTATTCCGGCTATTCCGCGGACATCACGCGTACGCTGCCCGCCAACGGAAAGTTCACTCCGCGGCAGCGCGAAATCTACGACATTGTTCTCGGTGCCCAGAACGCCGCGCTAGCCGCCATCAAGCCCGGCGTCTATTTTTCCTGCAAAGGCAAAAAGGACGGCCTGATGAACTTCGCGTGGGACTACATCAACTCTCACGGACAGGATCGTCAGGGCAAACCGCTGGGACAGTATTTCATTCACGGGCTCGGCCACCACATCGGCCTCAACGTTCACGACCCAGGCGACTACTGCGCGCCGCTTCAACCCGGCATGGTTGTCACCATCGAGCCGGGCATCTATATTCCGGAAGAAAATCTCGGGGTTCGCATCGAGGACGACGTGCTCATCACCGAGTCCGGATACAAACTCCTCAGCCACCGTCTCCCGCGCGATCCTGCCGAGATCGAAAAAATCATGGCCGATGCTGCGGCAGAACGTGCCAATCCGTCCCGAAAAAGCCACGATTGACCCCATTGAATCACCGCCTTTATACTAATAATTCGCGCTAGTGAGGCGATTCCCGCTAGCGTGCCTCGAGTCATTCCGGATGTGGCCAGCCTCCTGGCCTGCCTGAATTTCCGAAACTTGCAAACTTCTTAGGGAGAATATGAGCAGCGTTAAAGCAACACAACTCCGCCCCGGCATGGTCATCCAGCACGAGGGCCAGCTTTTTACCGTATTCAGCACGGAGCACCGCACGCCTGGCAACAAGCGTGGCTCGATGCAAACGCGAATGAAGAATCTCAAAACCGGCGCCATCATCGATTACCGGTTCCGCGCCGAAGAATTCGTGGACCGCGCCATCCTCGATGAAATGGAATTCGAGTACCTCTACAACGATGGCGACGATTTCCACTTCATGAATACGGAAACTTACGAGCAGATGCATCTCACCCGCGAGCAGCTTGGGGAAACGGTCTACTACCTGATTCCCAATACCGTTGTGAAAGTGGAATTCTTCGAAAACAAACCTATGGGCGTCGCTCTCCCGGACACTATGGACCTGAAAGTCATACAAACCGAGCCGACGCTTCAGAAAGCGACGGCCAGTGCGGTCATGAAGCCTGCAACTCTTGAAACTGGACTCGTGGTGCAGGTTCCGCCCTTCGTCAACGAAGGCGACAAAATCAAAGTAGATACCTCTGAAGCGCGTTACGTGCAGCGCGTCGAGTAGATTCCGCCTCCGCAGCTAATTTCTGCGCAAGCTGGAATTAGAAGAGGCTGAACGGCGTCCCGGCGAAAGCCGGGGCGCCTTTTGTTTTGCACAAACGTTTTGCAAGGGAGAACTTCAGTGCGGCCCTGCAGAGCCAAATACCGGTTTTTCTCCCGCTGGATGCGCTCCAAAAACGCGGTCGAAAATGGCGTCCACGTAGCGAAGCTGCCGTTGCAAATCAAAAGTATGCGCGAGCGCCTTCACATCGAGGTATCGCGCGATGCGTGGGTCAGCGGCAACCCGTTCCCGGAAGCTGGTGTCAGATTCCCACGCAGCCATCGCGTTTTCTTGTACCGCCTTGTACGCATCGTCGCGCGGCATCCCGCTTTCCACCAGGTCCTGCAGCAACTGTCCCGAAAAAACGAGGCCGTGCGTCGACTCCAGATTCCGCAGCATGCGCTCCGGAAACACGCGCATCTGCCCAACGATGGTAATCATCTTCGAGAGCATGTAATCCACCAGAATCGTGGAATCGGGAAGGATCACGCGCTCCACCGAGCTGTGCGAAATGTCCCGCTCATGCCAAAGCGCGACATTTTCGTAAGCCGCCATCATGTTCGAGCGCACCAGCCGCGCCAACCCGCAAATCTGTTCGCACGTTACCGGATTGCGTTTGTGCGGCATCGCTGAGCTGCCGCGTTGTTCGCCGCCAAACGGCTCCTCGGCTTCCCGTACTTCCGTCCGCTGCAAATGCCGGATTTCCAGCGCGATTTTCTCGAGCGTCGCGGCAATCAGCGCCAGCGCGCTCAAGTACTGCGCGTGCCGGTCTCGCTGAATCACCTGAGAAGTCACGGGCGCCACGGCAAGTCCTAACCGCTTACAAATTCGCTCTTCTATCTCCGGCCCCAGATGGGAGGCATTTCCCACCGCTCCAGAAATCTTTCCCACAGCCATTTGCGCCGCCGCATCGCGGAAACGCCCGATGTTTCGCTGATTTTCCGCAAACCAGTTCGCGACTTTCAGCCCAAACGTGATCGGCTCCGCATGAACCCCATGCGTGCGTCCGATTTGCGGGGTGTGCCGGAACTCATGCGCGCGCAAATCCAAAATCTCTCCGAACATTACCAGGTCGCGCTCGATCAGCTTCGAAGCGTCGCGCACCTGCAGCGCCTGCGCCGTGTCCACCACGTCATTCGACGTCATCCCGTAATGCAGCCATCGCGCCGCGGCGGGATCGCCGATGGATTCGCCTACTGCCATCGTAAATGCGATCACGTCGTGCTTAACGCGCGCTTCCAGTTCCTGGATTCGCGCCACGTCAATTTTCCCCTTCGTTCGAATCGTCGCTGCCGCGTCTTTCGGGACCTGCCCTGATTCCGCCAGCGTTTCCGCGGCGGCCAGCTCCACCTCCAGCCACTTCGTGAACTTGTTGGCGTCACTCCAGACGTGGCCCATCTCCGGTCGCGTGTAGCGTGGAATCAATTTCCTCTCCTCGAAACGAATTACAAGAACAAGAGCGGTTCCGTCATTCCGCCACCCATGATACCGCAGTTGCTCCTGCCCAATGGCGCTTGTGCCAAGCGCCGCCCCTTTCCGAAGCTTGCCCATCCCAAGGGCTGATTTGCGCTATCTTGTTGATCAGCAGGCCTTTAGCTTGACCTAACCGCAAAGGCCAAATCCTGTCTAATGAATCGAATGCAGCCGAGCGTCGACACCCAGGTCATCGCAGAGAGCGACGCCGTCGCCGTCGAACGCACTTTGGCCGGCGAACGCGATGCTTACCGCATTCTCGTCGAGCGGCACAGCCAGCACGTTTTTCGCCTGGCCTACCGCATGACCGGCAATCAGCACGACGCCGAAGAAATCGTTCAGGAGGCTTTCTTGCGCGCCTACCAAAAACTCGGACAGTTCGCCGCGCGCGCCAATTTCGGGACTTGGGTCTATCGCATTGCTGCCAATTACGCCATCGACCGCATGCGGCAAAAGAGAAAAGAAGAAGCGCGCCGCGTGGAATCGCCCGCGACCGACGAAGGCATGGACAACGATCCGGTCAGCAAAATTCACGATGCCGCGCCAACGCCCGAGCGGCTGACGCAAAGCCTCGAGCTGCGCAAACACATGGAGATTGCCCTTGCCGCCCTCTCCGAATCCGAGCGCACCGCCTTTGTGATGCGCCACTGGGAAGGCTGCGGCATCGAGGAAATCGCTGCAGTTTTGAAATCGAGCTCTGGCGCGACAAAGAACACCGTTTTCCGCGCCGTACAAAAATTGCGCCTGGCCTTGCAGCCCTTCGTTGGAAGAGCAACGCAGGCCAAAGCCATGGGAACGGAATCATGAAACACATGACCGAAGAAGAGTTAATCGCTTATCGCGAAGGCGTTACCGCTGAGCGCGCCGTAGTCGCGGAACACCTTGCCGCTTGCGTAGAGTGCCGCGAGGAGCTCGCGCGCATCGAAGCCGTCCTCGCCGCTCTCGATACTCTCCCCGTCCCGGACCCGGGAGATGACTATGGCCGTCGCGTCTGGCAGCAAATTGCACCGCGCTTGCCGGAGAAGCCTGCGCGCTGGTGGCAGTCGTGGTTCGGACCGAAGCGTTTAGTGGCGCTAGGAGCCGTAGCAGCGTTGGTTGTCGCTGCCTTCTTGGTCGGAAGGCGCACTGGGCCTGGGACGCCAGATCTCACCGCTATCAAAGACCAGGTCCGCAAGCGTGTCCTCGTCGTCGCCGTTGGCGAACATCTAGGCCGCTCGGAAATGATGCTCGTCGAGCTTTCGAACACTGAGCCCAATAGCCCCGCTCAGAAAAAAGTCAACATCGCCGCCGAGCAGCGCCGCGCCGAAGACTTGCTCGACGAAAACCGTTTGTACCGCCAAACCGCTTTGGAAGAAGGCGAC
>Ga0187780_10001216_pt1 | contig 19413 bp, 16 predicted proteins | sample 1015_Q2_SP10_20__FD_132429 | JGI IMG/M metagenome (GOLD analysis project Ga0187780, IMG submission 132429) | Tropical peat soil microbial communities from peatlands in Department of Meta, Colombia - 1015_Q2_SP10_20_MG | ecosystem: Environmental > Terrestrial > Soil > Wetlands > Peat | place...
GCCTGCCAATAGCGATTGCCAGGCAAGAGTTTGGTCGATGGCGCGCCGCGCGGGCGTGCCGCCAGCGCTGCGGTGGCAAGGGCTGCGGCGGGCATAACGAGGCAATCCTAGCGGCGCAAATATCAAGAGGGAAAAAAAGCCAGCGCATGCGCGCGAAAAAACCTGTCAAAAAATGCGGTTCCGATCGTCAACTCCTCATGGAACTGCCTCTTCGCGGTGTGTGGGCATGGAAAAATCGATAAACGCGCGACTTTATTGACTGCGGTTTGTCGGTGCCCGCATCGACGGCACTTCGACAATTGTGCAACGCGCACTCAGTGGATGCGCAAGCACAAAGACAAGGTTCTTTTGCACCGCCCAGAGTAAAAAGCGCGCACCCATAGCCTCGGCGTTTGCCCCTTCGGCTGGTGCGGCACCAAAGGTTGCGCGCTGCGTCGATCAGCAGAGCCCACCGGATTCGCGAGCGTGTTGGCCCAGCATATGCAGAATCGCCCGGGTGTACGTTCCCGCGCGGATGACGCGAACGATGCGCATTTCGCACCCTCCGGGTTCGATGCGTGCGTGTCATCCTGCCAACGCGTCATTTGCCCGCCCCAGACGCATCCGATAGGATCACCGGTTGCCGGCGCCGACTCCAAAACCTACTGTTACGGTAAACAACTATGTCGATCCCTTTCACGCGGGCGCTTTGCTTTATACCCGTCTTGGGCTTGCTCCTGGGTGCGGCGCACATAGCGCGGGCGCATGAGTCTGAAGAAACGGAAAGTGCAAAAGAAAAGGAAGAGGGTTCGGTTTTGGAAATAGGCGCCACCAACGAATGGACGGTGCGCAATGGCAGCGGAGCCAACGCCGGCGCGTCCGTGGGCTGGGAACTGACCGCCATTCCGGAGTGGCTCAAAGTAGAGGTGGGGGGCGATGCGCTCGTTACCTCGGGAACGAACGCACTGTCCGGCGTGGTCATCTTCAAGGTTCCCTACGAGCTTTCACCGACCACGGAATTGATGGTTGGTGCCGGGCCCAAATGGACGCGGAAGCTCAACGGACCGGACCAAGGCTGGTATAGCGGGGCGGAAGTCGATGTTGATTTCATGTTCTGGCCACGCAAGGACCTCGGCTGGTACGTCCAGCCCGACTGGAGCGCGGTCCCTAGGACAGGCGAGCAGTCCGTCGGCATAACGGTGGGGTTGCTGATTCGCGTACCTTAGTCGCAGCTTCGATCACGAGTAGCGGCTGAGGCGGACGCGGGGCAAGACCCAAGCTCGCCCGGTCAGGCCCCGAGAGTGGCTTCCGGGGCGGTGGCTTGCCGGCTCGCGGGCGCGTGCGCGAGTGGCAGCCATAAGGTGAACCTCGAGCCTTCCCCTTCACGGCTTTGGACGGTCACATCACCGCCGTGCATATTGGCTACGGTCTTCGTTACGTACAGGCCTATGCCGGTTCCGACGGTGCCTTGTACGTTGCTGCCCCGATGGTAGCGCTCGAAAAGCCGCGGCAAATCGACCGACGGAATCCCGACGCCTTCGTCTTGCACGGTAATTACGATCCGGCTTTTTTCGATCACTGCACTGAGTTGCACGGGTTTGCCAGCGGGGGAATATTTGATCGCGTTCGATAGCAGGTTGCTGACGGCTTGGTATAACAGCTTGGGGTCACCCACCATGACGGCTGGCAGGTGGTTGAGCCGCTCGATCACCCAAGCGTCAGCCGAGACCTCCCGGTGCATCTGGCACACCTCGTGCAGCAGGGCCGCGGGGTTGAACTGCGTCGGATGAAAGTACAGGCTCTGATCCGCATCGGTCATGCGCGAGGAGTTCAGCAGAGACTCGAGCAGATTCGTCATGCGCCGCACGGCCGCGCGGATCTTTCCGGCGCGCTCGCCGAGTTCTGCCGTCGAGATTCGCTCCACCATTTTGATCAGACGCTGCGCCTGACCGTCGATGATCGTAAGAGGCGTTCGAAACTCATGAGACGCCATCGAGACGAAGTTGCGTTGCAGGTTGCTTAGCCGCTGCTCGTGTTCGAGTTTTTCGGCGAGCATGGCGGCCTGCTGCTCGAGGCCCCGCTTGCTATGGGCGAGCTCGATCGCGTTGGTGCGGAACACGACGACCGCGCGCGCCATTTCGCCGATCTCGTCATTGCGCTCGGTACCGGAAATTTCGATATGAGTGTCGTTTTTCGCAAGCGCATGCATGCGAAGGGCGAGCTCCAGGATCGGCCAGGAGATTGAACGCGTGATATGGCTCATGACGATGAGAATCATCGCTCCTGCAAGCACGATGAGGCTGAAAATCAGCACCCGCGCATGTCGGTAGACCTCGTCGGCGCGGTTGCTTGCTGCTCGCGCGCCAGTGACCGTCAGTTCGGTCAGCTGGCCCAGGGTATCGCTCGCGGCGTTGTATGCAGTACGCGAATCGCGCCCGTAGAGCATGACGGCCTGGGCGTGGTGCATGTGTCCGGACTGGTCAATGACCTGGCCGGCAATCTGGCGGTACCAAGCCCAGTCCTGCGCGAACTGCTTCCACAGTCGCAGTTCTTCCCCGTCATGGGGCAGCTGTTCGTAGTGCTGCCAGGCCTGTCCGATCGCGCGCTGCAGTGCGAGCAGATCCTTTTCGCTTGCGGCCCGCTCGCTCCTGCTCGTTGCGAGCAGATGGCTCGCCTCGGCGGCGCGATAATCCGAAGTGAAATTGTTCAGGTCTCCCAGCAAATGGGAGCTTTGCAGCCAGCGATCGCGAATCTCCGCCGACGCCGCATTAACGTCGCTTAGCCACCAGACGCTAAAAAGTCCTAGGACGAGTACCAGCAGGCCGAGCAGGACAAAGGCCAGGGACAGGCGTATGCGAATTGAATGACGTTGCGTCACGATACTGCTCGGTTGGGTGGCGCGCTTTGGAGGCGCACCGGTCGGTGCCGCTGCCGCCCGCAGCGCGCCCGTTCGTATGCCCAGCGCGCATCCTTTACCATGGGCAATAGAATACGGGAAGCGGCGCGCTGCGGCCGCGGGTGCCGACGCCGCAGGTACCCCTTTATCGTAACTGCTCGATCGAGACGGCAATGGACGAAGACCGCAAAACGATCCTGTGCATTGAGGACGACAGAGAAACCGCGGCCCTGATTCGTGAGGACCTGGAGGAGCGCGGCTACGCGGTGAGCCTGGCGCACGATGGCAACGAGGGTTTTGCCGCGATTTTGCGAATTCGTCCCGACCTGGTGCTGTGCGACATCAACATGCCTGGGATGTCGGGCTTCGAGGTCTTGGAGGCGCTCACCGCAATTGCGCCGAATTTTCGCAATATGCCGTTCGTGTTCCTCACGGCGCTGAGCGATCGCGATAGTGAATTGAAAGGGCGTCGGTTGGGTGCCGATGACTACGTCACCAAACCGATCGATTTTGACTTGCTGGCCAGCATTATCAGCGCGCGACTGGCGCGCGTGGCGCGCATGGAGATCTGGTCGCAGCAGGTCGACCTGAGCCCGCGCGAGATCGAAACCCTGACCTGGTCGGCGCGCGGCAAAACCTCCGAGGAGATCGCACTGATCCTGGGTCTGAGCAAGCGTACGGTCGACTTTCACATCGATAACGCCCGGGTAAAGCTTGGCGTGTCCTCTCGCGTCCAGGCGGCGGTCAAAGCGGCGACCGGTGGACTGATTGAACCCTAAGCGCGCATTTTGTGAGCGGTTGACCGAGACCGTTACGTTGCGCGGCGCAGCCGTCCGATGCCCTTTCACTCGCGCACCTTGACGTTTTTGCTTCGGGGCGACGATGCGCCTCGTCGCGGTGCCCGCAATGCCCAGCTACCCTGAGAGCACTTTTTCCTCATGAGGGCAAGAATCTGCGCTTTGTGAGGACTTAGCCACGTAGCGGGGGCGGCGACGAGGAACTGCTTGTCACCGCCCAAGAGCAGCAGAGGTTCGCGGGAATGCTCCCAGTGCGGCCCCCCTTCGAACTCCTGGACTTCGCTCCAGTAGATTTGGCGCATCCCGAACAGATTCTTATGCACGATCTTGTCATCGCAAAAGCGATATCGGCCGGTGAGCGAGCTCAAGAGCAGGCTCAGGATCAAGAAGAAAAAAATGGTTGCGCCAAGATAAAGCAGATCGTTTGGAAAACGGTAGGGGTGCAGCCAATACATCAATGCGCTGATCAGGAGTATGAACGCGGGGCCGATGATGTCGTCGGTGAACCAACGCAGTTCGTAGCAGTCGAGCGTCGCCTCGGTCGGCTTGCCGTTATTCGAAGGCGACGAAGACAGGCCCATGACACCACCCCACACTGGGAGCCGACGGATCCGAATGCGTTACCGGCCTGATCCTCGGGCGCTCAGACCCCGACCGCCATCCCAACTTTTCAGGCGCAAGGCATCAGACGAGACATCCGCGGGCCGCTGGCGTAATTGCATTGCTTATTTGCGTCCGTCCACGGGCGTGCGCCCCGCAGTGCTTGCATTGCCGACGCTTGCACGGTCTTTGGCCGCCTTTGCACCGTCCGCGTGGGCCGAGGCACTCCCATGAGCCGGAGACTGGGGACGGGTGTGTGCGTCTGCGTGGGCGGTTTCGTGCGACGGCAGCACAGCCGGCGGGGGCGCGGACGGCGCCTTGTTCTGCGCTGGCCCGCTCGTTTTGATCTGCATCCCCGGCCGCGACCGCTGCCGGGCCGACGCGCCCGCAAAGGCCGGCGTATCGGCCGGGACAATCGGAAAGCGTGACGGCGCGACGCCAGCGCTGCCAGCGCGTGCGGTTCCGCCGATGGCCGCCGCACCCGTATCGCGCGGCATTCCGCTGTGATGCGGCTCAAGCAGGCGGGGCAGTGCAGCGGCCCGAGGTTGGGCCCCGGGTGCAAGGAGCAGCGCCACCGCCCAAAGCAAAGCGAGCGCGAGTTCTCGTTTTGTCAGTGCGCTCATTCGGCGTCCAGGCCTCGTGCCTGCGCGGTTGCCGCCGGCGGATGGCCACCCCTGTCCATGAACAAGGTCTGCAGGGCGGGCACGACAACGAGCAGCATGATCGGCCCGAGCAATAAACCTCCGACGACGACTGTCGCCAGCGGCCGCTGCACCTGGCTACCAATGCCGTGGGATAGCGCCGCGGGGAGCAGACCAATGCATGCGGAGAGCGCGGTCATGAGCATGGGGCGCATACGCTGCTCGCCGGCCAAAAACATCGCGTCGATGTTGCCCAAACCGTGAATGCGCGTTTGGTGGTAGTAGGTGATCAGCAAGATGCCGTTCATGACGGAAACGCCGAACAAAGAAATAAAGCCGATCGCGGCCGAGATGCTGAAAGGCAGTCCCGTCACGAAAAGCGCAAGCACACCGCCGCCGATGGCAAAGGGAATCCCCGACAGGGCCAGCAAACTGTCGCGCAGCGAGTTAAAGAGCGCGTACAGCAGCATCAGGATTAGCACCAGGCTGATGGGTACGATCACCGCTAGGCGCTTTTGTGCCTGCTGCAGGTCCTCAAACTCCCCCGCCCAGACGATGCGGTAGCCCGTGGGCAAGTGAACGTTTTTCGCGATCCGCTCCTGGGCCTCGGCAACGGTGCCGCCTAGGTCGCGGCCGCGGACGCTGAACTTGATCGGGATGTAGCGCTGCGTCGCCTCGTGGTAGATGTAAGAAGCGCCGGTGTCGAGACTGATGTTTGCGACGTCGCGCAACGGCACGTAACCCGTGGCACCACTGGCAGTGGAGTAGCCGACTCGGATGTTGCCCACCGCATCGACGCTTTGGCGGTACGCGGCCTGGTAGCGCACCTCCAGGTTGAACTGGCGCTCGTTTTCGAGGATTGTGCTCGCGGTCACTCCGCCCATTGCAGCTTGGACGACGGTGTTCACGTCGCCGCTGTTTAGGCCATAGCGCGAGGCACGAGCGCGGTCGACCCGAATGTTCAGATTGGGTTGGCCCAGGACATTGAAAAGTCCCAGATCCGCTACGCCTCGCACCGCCCGCATTTGGTCCATCACCTGCACCGCGAGTTGCTCGAGCACTACAAGGTTGGGCCCAATGATCTTGACCGAGTTTGCACCCTTAACACCGGAGATGGCCTCCTCGACGTTGTCCTGAATGTACTGCGAGAAATTGAAGGTCACCCCCGGCAGTTCGTCGTTGAATTCCTGTTGCAGCTCTTCGGTAAGTTTTTCTTTGGTCAGACCCGAGGGCCATTCATCGAACGGTTTGAGAGGTGCGAAGAGTTCGACATTGGAAAATGGCGACGCGTCGCTGCCGTTGTCCGGCCGCCCGTGCTGCGACACCACCGTGACAATTTCGGGGTGACGCAGCAAGATCTCGCGCATCTTGCCCGCGGCCTTCGTGCCGGCTTCGAGCGACATGGTCGGCGGCATAGCGGCGCGAATCCAGTAATTGCCCTCCTCGAGCGCCGGCAGAAACTCCGAACCCAACCGCGCGATCATCAAGCCGGTGATCGCGAGATAAAGCACCCCAAGGCCGACCACGAATTTGCGGTGCGCGAGAGACCAGCGCAGCAACGGCGTGTAGACGGAGCGGATCGCGCGCACCAGGAAGGTCTCGACCTCCTCGACGTGCGCGGGCAGCAGAAGGGAGGCGAGCACCGGGGTGACGGTGAAGGTCGCGATCAAGGCTCCAGTTAGCGCATAGGCATAGGTGCGAGCCATGGGCCCGAAGATCTGGCCCTCGACGCCTTGCATGGTGAAAAGGGGCACGAAGGCCGCCACGGTGATCATGACGGAGAACAGCACCGCCCGATCGACCTGCAGGGCGCTGATGAGGATGAGGCGCAAGCGGTTGGTCCAGGTGCGCCGGTGATTGACGTCGCGGCTGTGGGTCGGATCGCTGCCGAGCTGTCCTTCGGCAAGGTCCTCGAGGAGCCTGTGCCGGACGTCCGCGTTGGACTGGAAGTTGCGGAAGATGTTTTCCACCAAAATGACCGCCGAATCGACGATGATGCCGAAGTCGACGGCGCCAATGGAGAGCAAATTGGCATCTTCGCCCTGCAGCACCAGCAAAATGATGCTGAATAGCAGCGCGAATGGAATGTTGACGCCCACGATAATGGCGCTGCGTAGATCGCCGAGGAAAATCCACTGGATCAGAAACACAAGCACGCAGCCGAAAATCAGGTTGTGGAAAACCGTGTGCGTGGTGACGTCAACCAGCGAGGTGCGGTCGTAATAGGGGACGATCTTCACACCCGGCGGCAGACTGCCATCGCGGTTCATCTGCTCGACCATGGTCTTGATGCGCGGCACGATTTCGTTCGTGTGCTGGGTGCGCCCCATGACCACGATGGCCGCGGCGATGTCGTCGTCGTGATCACGTCCCGCGATTCCCAGGCGCGGCACGTAGCCGACATCGACTTGCGCCACGTTCTTGACGAGGACCGGCACCCCGTTGATTTGCGTCAGGACGACGTTTTCGATGTCATCGACCTTGTAGCCCTTCGTCAGGTCGTCCGTGCCGCCTGTGTCGACGAGTCCGACCCCACGGATATTCACGGACTGTTGGCCGACGTTGATCTCGCGGCCGCCCACATTGATATTGGAATTGGACAACGCCGTGACAATTTGCGGCACGGTCAGTCCGTAGGCCTGCATCTTGCCTTGGTCGACTTTGACGTCAAACTCCTTGGTCGTCCCGCCCCAGCTGTTGATCGCGACCACACCAGGAATCGTCGAGAGCCGACGCAAGATAATCCAGTCTTGCACGGTGCGAAGATTGGTCAGCCCGAAGTGAGGCGGACCCACGACTTGGTAGCGGTAGACCTCGCCCACCAGGCTCGATTGCTGGATCTGTGGTACCTGGCCGCCGGGCAGATTGACGTTTTGCTGTAGGCTGAGCGCGGCCTGGGTGTAGGCAAAAAAGTAGTCGACACCGTACTTGAAGGTCACGCGCACGAACGACAGACCGTAAAACGAGGTCGACCGTATGTTTGCAATGCCGGGCGTGGAGTACAGGCCGATTTCCATCGGCGTCGTGTAGTACCGCTCCATCTCCTCGGCGGACAGACCTGGCGCCTGCGCTGTGATTTCCAAGATCACGGGTGCAGGATTGGGGTAGGCCTCGATGTTGAGTTTGTTGACCGCGATAATTCCGCCGCCGAGAAGGACGAGCAGACCCATCAGGACCACGGCCCGGCGCGTAAGGCAAAAAGCGAGTAGACCTTTGAACACGTGCGTTTCCTCAGACCGGTGCTCTAGGACTCCGCGCTCTCGTTGAGCATGTTGCTCAAGAACACGGCCCCGTCACTCACGACCAACTCACCGGGCTTGAGGCCCTCCACAATCTGGTCGAACCCGTCTTGCTGCATCCCGATAGTGACGATGCGCCGCGTGAAATGCTTGCGGTCCGTGGTGACCCAAATTGTCATCGTGCCGTCGCCCTCGCGCACCACACCGTTGAGTGGCAATGCAGTACTTTTAACCGGGCGGCCCACACGGATGACATACGTAGCAAACATCCCCGGTCGCAACTCGTGCTTGGGATCGCGAACCTCCGAGCGCACCAGCACCGTATGGGTTCCCGGATCGACGGTGGCGCCGATATTGGTGATCGTTGCTTCAAAGTCGCGATCTGGAAACGCCATGACCTTCACGCGCACCTGTTGCCCGAGGTGAAATAAAGGACTGTCGCTTTCGGCCACGTAGGCCAGCATCCACATGGTCGAGAGGTTCGCCACCGAATACGGCGCCGGAACATTGCCGGGTTGCACAAGGAGGCCTGGCTGCGCATTGCGGGCTGTGACGCGCCCGGCAATGGGACTCGGCACGACGAGCGCCGGATCGATTTTGCGTTTCGCCACGATCTCGTCGATTTGCGCTTCCGTTTTGCCGAACACTCGCACCGCATCGCGCGCCGCCTTGAGCGCACCTTCGGCGCTTTGCTGATCGGACATCGCTTGCTGCAGATCTTTCTCGGCAATGCCTTGTGTTGCGTATAGATCTTTGGCTCGGGCCAGGGCGGCGTTGGTCAACTCGAGTACACCCGCGGCGGCAATTACGGTGGATTCGGCCTGAACCAGGTCCGGACTGTCGATCGTGAACAGCGCCTTGCCCTTCGGCACTTCGTCGCCGATCTGCGCGAAGGCCTCGATGATCTTGCCTTGGTAGGGACTGAACACCGGAACGGCGAGGTTCTCGTCAAAATCGATGCTGCCGACAGCGACCCGCTGGGGCGAAAACACGTGCTCAGATGCCGCGATGACCTGCACGGTCTTGAGCTGGGTGTCGTTGAGCTCGACTACCGGCGCAGCCGGTGTGCCGGCTGCCTTGGTATCGCTTGCGGGTGCGGCCGCGGACTGCGACGCGTCCTTCGCCGAGCCCGAACAACCGTAAAGGGCGAGCGCCGTGGCCATGGCGGCGAGCGCACAGGCCGCCGTGCCGAGTTTGCGTAGGAAATGCATGAGCCGCCTCGAGAAGGATGGACGGCATATGTTCGCGGTCCCGGGCGGCCAGTGTCTACGGTGACAAATCACAGTGTGCGGCCGCGGCGCGCACCGGATTAATCACAGTAGTTCGCGCGGCGCCCCGAACCTAGAATCGGTGTTGCCGATTGCAGGCCGTGCAACCGGTAAGAAGCAAGGAGCAAGAAAACGTTGAAACCGCCTCTGCAGAGCGTTCGACTGGTTTTGCGCGGCTTTAGTCCGACCTCGGCGGTCGTGGCTGTGCTTTTCGTTTCGGCCTGCGCCGTGGGCCCGGACTTCGAGCACCCGGCGCCACCCAAGGCCGATAGCTTTGCACCCAAACCTATGGCGGAGACGACGGCCTCCGCACCGGTGGTTGGCGGGGACGCGCAGCACTTTGTGATGGGGCGGGACATCCCGTTTGCGTGGTGGACGCAGTTTGAATCGCCCAAGCTCAACGCGTTGGTCGAGCGCGCACTCCGGGCCAATCCGACCATTGCCGCCGCGCAGGCCGCGCTGCGCCAGGCGCAGGAGTACACCGCCGCGCAGCGTGGATTTTTTTATCCGACCGTATCAGCGGATTACGATTTTGAGCGGCAAAAGTTGCCCGGCAACGTGGCCACGACCAACGCGCCCGGTCTCCAGGGTAACGGCCAAGTGATCGCCCCGAGCGCTCCCGCGCAGCCCTTGTTTTACAACTTTCAGACGGCGCAACTGACCGTGGGTTACACGCCGGATGTGTTCGGCGCAAACCGGCGTCAGGTCGAATCGCTGCAGGCGCAAGCCGATTCGCTGCGCTACGAAATGGAAGCAACGTACATCACGCTCGCCGGCAACGTCGTGGCTGGGGCGATACAAGAAGCGTCGCTGCATGCCCAGATCGATGCGACGCAGCGCTTTATCGAGCAAAACACCAAGGCGCTGGAGATCCTGCGTAATCAGTTCCGGTTGGGCTATGTGATGCGTCTGGACGTGGCGGCGCAAGAATCGGCGTTGGCCCAGGCGCGCGAGCAACTGCCGCCCCTGCAAAAGCAGCTGGAGCTCACACATGATTTACTGCGGGCTTTGCTGGGAGAAGCACCCAATGCGGACGTTGACACTGCGTTTGAGTTTTCATCGCTAAAACTGCCGACCGACTTGCCGGTTGCCTTGCCATCCCAGCTGGTCGGGCAACGGCCCGATGTGCGCGCCGCTGAGGAGCAATTGCACTCCGCCAGTGCGCAGGTAGGTGTGGCAATCGCGGCCCGCCTGCCGCAGTTCACGATCAGCGGGGCCGCGGGCGGCATGGCAAGCCAGACTTCCTGGCTGTTTCGCAGCGGCGGACCGTTTTGGAATCTTATCGGCAATGTCACACAACCAATTTTTGACGGCTTTACTCTTCAGCACCGACAGCGGGCCGCCGAGCAGGGACTTTTGCAGGCGCAAGCGCAATATCGCAGTGCGGTGATTACCGCGCTGCAGAATGTTGCCGACACTCTGCACGCCGTTGTGTCAGACGCCGACAGTTTGGCGGCCTGCAAAGATGCCGAGGAGGCCGCGAAAGTGATGATGGAAGTCACCGAACGCCAGTACAAATCGGGCTACGTGAACTACCTGGTCCTGCTGGCTGCACAGGAGGCATACCAGCAGTCGGTCATCACACTCGTCCAGGCGCAAAGCAACCGCTACGGCGATACCGTGGCGCTATTCCAAGCGCTTGGCGGTGGTTGGTGGAATCGGCAAGAGGTTGCCGAGAAAGGCCCCGCGCCGGCTTCACCCGTCGGCACCAAAGCCGACTAATCGGGGGAAAGCGTCGCACCGGACAGCCTTGCGCCGGGCCGTCGAAGAACATAGCTCGCTTGCGCAGGCGCCTGGGCGTGGCGCAATTTCCACCCGCGGGTCAAGGACAGCCATGGCTGGCGCGATTATCATGCCGAGGTCGCGCATTTTGCGCCGTACGGCGGGGCTTTTCGAAGTAGCATATTTTCGATTCGGCGCCGCTTGGCGCCGGGCCCCAGCGGCACACAAAATATGAAGCTCATTGTCGCCATCATCAAGCCGTTTAAGCTCGACGAGGTTCGCGAGGCGCTGGCCGCAGTGGGGGTGCAAGGCGTGACGATTACCGAGGCCAAGGGCTTCGGCCGGCAAAAAGGACACGCGCATCTCTATCGCGGGGGCGAATATGTCGTCAATTTTCTGCCGAAAATCAGGCTGGAGGTAGCTGTCGACGCCGAAATCGTTCCGCAGGCGATCGACGCCATTCAACGCTCTGCGACTACGGGGAAGCTGGGTGACGGCAAGATCTTTGTTTACGACTTGGGCCAGGTCGTGCGAATCCGCACCGGAGAGACCGGTAAGGGCGCACTCTGAGGGGCGGCGTCTCGGCGGCTCGCCTGTAAGGCGGCCGAGAGCCGTTCATGAGTGGTGACCGCGCGCTCCGAGAGGCTTAAGCGACGAAGCCTGACACCGAGCGGTTTGGCGCTGCGCGATGGCCGGGGACGGGCCCGGTGTGCAGTGTGGGCACGCAGTATCCGACACCGCTTCCCCCACGGCTGCGCGCGGGCCAGGATCGGGGGGGTACGATCCGAGATGCACCGAACTTGCTCGTCCCGCGCGGTCGTATTGGCATCACGAACCGCCAATTCGGTTGGCTCATCGAACCTCGTGAGCGTGGTACGCCTCAATCGCGACCACGCTCACACGCGCGCGCCGGCGAGGAGTCGGACGTGAGCAGGGGTTGTCGTTGTGCGCGCCCCAGAGGCCCATTGCGTTACTTGCTCCCGGCTCCGCCGGTATGCTTGCCGACTCGGATTCCTGAGAGCTCATTTACATCGAGCTCGCCGTTATGGTCGACGTCGAGTCGTTCGAATTCGGATTCCATGTAACTCATAAACTCTTTCTTGGACACTTTGCCGTTCTTGTCCTTGTCCATAAGACGCAACAGGTCTTTTGTTTCTTCGTAGCCGGCTTCGACGTTCTTGGCCTTTTGCGTATCCTTTTCCTTGTCATTGTCCGCGCCGATCGCAATCCCCGCCGTTGCAATGCCCAGTACGAGCGCAGTGGCCAGGGACGCAAGTTTCAGTCTGCGATTCATGAAAGCACCTCTTGATATAAAGAACCTCGTTTAGTCGGTCGTGACGTTTCGGGCGTATTTTCCACCTAACAGCGAGGGGGTCGCAACTGCGATCGTCGCAGTTGCCGACACCAACCGAACTCGCACGTGGAGCCACCAAAGTTTCGGTGTCGACTCTTTGATTTAGCGTGCCTCTATGGGGTTAGGTCTAGGGGAAGTCTTGCGCCTTCTTGGTGCGCTCGAGTCGAGATCGCGCACAGCCGATGGGCGCATCCCGAACTCGGAAGCAACCAAAACCGCGCTGCGCAGCATGAACCGGGGATCCAAGGCGCAGCGCACTCGGTGACCCGCGTACCGCACCGTCGTGGTGCGTCAAAGTCCCGGCGCGTGTCAATTCTTCCGATGCCAGGCGTCAGGCCGACTGACGCGCGCAGTGCGAGAGCCATTGTGCCGTGAGCTTTTCTTGCAGCGCATTTTGTTTTAGCCGTTCGTTCAACGAACCGAAGTCAACTGCGTCCAACGGTTGGTCTTGATTGAAGCAGGAGAAGACCACTGAGCTTTTGCCCGTTCGTGCATCGTGATGCAGCTGCAGACACTGGGCGCAGATTTCTTTCATCATGCACTGCATCGGCGCGTTGATCGACCCGATGGCACAGTGGTTCGCCTTCAGGTGCGGTCGGAGCACGTCATGCCGAGCTTTGGCCACGCCCGCCATCATCCGATCCGAACCGATGGCAATGATCCGGTCGGCCTCCTCGGTGCGAATGGCAGTCTCGCCCAAGCGTCCCGTCGCGTAGGCCTCCATTGCTTGCACGATATTGCCGACGAACGAGCGGTCTTGCGGCCGGCGCGCCACAAATCCCGGCTCCTCATCGCAACACCACACGACGACGTCGGCGGCCGCCTCGATCTCGTCGATTTTGTAGCGGTCGATCACCTTCTTGTAGCCGGCGAAGTACAGCACGCGCGAACCGTGGGCCTTCAAAGCCTGTCCGATCGAAAACAGCACCGCGTTACCGAGCCCGCCGCCGGCCAGCAGCACGGTCTCCTTCGAGACGATCTCTGTCGGCGTCCCGGTAGGCCCCATCAGGATCACCGGTTCGCCGGGTGTCATCGCGGCCACGAGGTTCGACGAGCCGCCCATTTCGAGCACGATGCACGACACGAGGCCTTGCTGCGCGTCGACCCAGGCGCCGGTGAGCGCGAGCCCCTCGGTGTGCAGCCGGGTGTCGGCGACGACCTTCGAGAGCGACTCGAAGTTCTGCAGCCGATAAAATTGCCCGGGTTCAAATTTGCGCGCAGCCGCCGGCGCTTTGACGACGATCTCGACGATGGTGGGCGTGAGCCGCTGCACAAAGTGCACGGTAGCGAGCAAATCGCGCGAGAGCGCCGCGAAGAATTCCCTGGTTGATAAGCTCGAAGCGGGCGCCATGCGCTCCAGCAGGCGCGAGATCCGGGGGTAGCCTTGGCGCGCCGAGGCCATTGCTTTGACGACGTTGCCGAAATAGGAGGGATGCAGGTCCCCGAAGAAGCTCACAAACCGCCCGTTGGGCAGGCGCGTGAGTAGCACGTCGGCGCTTTGCGGTTTGGCGAGCGCGTAGGCGGGTTTTACCGGCCGTCCCTCGTCGTCGCAGGCAGCGAAGTACCGGCCGTCAAGGGCAAAATGGGCGGCGTCTTCGCGCGCCAGCACCGTGTTGGGGGAGGTGCCGGCGGCCACGAGGACGGTGTGCGCCGAGATCCACTGCTCGCCATCGGCGCTCCACTTGCCGTCCTCGCCCAGCCGCTGTCGATGAAACTGGACCCCCTTGACCGCACCGAAATTGTCGACTTCAACGCCCGCTGGGGACAAAGCCTCGAGAAATGTGATCCCCTCTTCGAGCGCCTTTTCCACCTCCTCGTGGTTCAGGGTGTAGGAGGGGCTGTCGACGAGGCGGCGCCGGTAGACGATTTTTGCCCCGCCCCAATGTTGCAGGAGCTCGGCGATACGCGCCGGTCGATTTTCCCGGCGCGCGAGTTCGCGCTCTGCGCGCAGCGCGCGCGCGTGGGCCAGAAATTCCTCCGCAATCTCGCGGTCCAGATCGTCCCAGCGACCGCGTATTTCATCTTCGCCGACGTCTTGCGCGAGCACCTCGTAGCGGTGCAGAAATTTTTCGACCTGTACAACGTAATACGCAAGCGACTCGGTCGCCGCATCAATTGCCGTCAACCCTCCGCCGATGACGACGACGGGCAACCGTAACTGCAAGTTCGCGATCGAATCGCGCTTGGCGGCACCCGTGAGCTGGAGCGCCATCAGAAAGTCGGACGCAGCGCGCACCCCGCGCGCCAGCCCGTTGGGCACATCGAGCGTGGTCGGTTTGCCGGCTCCCATGCACAGTGCAACATGGTCGAAACCCATCGCGACAGCGTCGTCGAGGTCGATCGTGCCCCCGAAGCGCACGCCGCCGTACATGGCAAACTCCTCGCGCCGCGCGAGCAGCAGCCGAATGAGTTTCAGATTGTTTTTGTCCCAGCGCACGGTGATTCCGTATTCGGCGACGCCACCGAAACCGGCCAAAACGCGCTGGTCGAGCGGCTCGGCAATCGACCGGATGTCGCGTAACGCCTCGAAAGCAGTGCGGTTGCCGTCAGGCCGTACGCCGGCCAGTGCGTCTGGCAGCGGCTCGATCTTCAACCCGTCGATGCCTACGACCGTGTGGCCGTCGTTGAGCAGATGGTGCGCCAATGTGTAGCCGGCCGGCCCCAAGCCGACGACCAGCACCTTGCGGCCGGTCGCGGCGCGCGGATACGGGCGCGCGAGATTGAGCGGGTTCCAGCGGGTGAGCAGGCTGTAGATCTCGAAGCCAAACGGCAACCCGAGTACGTCCTTCAAGGTGCGCGTCTCGACTTGCGGGATGTTGACGGCATCTTGCTTTTGGTAGATGCACGCCTTCACACAGTCGTTGCAGATCCGGTGCCCGGTGCCCGCCGCCATCGGATTGTCGATCGTGATCATGGCGAGCGCCCCGATCGGGAAGCCCTGGGTTTTGAGCTGATGGAATTCGGAAATGCGCTCCTCCAGGGGGCAGCCCGACAGCGTCACGCCGAAGGCGCTTTTCTTGTACACGACCGACTGCGGGGCGTCCTTACTGGCGCGCTCCTTGAGCCCGTCCGCGCAGGAGTCCTTTTTCTGCGGGTGGCACTGGATGCAGTAGTGGGCCTGATCCAGCGCCCCGGCAAGATCAAAACCCGCATCGGTCAGACCGAAACCATCCCGCCGCCGAAGGTGCTCGGCTCGGATCTGCAGCTGTGCGACTCCATCGCTCCTTTGCCACTGGGCGGTTCGCACGAGGTTCATCGGATCAACGGTGCCGGGAATTTTGAATAGCAGGCCATCGTGGTGGCGGTGCTGGCCAGCCGCTGTGTGCACGGCCCAAGCCGCGTACTGCTGCGCGACAGCAAGCGACTGGGCATGCGCGCTCTCGTCGAGCAGCCATTCGCTCACCTTTCGCGCAAACAGGGGCTCGCTAAAGGACCCGTCCAGCAGCCGCTGCAGTTGTGCAAACAGCGCATCGCCATCGAACTGGGAAGCGTCCTGCGGTTTGATCTTCTTGGCGGCCTGGCGCTGAACGAATTCGCGCTTGACCCGAAAGAGCGGTTCCAGTTCCGTGTGGCGCTGCTTGAGCAGCGCAAGCTCGGGGTCAATACCGAAGAGCTTGCCGATAAAGTCTTCGAGCCTTGGAGCGATGCGGATTCCGAGCTCGGAGGCTTCCGCGCGTGAGACTTCCGCCGCTCGATCGCGGGCCTCAATCAGTTCTTCATGCAACTTCGAATCGGCAGCTCGCAATTGCTCCAAAAAGACCTGATCGAGCCGCAGCAGACCTTCGCGCCGATACAGGTCGACCACCGAAAATCCATAGGCAAAGCTCGGGCTTTGTGTGCGGTTCATCCTAGGCGGGGCCGGGTGTGCGAGTTTCTGCTGCAGCGCTCGGGCCGCTTGGGGTCGGGCAAAGCCGGCCCCGCGGCCAAGCGTGCAAACGATAAATGATACCGGCAACCCTGCTCTGTAGTGGCCTAGGGCAATTGTGCAAACCGCGCGCGAGTCTTGATGTGATTCGCAATATCGCGAAAGTGAGGGCGCGCGAACTCCTCTAGTGCGAAGCCTGCGGCGTGCAAGCGCCGCCCGCGGGCCAGAAAGCGGTTGCGCGCCGGCCGGCCCGAATCGCCTGGCGCGCCCTGATGGGGATCGCCACCTGTCCCCCGTTTTAGCGCGCGGGAGACATGAATCAAGGCCGGCCGCGGACGCCGTGGCGCGGGTTGCCGTCAGCCCCCGGCTTTTTTTTGTATCCGACTGCTTTAGTGCAGCGTGCGCGCCAGGGCCGTACGGTATTCGCGTACCAGGTCCTGCGCCTCGGGCCGTGTGCTGAGAATCTGGAAAAAGGTCAACATCGTCTTGCGTCCGATGTCGTCCCGAAAGCTACGGTCTCTTTGCACAATTTCGAGCAGCTGTTCGAACGCACCTCGATACTCCTCGCGCAGCGCCAAAGTCTGCGCCAATGCGAGGCGCGCACCGAGGTCCGTCGGATCGGCGCTCACGCGTGCCGCCAAAGCGAGCGCATCGGCTCCCCGTGCGGCCTCGGCGAGTTTCAGCCGTGCTTTCAGGGCGTCAAAGCGCTCGCGTTGGCTCGAATCCTCAGGCTCGAACGCTGCGAGCAGCCGGCTCGCGGGCTCCACGTTGCCCGATTCGATTTCGACGTCGGCCAGATCCAGTTGCGCCTGGGGGTGGGACGGATCCAACTCCAACGCCCGTTGTAACAACGTGCGCGCCTGCGCGATGTTGCCGCCTCGTCTGGCCGCTTGCGCTTCGAGCAATATGGGCTGCGCGGGCGACGGCAGCAAGCCCTCGAGAAACCGGCGAACCTGCGGCTCGGAGAGCGCGCCGCTGAACTCGTCCACGAGTTGCCCGTCAATAAACGCTTTGACGTTCGGAATGCCGCGAACGCCGTAGTGCGCGGCGAGCTCTTGATTCTCGTCGGTATTGATCTTGGCAAGGCGGAGTTTTCCGCCAAAGTCGGCGACGACTCGATCGAGAATGGGGCCGAGTGCCTTGCACGGTCCGCACCAGGGAGCCCAGAAGTCCACCACGACGGGCATTGTGCGAGAGGCTTCGAGGACCTGTGTCGAAAAATCTTCCTGGCTGACGTCTATGCTGTACTCGGAAATACTCGCAATTTCCGCCCGCAGGATCCATCCTGCAGAGGCAATGATCGCATTTCGGCAAAAAGAAAGGCGGCTCTGCGGCCGCCCTTCGTCATTGCCAGCTTGGAATATCGGGCCGGCCGATTGGTCGCGTCACGCGACCGAGGTGACCATCGGCGCTTGGGCCCAGTGATGTTCTACGACGCCCTCTGCGCCTACCACGATGAACGCGGAGAGCACTAGGCAGAACACCAGGGCAATGAAAAAGTGCTTGTCGTGCTTGGTCATGCGAGCCTTCCTTTCGTTGCGAAACCAGCGGGTTACCGGGTTTTCGAACTCCCCACGAGGTGGAGGCTGTGTCGCCGCTCCCCGCGGAAAGTCGGCCTGCATCTCATGGATGCGGCAATGCAACAATAGGCGTTCCTTATGAACGGAACTTGAACGGCAATAAACTGAATAGTAATGATATTTGCCTATACATTCATGTTAATGCAATGCACCATTCCTGGGCGCTGCGTAGGTCGGGAACGCACAAGGACATCGAGCCCGGCGCCAGCACTCGGGTGCCGTTTGCACGTTCGCGATGCACTTTCTTGGTGCCGCGGAAGAAATCAGAATTCAGTGCCTGCAAATCCTCGCAAGCGCAATGCGAGCTCGGGTCGCCACCGGCACCTGAGTTTGACCCGGCCGCGGGCGGGAAAAACGATTGCGCGAAGCAGCCTCCGAGGCCTTGCCGCAGGCCGATTCAACTCGTGTCGCCTCACCGCATCAACATTCGACGAGCGATCGATCGCACTCAGAAACAGGGTCCGGCGGCCGCAAAAGAGCGAACTTCGCCATTGCGAGCGGAGCGGCGTGCCGCCGTGGCGATCCAGTACCGCATCGAAGGCCGCTTGCTGTTTGCTTGGGTTCGCGGCAATCAGCGGGCCATCACGAGACCAGCCTCGACGTCTTCACGGGTCGCTCGTCCGGCAAGTTTCTCCACCAGCGCAAGGGCAAAGGCCACGGAGGTGCCGGCGCCGCGCGACGTCACGATGTTGCCGTCAACGACGACGGGATCCTCGCGATAGCGCACGCCTTCAATGGCGACCTGATCACGAAACTTCGGGTTGCTGGTAGCACTCTTGCCCGCGAGGTGCCCATAGGCAGCAAGCACCGACGGCGCAGCGCAGATCGCGCCGGTGCTGCGGTCGGGCTGCGTATAGCGGGCCACCAATTTCTTGATTCGCGGATCCTCCCGCAGGTGTTTCACACCGGGCATTCCGCCGGGCAGCACCAGCATGTCGAAATCTTGATGCATCACGTCGTCCAGGGCCGCGTCCGGTACCAGCACGGTCTCCCGCGAAGCCTTGACCGGGCCGCGGCCCAGGCTCGCAACAACGACCTTGATGCCGCCGCGCCGCAGTACGTCAATGACAGCCACGGCTTCGAGTTCCTCAAAACCTTCTGCCAAGGGAATTAACACTGCCGCCATACCGAGTCCCTCCGTAGTCGAAAGAGCCGCTGTCTCGCATCCCCATGTGGTGCGCACGGCCCGCGAGGCCGGCCACACGAGACGCGTGCAGGCTGGCCATCAAACCGTCAATCATTCTAAGCAGCCATCGGCTCCGCGGATCGTAGAGCGCAGCGCCGCGACCGCAACGCTCCCTTTCGCGGATATTGTCCCGCGAGTTTGCGATCCTGAAACACATCGGCTCGAGTGGACGAATCCCGACCGTGCGCCGCCGGATGGCCTCGGGGGTAGCATGCGTGTGGCGCCCGGGGGAGAACGCGTTGGAACGCGACGAGATTCGTGAGAACGTTGGTTCGGCGATCGAAGC
>Ga0187780_10001217_pt1 | contig 19399 bp, 26 predicted proteins | sample 1015_Q2_SP10_20__FD_132429 | JGI IMG/M metagenome (GOLD analysis project Ga0187780, IMG submission 132429) | Tropical peat soil microbial communities from peatlands in Department of Meta, Colombia - 1015_Q2_SP10_20_MG | ecosystem: Environmental > Terrestrial > Soil > Wetlands > Peat | place...
CAGGCACCGCGTAGCCGTTCAACCTTCGGCCGGCGGCGATGCGAGCGTCGGCGCGCGGATCGCGCGGGCCCGCCGTGACGCCGGCCTGACGCAGCGCGCTCTCGCCGACCTCATCGGCGTCCGTCTCTGGGTCGTCGACCGCTGGGAGTCGGGTGCCGGGGCCGTGCCGCCCGAGCAGCTCGACACCGTCGCGACGGCCACACACCGCACGCTGCGCTGGCTCGAGACGGGTGTCGACGAGCGCGCCGTCGGGCTGATCGTCTCCGAGCCGATCGACGGGGACGCGGGGACCGAGGAGACCCAGCGCGAGCTGGACGAGCGCATCGCGGAGATCGAGGAGGCGCGCCGGGAGGTGCACGAGCGCCTCGCGGAGATCGAGCAGCGCGAGGCCGCGCTCAGGATGCAAGAGCAGGAGCTGCGAGAGGTGCGCGCCGCTCAGGCGGAAGACCGGCGGCGGTTCCGCGAACGCCTCGCCGGCGTCGAGCGGGCGGACACGCCGGCGCTGACCACGGCGCACGACGTCGAGCACGCTCTGGCGCAGGCCGACGAGCTGCGGAGCGAGCTCGAGCGCGAGCGGGCCGGGCACGCCGAGCTCGAGGAGGCGCGCCGGCAGGTCGAATCCTCACGAGCCGAGGTGACGGAGCGCGAACGCATCGTCGCGGAGTGCGAGGCGCGCTTCGCAGCGCGCACGCTCGGGCTCCGCGCCGACGGGTCCGACGTCAAGTCACTGGCGCAATGGCTGACGGACTCCGTCAAGGCAGCCGCGAAGCGAGAGGCCGAGTCGGTGGTCAAGGCAGCGCGCGAGCAGGCCAGGCAGATCCTCGCGGACGCGAGGGCGGGCCACCAGCCCCCGGGCGAAGACACGCGGCGCTGACGCCGGCGCCCGCGTGCCCGAGCGCGACCCGCTCACCGACCCCGCGCCGCTCGTCCGGCGCGTCTACGCCTACGTCGCGTACAGGATCGGGGACGGCGCCGACGCCGAGGACGTGACCTCGGCGACGCTCGAGCGCGCGATCCGCTACCGCCGCGAGTTCGACCCGCGCCGGGGCGAGCCCGTCGCGTGGCTGATCGGGATCGCCCGGCGCTGCATCAGCGACCACTTCACCTACCGCCCGGTCCCCGTCGCGGAGGTGCCGGAGACCGCCGCGCCGGGCGAGCTCGCGACCGACTCGGCGGCGCGGATCGACCTGCGCCGCGTCGTGGCCGGGCTGCCGGAGCGCGACCGCGAGCTCGTCGCGCTCCGCTACGGGGCCGACCTCACCGCACGCCAGATCGGGCAGCTGCTCGGGATGCGGACGAACGCGGTCGAGGTCGCGCTGCACCGGGTGCTGCAGAGCCTGCGCGAGTCGCTCGAGGATCCCGTCCGATGAGCGTCCGCTCGCACTCGACGGCGTGGCGGCCCGTCCTGGCCGTGGTGCTGCCGCTCGTCGCGATCGCCGCTGTCGGCTCGGCGAGCGGCGGCTACTTCGCCACCTCCTTCGGCTGGACGGCGCTCGCCTTCGCCTGCGCGGCGATCGTCTTGCTGACCGTCGCCGCTCCGGCGTGGGGACGCTTCGACCGCGTCTGGCTCGCCGCCGCCGCCTGCCTCTGCGGCTACACGTTCCTCTCCGCCGCCTGGGCGGGGTCGGTCGGTGACGCCGTCGACGCGGGGATGCGCATGCTCGTCTACCTCAGCGGCGTCGCTGCCGCCGTCCTGCTGCTGCGGCGCGGAGACCTCGGCTGCTGGCTCGCGGGGCTCGTGCTCGGCGTCGCCGGCGTCTGCGTCTACTCGCTCGCGACGCGCCTCTTCCCGGCGCACTTCGGCGGGCTGAACACGTCGTCGTACCGGCTGTTCGTGCCCGTCGGCTACTGGAACGCGCTCGGGATCTTCGCCGGGATCGCGCTCCTGCTCGGCCTCGGCGTGGCCGCGCTCGGCCGCTTCCCGGCTCTTCGCGTCCTCGCGGCGGTCGCGCTCGTCGTGCTCGCCCCGACGCTCTACTTCACCTTCAGCCGCGGCGCCTGGCTCGCGCTGATGATCGGCGCCGCGGCGATGGTCGCGCTCGGCCCGAGCCGCTTGCGGCTCGTCACGGCAGGGCTCGTCCTGGGAGCGATCCCGGCGGTCGCCGTCCTGCTCGCCTGGCGCTCGCCGGGCCTGACGCAGCAGACGGCGACGCTGGCGGCGGCGAGCGCCGCCGGACGAAGGCTCGCGCTCGAGCTCGCACTGCTCGCGCTCGGGCAGGCCGCGGTCGCCGCCGGCTACCTCGCCCTCACGGCTCGCGTCCGCCTCTCGCGCGAGTGGAGCCGCGCGGCCGGGGCGGCGCTCACGCTGGCGGCGGCGGGTGCCCTCGCCGCCGTCCTCGCCGTCTACGGCGGGCCCGTAGCCCTCGCGCGTCACGCGTACGACTCCTTCGTCTCGCCTCCGACCGGGGGCGCGGATCTCAACAGCCGCCTGTTCTCCCTCTCGAACGACGGCCGCACCGTGCTCTGGCACGCCGCCTGGAAGCAGTTCGAGGCGCATCCCCTCGTCGGTGCGGGTGCGGGGAGCTTCGGGCGCTGGTGGCTCGCCCATCGCACCAGCGCCTACTTCGTCCAGGACGCGCACGACCTCTACGTCCAGACGCTCGGCGAGCTCGGCCTCGTCGGGATCGTGCTGCTCGCGGCGCTGCTCGTGGTGCCGCTCGCGGCCGCCGTCCGGGCCCGCCGGCAGCCGCTGGTCGCCCCCGCGCTCGGCGGCTACGTCGCCTATCTCGTCCATGCCTCGGTCGACTGGGACTGGCAGATGCCGGCCGTCACGCTGCTCGCGCTCTTCGCCGCCGGCGCGATCGTCGCGGCGGCACGGCCCGAGGCGCAGCCCTTGCGCCGTCCGGCCCGGCTCGCGCTCGGGGCCGGCGCCGCCCTCGTCGCCGCGGCCGCCTTCGTCGGGCTGATCGGCAGCATCGCCCTCTCCCGGGCCGGCGACGCGGTGCAGAACGGCGAGGGCCGGACGGCCGCGGCGCAGGCGGCGAAGGCGCACCGCTGGGCGCCCTGGTCGGCGCAGGCGCTCGAGGATCTCGGCGACGGCCGGCTCCTGCTCGGCGAGAAGCGGTCGGGGCTCGCCGCGCTGCGCGCGGCGGCCGCCAAGGACCCGGGCGACTGGCAGATCTGGTTCGACATCGCTGCCGCGACGACCGGACCCGCGCACCGGGCCGCGCTCGCCCGGGCGAAGGCGCTCAACCCGTACAGCCCCGAGATCGCCGACGTCGAGGCCGCCGCCCGGCCGGGCTGAGGCCGGCCTGTAAGGGTTTGCCCCCGCCGGGCGGTAGAGGGAGCGATGGGCTGGAGGACGCACCGCGAGACCGACCTCGAGCGCGAGCTCCGCGCGCAGCGGCCGCGGCCGCGGGCCGAGCTCGTCGAGCTGCTCTGCCGCGCGAGCGCGGCCGGGGTGCCTCGCCGCAGCCTCCTCCCCAGGATCGCGCTCGTCGCGGCCGTCGTCGTCGTGGTCGCAGCGTCTCTCGGCGCGACCGGCGCCGTCGGCTACGCGACGAAGTCGGTGCACGCCCTCGGCACGAGCGTCCTCCACGTCGTGCAGTCGCCCGCGGTCCACTCCGGCAAGAAGGGCAACGGGGACGGCGGAGGAGGAGACGGGGACAAGCAGGGGCACTACCCGTTCCACCACGAATACGGCCACCGCGTGCCGATCTGCCACGACGGCAAGGTCGTCTACGTGCCGTCGGACGAGTACCTCTACCGGTTGCTGCACGGCGACAAGCCCGCCCCGTGCCCTCCGCACCGGCGCAGGTAGCCTGGCGGCGAAAGGGTTCGCCCGCACTGCGGCGAACATCGCGCGTGATGATCGAGCGGTATCCGGTCGTGTCGGCGGAGGACGGATCCCGGTCCGACCCGCTGCGAAACCCGAACCTCGGGTCACGGCTCTTCGGCTATTCGCGGCGCAAGACCGACGCCCTGCTCGAGTTCGCCGCGAGCATGATCGAACGGCTCACCGGCGAGATCGTCCAGCAGCAGGGTGCGCTCGCCGACACGGAGGCCCGGCTCGCCGCGGCGTCGGCCGACGCCGAGCAGACGACGGCCAGGCTCGAGGCCTCCCGCGCCGAGCTCGAGCGGGTGCGCGCGGAGCTCGAGCGGGCGCGTGCCGAGGGCAGGAGGAGCGGGCCGGACGAGGCCGAGCGTGCGGTGATCAGCATGGCGCTCATCTCCGCGCACCAGGCGGCGGGCCAGATCCTCGCGCAGGCAAAGGAGGAAGCGGAGGAGATCCGCGCCGCGGCACGACGCGACGCCGTCGGCGCCCAGGACGAGGCGAACCGCGTGATCGAGCAGGCGGAGATCCGCGCGCACGCGCTCGTCGAGGAGGCGGGGCGACAGGCCGAGACCCTGCGCGCCGAGGCCGACCGGCAGAGCGCCCGGATCGAGCGGGAGCGCCAGCTGTGGACGTCGTACCTCCGCCGTGCCCTCGACTCCGTCGGCCAGGCCGGCCTCGAGCCCGAGCCCGCCGCCGAGGCCGCCGCCGAGCCCGAGCAGCCGCAGGACCTCGAAGGCGAGCTGCGCGGCGTCATCCGGGGAACCGACCGCCCCCTGAGCGACTGATCCCCGCGGCGGGGCGCTCATCGCGGCGTACGATGGCCCTCGTGCGACGCGCACTCGTGCTTCTTCCGCTCGCGCTCGCGGCGGTCGCCCTCGCCGGCCCCGCCGCGGCGGTGCCGCAGCTGAAGAAGCTCGAGGTGGTGCTCACGGGCCAGGACCACCATCCGATCGTCGGCAAGACGTGGAGCTACCAGGTCAAGGTCACGGACTCCGCCGGCAAGCCCGTCGCGTGCAGGATCCACCTCCAGATCCTCCTCGCCGGGGTGTCGGTGGTCGGCGAGGTCGGGGTGCACGTCGTCAAGAACGGCATCTGGAAGGAGACGATCGTCGCCAAGGGGCCGGACGCGTTCCCGCCGGCCGCCCGCGGCGAGCCGCTCGTGCTCCAGGCGACCGTGACGGCGAAGGGGTACGCGACGGCGAAGGCACGCTGGCCGATCGTCGTGAAGTGAGCGGCGCCGAGGTCGACGTCCAGCAGGTGCGCAAGAGCTTCGAGGGTGGGCGGATCCGTGCGCTCGAGAACGTCTCGCTCCACCTCGACCCGGGCGAGCTCGTCGCGCTGACCGGGCCCTCCGGCTGCGGCAAGAGCACGCTCCTCAACCTGATCGGCGCGCTCGACCGGCCCGACTCGGGCGAGATCCGCGTCGGCGGCGAGGACGTGACCCGGCTCGACGACGCGTCCCGCTACCGCGCGGACACCGTCGGCTTCGTCTTCCAGTTCCACAACCTGATCACGACGCTCACCGCGCTCGAGAACGTGCAGGTGCCGATGCTCGGCAAGCGCCGCCGGGCCGAGCGCGACCGCCGCGCGCGCGAGCTGCTCGAGGAGGTCGGCCTGACCGACCGGGCGGACAGCTACCCGCCGACGCTCTCGGGCGGCGAGCGGCAGCGCGTCGCGATCGCGCGCGCGCTCGCGAACGGGCCGCGCCTGCTGCTCGCCGACGAGCCGACCGGCTCGCTCGACTCCGAGACGGGCGCGCAGATCCTCGAGCTGCTGCACCGCGTCCGCGACGAGCACGGGACCACGATCCTGCTCGTGACGAACGACGACGGCGTCGCCGGCCAGGCGGAGCGGGTGCTGCGCATCCGCGACGGCGTGCTCGACGGCACGGGCTCGGCTGCGCCGCTCGGCAGGGCCTAGAATCGCGTCATGTGGTGGCGCCGAGCCGTCGTCGCCGCGATCCTCGCCCTGTGGCTCACGATCGGGGTCGCTTGGGGCGGGAGGGCCGCGCTCGTCTACGGTTTCTTCGTGCTCGTCGCCTGCATCTTCGGCTTCTGGGCGCTCGCCGCCGGGAACCTGAGCCGGCGCGCGGGAGGGGGCTACTACGAGCGGCAGCTCGACCCGCAACGGTCAGGGCGCTGGCGCGACCGCGACCCGCACCGGCGTTGACGGCTACTCCCGGCGCAGCGCCTCGATCGGACTGAGCCGCAGCGCCCGCCAGGCGGGATACGCCGCGCCGATCACGCCGACGCCGAGTGCGAACGCGAGCCCCCAGGCGAACACACCCGCGTCGAAGTCCGGCGTGACGAGGGTCGACAGCCCGGTCTGCGCCGTGAACAGGTGCGCGGCGAGCACGCCGAGAGCGAGCCCGATCGCGAGCGCCGCGAGCGAGATCCCGACCGCTTCGCTGACGATCAGCGCCGCGATCCGCCAGCTCCGCCAGCCGACCGCGCGGAGAATCCCGATCTCGCGCACCCGCTCGAAGACCGACATCGCCATCGTGTTCGTGACGCCGATCCCGCCGACGATCAGCGCGAGCGCCGAGATCACCCAGCCGATGTCGAGAATCAGGCGCGACGACGTGTCCACCTTCACCGCCTGCCCCGGCTCGACGATCGCCGAGATGCCGTAGCGCTTCTCCAGCCGCGAGGCGACGACCGGCGGGCGCTGGCCGAGCTTCACCGTGACGGCGATCGTCGTCACCTCGCCGGGCCGCTTCGCGAGCGCCTGCACCGTCGGCAGCGGCAGCACCATGCCGAGGTCCTCGAAGCGGTCGCCGCTGTGGTAGATGCCGGAGACGCGGAACGGGTGGCCGTCCACGTCGATCGAGGATCCGGGCTTCACCTTGAACGTCTTCGCGCCGGTGTCGCCCACGAGCGCGCCCGAGCGGTCGCCGGCGACGAGCGTCAGCCGCTGCGCCGGAAACTCGTTCGGCGCGAGCCCGAAGACGAGCGACGAGTCCTGGCCCTGCACCGTCGTCACGAACAGGAAGATGCGCGCCGTCCGCGCGACGCCGGGATCCTTCGCGATCTCGCCCTCGAGGCCGACCGGCAGGAGCGAGCGGGTCGCGTCGCTCACCCCGCTCTGGAAGAGCCCGAAGTCGGCCCGGCCGATGTGGATCAGGTCTCCGGCGGTGCGCTTCGCGCCGGCGGAGATGGAGAGCAGGGCGACGATCAGCCCGACGCCGAGCGCCACCCCGGCCGAGGTCAGGAGCGTCCGCACCGGCCGCCGCAGCAGGTTCTTCCAGACCAGGCCGAACCAGGTCATGCCACCGACCTTATCTCCGGTACGCTCGGAGGAGAGATGGAGCCGGATCGGACCGCGATTCTGAAGGCGCTCGAGCAGGTGATCGACCCCGAGCTGCGGCGGCCGGTCACCGAGCTCGACATGGTGCGGGACGTCGAGGTGGTCGACGGCGTCGTCTCGCTCACGATCGTGCTCACCGTCGCGGGCTGCCCGCTCCGCCACTCGTTCGAGGAGCAGATCGACCGCGCGCTCGCGACGGTGCCCGGCGTCACGGGCGTGGCGCTCTCCTTCGCGGTGATGACCCCCGAGGAGCGGCAGAAGCTGACGACGAGGCTGCGCGGCGGCGCGCCTGCCGGCGACGCGGTGATCAAGCTCGGGCCGGACACGCGCGTCATCGCCGTCGCCAGCGGCAAGGGCGGCGTCGGCAAGTCGTCGCTCGCGGCGAACATCGCCGTCGCGCTCTCGCAGCTCGGTCGCAAGGTGGGCATCCTCGACGCCGACGTCTACGGCCACTCGATCCCGCACATCCTCGGCATCCACCAGAAGCCGGTCGCGGTCGACGAGATGATCGTGCCGCCGGTGAAGGACGACCTGAAGCTGATGTCGATCGGCTTCTTTCTCGACGGCAACGAGCCGGTGATGTGGCGCGGGCCGATGCTGCACCGCGCGCTCGAGCAGTTCCTCACCGACGTGCACTGGGGCGACCTCGACGTGCTCGTCGTCGACATGCCGCCCGGCACGGGCGACGTCTCGATCTCGCTCGGGCAGCTGCTGCCGCGCGCCGAGGTCGTCGTCGTGACGACGCCGCAGAAGCTCGCGCAGGACGTCGCCTCGCGCGCCGCGTCGATGGCGCGCAAGACGAACATGCGCCTGCTCGGCGTCGTCGAGAACATGAGCGGCGAGGTGTTCGGCTCCGGCGGCGGCGAGCTGCTCGCCGAGGAGCTCGGCGTTCCGCTCCTCGGCCGCGTCCCGCTCGACCCGCAGCTCCGCGAGCAGGGCGACCTCGGCGAGCCGATCGTCGCCGCGCTGCCCGAGTCGGAGACCGCGCAGGCGATCGTCGCGATCGCCGAGGCCGTCGACGCGTCGCGGCAGAGCAGCGGCGGCATCGTCAAGTCGCTGCCGCTCGTCGGCTGAGCCGATGCCCTCGTCGAAGAACGCCGACGCGGTGCGCGAGGTGTACGAGCTCGCGCGGCGCGCCGACCACGGCGCGCTGCGCATGCGCCTGAACGACGACGTGACCTGGGATCCCGCGCGCGCGGGCGCGTGGAAGCCGTGCTCGACGGCCGACGAGGTCGTGCGCACGCTGCTCTGGCGGGCCCGGGCGAACCGGTTGCGGCCGGGCGAGATGATCGACCTCGGCGACCGCGTGCTCGTGCAGCTGCACGGCAGGCGGCTCGAGCGGCTCGGCGCGAAAGGGTGGATGCCGAGGCTGTTCCAGATCGTCGTCCTGCGCGAGGGCAAGGTCGTGAGCATCCGCGACTACGCCCGGCGCGAGGACGCGCTCGCCGCCGCCGGCCTGAAGGCGTAGCCGTGGCCGCGGCGGCGTTCTTCGACCTCGACCGCACGCTGCTGCGTCGTTCGTCGGCGCTCGCCCTCGCCGGCTCGTTCCGCGAGCGCGGGCTGATCTCGCGGAGCCAGCTCGCGAAGGCGGCCGCCTGGCAGCTCCTGTTCGTCCTGCGCGGCGCCGGCCACGAGGCGGTGCGCCGCGGCGCCGAGGACGGGCTGGTGGTGCTGCGCGGCTTCACGCCCAGCGAGCTGCGCGATCTCGTCGCCGAGGCGCTCGAGCCGGTGCTGCGGCCGCTCGTCTACGCGGAGCCGCTCTACCTGATCGAGCAGCACCGCGCGCGAGGCGAGTCGGTCTACATCGTCTCCGCGACGCTGCAGGAGATCGTCGACGCGATCGCCGACGATCTCGGCTTCGACGGCGCGCTGGGTACGGTGTGCGAGGTGCGGGACGGCGTGTACACGGGGCACGCGGTGCGCGCGCTGCACGCCGAGAACAAGGCGCAGTCCGTGCGCGAGCTGGCGGAGAGCCGCGGCTACGACCTCGGCGAATGCACCGCCTACTCCGACAGCCACACCGACCTGCCGTTTCTCGAGGCGGTCGGCCGGCCCGTCGCGGTCAACCCCGACCGCGAGCTGAGGAGGATCGCCGTCGAGCGCGGCTGGCCGGTGATCGAGTTCAGCACGCAGGCGTATCCGCACGCGCGGCGCCGCGTGCCGCCGCTCGTCTGGCTCGCCGGCGCGCTCTTCCTCGCCGGAGCGCTCACCGCGGGACGGCGGCGTGGAGGCTGAGGAGGCGCTCGCGCGGCTGCGGGCGCGCGGCTTCGGGGGCGAGGACGCGCAGCGGCTGGTGGCGCACTTCGCCGAGGCCGAGGCGCGCGGCAAGCCGAGTCACGGCTTCTCGCGGGTCGGGTGGCTCGAGACATTCGACGTCGACCCGGGCGCGCAGCCGGAGGTGCTCGAGGCGTTCGAGAGCTTCGAGCGGTGGCACGGGCGGGGCGCGCTCGGCTACCTCGTGCTCGACGCGGTCGTGCGCGCGCAGCTCGCCGACCCGCCGGAGCACGTGCGCGTGGTCGTCTGCGAGCAGACCTTCCCGACGGGGATGCTCGGCGGCTGGGTGCGGCGGCTCGCGGCGGGCGGTCTCGTCGCCGCGTTGACCGCCACCTCGCCGGCGCGGCTCGGTCATCCCGACGGCGGGCCGAAGCTCGCCGGCACGATGCCGCTCGCGATCGGCATCCCCAGCTCGGACGGGGCGCTGTTCGTCAGCGACGTCTCGATGGGCCGCGTCACGCACGGCGACGTGCTCGCCGGCCTCGCCGCGCCGGAGGAGCTCGTCCCGTTCGGCGGCGAGCACGCGTACAAGGCGTTCGCGCTCGCGCTCGGACTCCAGCTCCTCGTCGGTGCGCTGCAGCGCGAGGAGGGCTTCGGCGCCGTGCTGGTGGTTGCGCGGGCGGAGTCGGATCCTGTGCCGGGGCTGCGCGCGCGGGCGGCGGGAGCGCGGCTGCCCGGCGACCGGTAGCGCATTCGCCGGCGCCCGGGGGACACCGCGTGTGGTGCTCTGGACGGGACAGGGTCGCGCAGCGGTCGCGCGGCCGTACCGTTTTCAACCCCCCGGTGCCAGGCACCGTGCCTGGCACCCGGGGGGTGCGGGCGGCTCCCGGGCAAGTGACAGTCGGCTACTTGGGGAAGCGGGGGTCGTCGCGGATCGAGGCGAGGTCGTCGTCCTTCGCCGCATGCTCGCGAAAGCGCTCGGCGGCCACGACGGCGGTGTTCAGTTCGTCGAGCGCCCGCTCGCGGTTGCCCGCCTGCGCCTCGACGCACGCGAGCTCGTAGTGGAGCACCGGAAGGTCGTGCTCGGCGAGCGCCTCCTCGAGCATGCGCCTTGCGGTGTCCCAATCGCCCGCGCGCATGTGCGGCAGCACGGGGAAGTAGTACTCCCACGCGGAGATCTCGTGGCGGCCCGGGACGCCGCCGATCGCGAGCACCGTCGTGGCAGGTTCCGTCGCCACCGCGGAGCGGCGCTGCGCCGGGTCGTCGAGGTAGACGAGCGTGCCGGCCGGCGCGTCCACCTCCTCGCCGTCGACCGTGAAGGTCGCGCGGCCGGCGACGACGGCGTAGATCTCCTCGTGGCCGAGCTGCGCCTCGGTGTGATCCTCGACCACCTCGTCACCGGCGCTCGCCGCCGTGTATGCATTGATGCCGAACGCCGTCACGCCGAGCGTCCTGCGCACCGGCTTCCAGACGAGCGTGCCGAGGACGGGAAAGCCCTCGACCTCGTCGAGGCGGAGCACTTTCACGATGCGCCGTACGTCAGCTCGGTGAGATCGAGCGCGAGCAAGTCGGCGTGCTCCGGCGCCACGACGACGCACGACACCTCCGGCCTCGCGAGCGCCGCCTTGACCGCGGGCGCCGAGGCGGCGCGCACGACGATCGGCCTTCCGGTCTCGAACGCGGCGCGCAACTCGTCGAGGCTCGACACGTCCTCGAGGACGAGCGCGCCGGTCGTGTCGAGCTCGCTCTCGAGGGCGAGCTCCGGCACGCGCCGGCCGGTGGCGCCGAACCAGCGCTCCCTCACACCGTCACCGTCTCGCCGGGCTCGATCTGCTCGACCAGGACGTCCGGCGCGAGCCTCTGCAGCTCGGCCGGCCTGCCCGTCAGCACCGGGAACGTGCCCCAGTGGCAGGGCACGCAGCGCTTCGCCTGGAGCAGCTCGAGTGCGACCGCCGCCTCGCGCGGCCCCATCGTGTAGTGGCCGCCGATCGGCAGGACGACGAGGTCGGGCTCGTACACGCGGGCGATCAGCGCCATGTCGCCGAACACGCACGTGTCGCCGGCGAAGTAGAGCGTCTTCCCGTCCTCGGTCTCGACGACGAGGCCCGACGGCTCGCCGGCGTAGGAGCCGTCCGGCGCCGAGCCGGAGTGGAAGGCGACGGTGAGCGTGAACTTGACGCCGTCGACGTCGACCGTGCCGCCCTTGTTCGGGGAGGGGAGCTTCGCCTGGTCGACGCCCTTGCCGCCGAGCCAGCCGCTGAGCTCGACGATCGCGACGACGGTCGAGCCGTGCTTCTGCGCGATCGCGACCGTGTCGCCGACGTGGTCGCCGTGCCCGTGCGTGACGGCGACGATGTCGGCGCGCTCCGGGTCGCGCTCGCTCTCGGGACAGGTCGGGTTGCCGTGCAGGAACGGGTCGACGTAGACCCGCTTTCCCTGTGCGGTGTCGAGGCGGAAGGCCGAGTGGCCGAGCCAGGTGAGCGTTGTGGCCGCCATCGTTCTCCTTTCAGGCCGGGAGCCGCGAGCGTAACGAAGCGCCCGCGTCCCGGGCGCGGGAAGGACCGTCCGGACCGGAGGCGAAACTCTCCGCGATGATCGGGTCTCGGTTGCTTCCGCTCTCGCTCGCGGTCGGTGCGCTGCTCGCCGACGCAGCGGGCGTCCACGACGTTGCCTTCTATCTCGTGCTGCTGGCCATCCCCGGCGCTGCGGCCGCCGCCTTCATCGGGGCGGGCGACGCGCTCGAGGGGAGGGGCGCCTGGCTGCGCGGCGTCTCGACGACGCTCGCGCTGACGCTGCTCGTGCTCGGTTCGGCGGTGCGCGAGAACGCACCGCGCGGCGCGGCGGTGCCGTCGCTCGCGGTGTCCGCGATCGTGGCCGCCGTCGTCGTCTACGGGCTTCCGGTCCTCGCGTGGGTGCTCGAGCCCGTGCTGCCCCGGCCGCGCGCTCGGACGGCCGCGACGGTGCGCGCCGCCTCCGATCTCTAGTTTGCAGTCGTCAGTGGGCGAGCCCCCTGAGCGCGGTGAGTAGCTCCTGGTGGCGGCGCTCCTCGTCGCTCGGGCCGGCCTCCTCGGCGGGCTTGCCGAAGCGCTTCGTGATCGCGTCGACCGGCTTGACGATGAAGAAGAAGACGGCCGCCGCGATCGAGACGAAGGTGATGGCGGCGGTGATGAACGCGCCGTAGAGGAACTGCGCGTGGTGGATCGTGAACGTCAGCCCGCTGAAGTCGACCTTGCCGATGATCGCGGCGATGATCGGCGTCACGATGTCCGTGACGAGTGCGGTGACGAGTGCCGCGAACGCCGCGCCCATCACGAAGGCGACGGCGAGCACGATGAGGTTGCCCTTGAGCAGGAAGTCTCTGAACTCCTTCAACATGGGTGCTCCTTCTGGAGGTCACGAGGCGGGTCCGGTCTCTGATGCCGACCTCCATTCTGAGACACCTAGGCGAAGCGCGTCAGCGAGACGGTGACCGGCGGGCCGCCGGTGCACCGGTCGGCGACGATGTCGCCGCCCGCGGCGCGGCGCACGCGCGCGCAGCGCCGGGTGCCCGTGACGTGTGGCCGTTGGGGCACGATGGCAAAGCTCGTGGTGACCTCGACGCCGCACCGGCCGTCGCGCTGGGCGACCCGGAAGTCCTCGGTGTCGACGGTGTCGACGCCGAAGAGGGAGAGCCTGTAGGCGGCTGCCCTGCAGCGGTGCTGGAAGGCGCCGAGCAGGCACGCGGCACCGGCCGTTCCGCCTCTGAGGAGCGAGCCCGGGCCGACGGAGCGCACGCCGCAGTCCAGCGTCCCGCCCGCGGCCGCTCCGGCCGCGAGCAGCGTCGCGGCCGTGAGCGCGGCGGCGGTTGCGGCCGGCAGGCGGTGCATGTCACGCCGCAGCGCCTCCGAGGCACGCTCGTTACGAGTGCCCGTAAACCGTCATTTCGAGGTTTGCCATCAGGGCCGCCGTGGTCTCGGCCGCCTTGCTCTCGGCCTCGCGACGGTCGTGCTCGGTTGCGGCGGCGAGACGGTCGTTGGCAGCTGCGACAAGCTCCGACTCGGCGAGCAGCCAGTTCTCTTCGGCGGTCGCGTTCGGGTGCAGCTGTGAGAGCTCGTAGGCCCGCCGGCGAATCGCTTCAGGATCGACACGATGCGAGGCGTGCGACCGCTCCGCGCGGGCTCGCGACTCGGCCTCTGCATCGGGCAGCGGTGTGTCTGCCATCTGCGCAACCTCCCAGGTCGGAAAACGCGTCACGGCGCCGGCTGCCCGTGAGGACTTGATGATGCGGCGTCCGCCGTCTATCCGCAAGCGGCGAGAACCACCTTGTAACAGCGCCGCTGCTGCCACGTCCCGGCCTCCGGCGGTATCTCACGGTGCCTGGCACCGAGCCTGGCACCGGTGGTCCAAAGGATCTCGCCCAGCTCAAACGGGCTCTGAGCCTCCACTGATTCCGCTGTCGGCCGCGCCGGCGTTGCCTCAATGTCCGCGGACGGGGTCGCGGGGCGCTTGCGCAGCGACCACGCGAGCCAGCACCTCGGCATCGGCCTTGTCCTTGGCCGCGTCGGCGGGATCATCCCGCGCCGACGACTTGCTTCGGCTGAGCGGCGTCAGGGCGACAACGTGTGCGCGGACACCGTCGAGTTCCCGGACGTCGTTGCCGAGCGCCTCGTCTGACCAGCGGCCACGCCGGCCTCCCTGGTGCGGGGTGTAGATCGCGCCGTCCTCGCTCCGGACGAGGTAGGTCAGTTCGAGCCGGACGTCGCCACGAACGTAGCCGGTGCCTCCGTCGTCATCGGGTGACGGGCGATGCACCCAGCCTTCGTTTCCGAGGCGCGATGCAATCCGAGGAAGATCGTCGAGCCAGATTGCCAGGTCGAGGTCATCGTGGTGGCGGGTCAGCGAGCCTGCGTGGAAGTCGACGGCCCAACCACCGTAGAGCCAGTAGCGAGCATCGATCTCGTCCAAGGCACGAACGACCACGTCCAGAGCCCGAAGCTGGGCGAAAGCGTCACTGTCCAATCGCACTGACCTCCCATCACAGGGGCCTCGGTTCTGACCTGATCGTCGCAGATCCGACGCCGCAGGCCACCGGGATGAGCCTTGACCGGCGATGCCACGGCAGGGCCGGAAGCTCTACGTCTACCGCTGGCGGTGGTCGAGGAGCAGGGCTCCGTCTCTCTCGAGTTCGTGTGCGCCCGTGTTGCGGCGCTCTTGTGATGCTGCCGTGAGCTGCTATTATTCAGATATCACAACGATAGCCGATGTCACGATGTCACCGGCTCGAATCACGGAGGCTCCCATGAGTGAGGAACGCCAAGCGACGGTCTGGTCGGGCTGGCCGATGCTGGCTTTGACGATCGCGCTGTACGGTCTCGGCTCGCTGCTGCTCGCGCTGGGCGCGCGGTGGGAGATCTGGGCCGGGCTTGCGGTGCTGGTGCCGTCGGTGCTCTCGACGCTGGGCTTCTTCACCTTGCAGCCCAACGAGGCGCGGGTGCTGATTCTGTTCGGCCGCTACAAGGGGACGACCCGGCAGGTCGGGTTTCTGTGGGGGAACCCGTTCTTCAGCAACGGCTCCTCGCCGGGCAGGCGGGGGCTGGCGCTCGGCCGCCGCGACCCCGGTGTCGCGCAGGCGGCGCGCCGGCTACCCCGGTACAAGATCTCGTTGCGTGCCCGCACCCTCAACGGGGAGCGCCTGAAGGTGAATGACCGTGCCGGCAATCCCGTCGATATCGCCGCGGTGGTTGTCTGGCACGTCCAGGACACCGCACAGGCGATCTTCGATGTGGACGACTTTGAGGCATACGTCGGGATGCAGAGCGAGACCGCGCTGCGGCATCTCGCCACCGCCTACGCCTACGACCACGGCGAGGGCCAGGAGACCGAGATCACCCTGCGCGGCAACGTCGACGAGGTCTCGGCCGCGTTGAAGACCGAGCTGGGGCAGCGGCTCGCAAAGGCGGGTGTCGCCGTCGACGAGGCACGGCTGACGCACCTGGCCTATGCGCCCGAGATCGCGCAGGCGATGCTGCGCCGCCAGCAGGCCGAGGCCGTGATCGCCGCCCGCCAAAAGATCGTCCAGGGGGCGGTCGGGATGGTCGACCAGGCACTGCACCTGCTCAGCGAACGGCAGGTCGTCGAGCTCGACGAGGAGCGCAAGGCGGCGATGGTGAGCAACCTGATGGTCGTGCTCTGCGGCGAATCCCAGGTCAACCCGATCGTCAACACCGGAACGCTCTACCAATGAGGGTCGGGTGAGCGAACGCAAGCAGTTCCTGCTGCGCATCGACCCCGACCTCTGGAGCGACCTCGAGCGCTGGGCCGCCGACGATCTGCGCTCCGTCAACGCCCAAATCGAATGGTTGCTCCGCGAAGCAGTCCGCCGCCGCAGGGGCAAACCCGCCAAAACCGCCCCTGACGCAGCCACACACTGATCACCCGGGTGGTGACAAGCGGGTCGTGTGCGCCAGCGAATTCACGCATGTCAGGAAGAGCGAGAACACCGGAGAGCGGATCGTCTTGATCGCAGGCGAGGTTATATTGGGGCGATGTTCACGGTCGCCGCCGAGGCGTATGACCGCTTCATGGGCAGGTACTCGATTCCGCTTGCCCCGGGGTTCTGCGAGTTCTCGCAGATCGCGGCCGGGCAGCGCGTCCTCGATGTCGGCTGTGGCCCAGGTGCTCTGACCGCCGAGCTCGTCAGACGGCTGGGCCCGGCTGGAGTGGCCGCCGTCGAGCCTTCGGAGCCGTTCGTCGAGGCCGCTCGCGAGCGGCATCCAGGAGTCGATGTACGACAGGCGGTTGCCGAGCAGCTCCCGTTTCCGGACGGCGACTTCGACGCGTCGCTGGCGCAGCTCGTCGTGCACTTCATGGCTTCGCCGATCGAAGGGCTCAGCGAGATGGCCCGGGTGACCCGGCCTGGCGGCGTTGTCGCAGCGTGTGTGTGGGACCACGCCGGCGGTGAGGGGGCGCTGAGCCGATTCTGGGAGGCTGCCCGGGAGCTCGATCCGGAGGTCGAGGACGAGTCGGAGCTGGCCGGCTCTCGAAGAGGCCACCTCGCCGAACTCCTGCGGGAAGCGGGGCTGAAGGAGGTACAAGAGAACGTGCTCTCGGTGAACGTCGAGCACGCCACCTTCGACCAATGGTGGGAGCCCTTCACCTTTGGCGTGGGCACCGTCGGCGCGTACCTGTCGGAGCTCGACCAAGAGCAACAGACCGATCTGCGCGAGCACTGCCGAGATGCGTTCCCGGAGGGGGGCCTGGTCCTGGCTGCTCGAGCCTGGGCCGCCCGCGGTCGCGCCTAAAGGCCAGCGCGCCAGCGGCGCCCGAGGACACGGTCAGGTTCTCGGCTCCCCTCGCCGATACACCCAACCATGGAGATCCGGGTCGCGCTGCGGTACCCGAACGGGCGCATCCACGAGACCGTGTACGAAACGACGCAGCCGATGCAGAGCGGCGCAGAGTTCGAGATGCACGGGCACACCTGGCGCGTCATCGGACTCGCAGAGGAGAAGCGAAGCGCCAACGGGCCGCCTGCACGGGAGCCGCGAATCCTCTGCGTCGCAAGCGACTCCTAACGGCTCGCGTTCGGATCGCGCGGCCCGACGTGACTCTCAAGAAGGAAGAAGCCGGCCAATGGGGCTGCGGCTCCCACACTGACCGGCTCTTCTCGCGGGGAGAAACGGGCTGCGGCACACCGTTCCTCCGTGGATCTCATCGTCGGCGCTTCCGCACAGAGGCTGGCGCCCCCGTTTGAGTGAACCGATCGAGTGAACCACCGGCTTAGCGATAGATGAAGCTCGGGGTCATCGACGATCATTGAGCTACCGCGGGCCCCGATGCGGCGAGGGCTCGAGGAGATCAGGTGCTCCCCCGTCTTGCGGCGACAGGGTCGAGCACCAGCGAGGAAGGCGAGCTCGGCGGCGGGCTCGCCTCCCTGGCACGTCAGCCCGATTCCCTGGTCTGCCAGCCGCGAGATGGGCGGCCTCTCGCAGCTCGACGCACTTGACTAACCGAGCCGTGTCATTTGAGACGCAGAGACGACCGGCTGGGTAGGGCTCAGAGGTGGCGACGGATGGCGGCCGGCGCAGACGCCACGGCGGGCGAGCCGTCGAACCGGGTTTTCCTCTGATGGGCGGTCGGTTCGTGGGGCGGATACTCAGAGCGAACCTTGAGCGGGAGGCCACGATGAGCCGGCTATCTTGCCTCGCTTTGCCGAGTGTCGTCGCCGTCGCGGTTCTTGCGACTGCGGCGTCTGCTTCTTCGCCGCTGCCGCGGCTGTTGAGCTGTAGCGGGAAGCCGCTCATGCGGCCGACCGGTCTGGTGGTGCTCTCCTGCGCGGATGCGAACAGCGAGATCCGCGCGACGCACTGGACGTCGTGGGGTCGGACGAGCGCGGTGGGAAAGACCGACTTCGGCCTGAACCTGTGCACGCCGAACTGTGCCGCGTCGACGATCACCTTCTTCCCGAACAGCCTCGTCCGGCTCACAGCCGCAACCAGGACGAAGCAGGGCCTGCGCTTCAGCCGTGCCATGATCACCTACGTCCTGCACGGGAAGAGGAAAACCTTCACCGCCTATCCGCCTACGACTCCAATGCCGTAAAGCAGGGGCGGCCGGCGCCGCCTGCCGTCTCCGCCGGCGAAGCCACCTTGTCGGCCACCTCGTCCATGCGGGAGAGAATCGCGTCAATGCGGGCGTGGAAACCTTCCACGAGCACATCCAGATCGCCACCCGTCTCGGCCAGCTGCTCTTCAAGCGCCTCGAGAGCTCCACGCGTTCCTCTATCGCCTTCCTCGCCTGTGAGGTCGCGTTGCCGGAGACGGGCTTCCTTTCTCACCGCACGTCAGCCGGAGGGTGTGCCACAACGATCACTTTCACATCACACCTCTAGCGCGAGGGACGTGGCCGGACCGAGTACGTCCCCGCCACAACCATCCAAACTTGGCCCGACTCCGGCCGCGTGTTCACGAGCAGAAAAGTTGAAGCGCTTCCTGCTCAGTCGTAGCATCGTTGGTAACCGCCTTGGTTGTGCGCTTAGGTCTGTGGCGCGCGCCGGGCGACCATGGGAGGAGGCAACGTGCCCGAGTACATGACTCCCTGCAACCGGATGCTGCTGTTCGTCGGTGTTCTCGCGCTGGTGGCGGCATCGGCGGCTTACGGGGGCGTGACGCGGCAGGCGTGCACACCGGGCGTGAAGACCGTCGGCGGGGTGAGCGAGCGCACCTTCTGCGGGCCTGCGAAAGCCACCGTCCGCTTCGGCCCGCAAACGTTCCACTACTCCGGCGGCGCCTGCGAGAAGACCTCCAAGTACGTCTCCGTCAACATCGGCACGGTCGTGCTCGGCCAGACGACCAAGCGAAAGCCCGACTACTTCGGTCTCGACGTCGGCAGCATCCCCGGATCGACCGCCAAGCCCGCGCCCGGGGACGGCACATACACCGGGGTCGTGCTCGCGCTCGAACATGGAGGCAAGGCCTACCTCGCCTCACCGGCCGGACTCACGGCGACACTCAGCGGCAACCGCAGCAAGGGCACAATCTCGGGGACAGCCCTCCTCGGCGCGAGCGGCAAGGTCACCGGCACGTTCTCCTGCTAGAGGATGTGTAGAGGGGCTATGGCCGGTCGCACCGTAGAACGTGGCGGCTTTCGTGGCGCACGGTTGAAAGCGTGACTCCGGCCTAATGACCCTGTTCAGCCGGCGACACAGGATCGTCTGAAAGCGTGATCCCGGCGAAGCAGGTTCGTTGCCCGCTATTTGCACAGGAGCACCCCGGCCAGGGCTCCAACGCAGCGCGCCCGCTCGATCGTGCCGAGAGCGGCATCTAGTCCATTGCCGGTAGGTCAGGCTTGGCTGGCGGTGGATGGTCCCTACTCGATGCCGTCGAGGAAGCGAAGCACGCGTTGCTCGAGCAGCTTGGCGGCACCTTCGTCGTAGTCGGGCAGGCTGTTGTCAGCGAACAGATGCCGATCGCCGGGATACAGGAACAGCACTGCCGCCTCGACCATCTCAACGAGCTCACGCGCGGCGGGGAGGTCCTCCATCGCCCACTCGTCGTCCTCCATCATGTGGATCTGGAGCGGAACTCCAGGCGGCCACGAGCCGCCGAACTCCGAGGCCGGGAACGC
>Ga0187780_10001219_pt1 | contig 19373 bp, 15 predicted proteins | sample 1015_Q2_SP10_20__FD_132429 | JGI IMG/M metagenome (GOLD analysis project Ga0187780, IMG submission 132429) | Tropical peat soil microbial communities from peatlands in Department of Meta, Colombia - 1015_Q2_SP10_20_MG | ecosystem: Environmental > Terrestrial > Soil > Wetlands > Peat | place...
ACCGTGATAACGTTCTGCGGGGCAACATCGTACGTCTCGAGACGCACGTGTAGGGGCGGAAGCTCGTCGGTTGGATAAAGAACGAGTTGCAGACCCGCCCCTATTAGCACTGGCAACATCCGGCCGAGCCGCAGGATCACGCCTCGCTCCCATTCCTTGATCACGTAAATCGAGTTGAACAGCCAGAAAAGTACGATAATGACGACGGCCACTCCTAAGAGCGACGCGAAGCTGAAGTCCATCACTGCCTCCTCGATTTGGGACCGCTAGGAAGACACGGGCCGTTCGGTGGTCGGTTCCACGTCCAGGGTGAGACCATGAATGCTCCTCACACGTACCCGCGCGCCTTTGGGGATGCTCCCGCCATTCACCGCGGCGGCCCGCCACAACTCGCCATGCACCCGTACCATCCCGATCGCGGGCGATGCCCCAACCGGCTCGGTCACTTCGCCCTCTTCACCCAGAAGCTCCTCCCGGCCCGTCGCCTGCTTCCAGGAGCGAGAGCGCAAGACGGCGCGCATCAGGATGGTGGCAATCACCGCAAAGGGAATCGCCACCGCCACAGCGGTGCTGAGCCGGACACCCATTCCGGTCCACGGTGACTGGACCAGCATGATGGCACCAAGGATCAGCGCCACCGTCCCCCCGATGCCCAGCACGCCATGCGTCGGGAATTTGGCCTCGAGAACGAACAACGATAAGGCCAGCACGATCAGGGCCATGCCGATCAAAGTGACGGGCAACTGCTGAAAGGCGAGCAGCGCCAGCAGGATGGCGATGCCGCCGATGACTCCGGGCGCAAACATGCCGGGATGATTGAACTCGACATACAGCCCCAAGACCCCGACGATCAGCAGGACAAAGGCCACGTTCGGCTCGACGATGCGCGTCAACAGCTTTTCGCGCGCCGTCATTTCCACTTCCTCGAGGACGGGGCGGGAAAGCGTGAGTTGCTCGCTCGATCCGTCAAAGCGGGAGATGGCCCGGCCGTTGAGCTTGGCCAAGAGATCGGCTTCGGAAGAAGCTACCAGATCGATGAGCTTGCCATCGAGCGCTTCCTTGTCACTGAAGGCCTTGGCGTCCGTCACAGCCGTTACCGCGAGATCGGTGTTGCGCCCGCGCTTGATGACGTAGCTGCGCAGAAATGCCGACGCGTCGTTGGTCACCTTCTTGCGCATGGTCTCGTCGATCTGCACGGTCTGGCCGAACATCTCAAAGACCGGAGAGGCCGCGCCGGTATTCGTGCCGGGAGCCATGGCCGCGACGTCGGCGGACTCTAAAATGAAAAATCCCGCGGAGGCGGCGCGCACCCCCGACGGAGCCACGTAGATCGCAACCGGCACAGAGGAGCCGAGAATGGCCTCGACGATCTTGCGCATGGAAGCGTCGAGGCCGCCCGGCGTGTTCATCGTAATCAAGATGAGGCTGGCGTGATCGCGACCTGCCTTCTGAATGCCGTTCACCAGGTATTGGGCGAGTATCGGTTCGATTTCGCCATCAATCCGAAGCACCACCACCGGGTCCCCGACAGCGGAGCTGGAAGAAGCAGGAGAGGTCGGTTGACCGGTTGCGGTGCCGATCCACACACCGACGGCCACCGCCGCGCACCACAGCAGGCGTTCTAACGACTGGAAAACCATTCCGAGCGCGTATTATAGCAATACCGCGGAGAGAAACCGCGCAAAAAGGCCGTGACGCTCCCCCCCGACAGTTGCTGATTTAATTGGTAACCGGTTTGTTCTGCTGCGCCTCATAGGGAGGGCGGCGATGCAGTACGTCCTGCACCTGGGGATCCTTGATGACGCGCGCAAAATCGGGATCCTTCTCGGCGGCCAGAAAATCCTTGTACCCATCGTCGCGAGCCAGCTTCAGATAGCGCGCGGTACGCTCGGCATCTCCCAACTTCGCATAGGATTTGGCCACCAGAAAATAGAGCGTTCCGGGGTCGGCGGTGGAGCGGTGCTGGAGCAGCGAACCGGACGTTCCCTTCCCTTCAAAGATATTGGGGTCAAGCGCGAGCGCCTTGCCGAAAGAGTCCATCGCTTGCGGGTACATCTTTATGCTGCAATAGGCGTACCCGAGGTTGGTGTAAACAGGAGCGAGGTTGTCGCCCCCGACGGCCACAGCTTTTTTGTAATACTTAATGGCTTTGCCGAAGCGCTGTCGTGAGTATTCGATCGTGCCCAGGTTGTTCAGCGCGTAGCCAGATTTTGTGTCTGCGCGCACCGCCTTCTTGAAGTAGCGCTGGGCAAGTTCGTCCTCCCCCAACTGTTCATACGCAATGCCGACCTTATTGAGGATCTGGGCGTTTCCAGGGTCGTGCTCCAGAACGCCCTGGTAGGCCAGCGCCGCCTCACGATAGTCCTTCCGGGCCATCAGAATGTCGGCGTGCATTTGGGCCACCTGCTGCTGAGTCATCGGCTCCGAGCCGGAGTCTTGATCGGGAGAGGTCTGCGGGGCCGCCGCGGTGGGCGCGTCGGAGACCTGGGGAACCAGGGCGTCCGCCCAGGTGAGCGAAAGCGGGATTGCGAAGAGGGCCCAGAGTTTCACTGCCCTGCCCCTGTCATCGGCCGGCGTTCGGCTGGCCCGCACATGCAGCTAAGGCTTGGAACTGCTGGCCGGTTGCTTATTGCTTCCAAAGATACCAAATATCCGGTCGAAGAACCCCTTTTTCTTCTCCGACTCTTCGTTCGAGGCATCTCCGCTGGTTTGCCCCAGTTTCTCGGCGGAGGCCGCGGGAGGGGACGTGCTCGCGGCACCCGGCGGGTTGGGCCCATGCGGGGGAGCCGGTTGTGTCGGTGCGGATGGATCGGCTCCTTTGCCGAACAGATTCTTGAGCCACGAACCGGGCGTGGATTGCGCATGGGCGGCACCGCTTTGATCGCAATACTGAGTCGGCTCGCTTCCGGCGATGAAATGTTCACTCACCGTCGTCGGGCACGAGGAGTTAGCAAGCTGCCCGGTCTGGGCATCGACGACCGCTTCGGTCACTCCAGGCGGCGGCTCGAATTCTTGCGTGTTGCGATACTTCGGAAGAATCACCGCGCGCTTCATGAACTCGCCCCAGACGGGGGCGGCGGCCTGGCCGCCCGTCAGCCCCAGGTCGCGATTGTCATCGAATCCGACCCAGACCACGCAGAGAAGGTTCGACGTATAGCCAACGAACCAACCATCGCGTGAAGTGCCCGTCTTGCCCGCCGCGGGTGCGTCAAATCCCATGGCGCGAACCGGATAGCCTGTCCCGTGATTGATCACGTCCTCCATCAGGCTTGTCGTCAGGTAGGCGACGCGTGGATCGAGTACGGCCCGTGTGGCCGGTTGTGCCGTCTGCTGGGAAGAGCCATCGGCCGCCACCACGCTGCGGATGAATAGGGGTTCTGCGCGAATCCCGCTATTGGCAAAGACGGTGTAACCCGCCGCAACCTCGAGCGGCGTCATTTCGTAGGTGCCGAGCGCCACGGCGGGTGTGGCCTGAATGTTGTTACCGAGGCCCATCTGCCTCGCCACATCGACGACACGCTGATACCCGATCATCTCGGCGACCTTTACGGTCGCAACATTGAGAGAACGCATCAGCGCGTCGCGAACCATGACCGGGCCGTAGAATTCCTGGCCATAGTTTTCAGGCGTGTATTCCTTGCCGTCGAATTCGAAGGTGGTCGGAGAATCGTCGACGGTCGTCGCGGGCGTAACCACTGGCTGCAGGTTCTCGACAGCGTTATCAAACGCGGCGGCATACACGAAGGGTTTGAACGCCGAACCCGGCTGCCGGTGTGCCAGTGCATGATTGAGCTGACTCTCGCCGTAGTTACGGCCGCCGATCAGCGCGCGAATCTCGCCGGTGTGCGGGTCAAGGGCCACCAGCGCGACCTGAGCAGGCGGAACGGGTTGGCCCTTCTTCTTCCAGGTGGCGTAGCGGCGCGCCAGCAGCTTGTCGAGATTTTCGACGCCGATCTGTACGGCATCGGCAGCCGCTCGCTCAAGACCGGGATCGAGTGTGGTGTAGATGCGGTAGCTCTGGGTTTCCAGATCGTTTTCAGAGAATTTTTCGAGCAGTTGGTCCTTCACCATATCGACAAAATACGGCGCGGAACTGCTGCCCAGCCCGCCATTGGTGAATTTGAGCTTCGCTTTCTTGGCGCTGGCCTCTTGCTCCGGGGTCAAGAAACCATCGGCGACCATCTCACCGAGCACGCGATCCCGAGCGTCGTCGGCGCGGTCCACGTGACGCTCGGCCGAGGAGTAGCGGTTCGGCGCACGGATGATTCCGGCCAAAAAGGCCGCTTCACCCGTGGTCAGCTCGCGGACATCCTTGCCGAAATAGGCGTTCGCGGCTTCCCCAAAGCCTCGGATGGAAAAACTGCCGCGATTGCCGAGATAGATGTCGTTCGCGTACAGCTCGAAAATTTGTTGCTTTGAGAAACGCTCATTGATCTCGGCGGCCATCACGATTTCTTTCAGCTTCCGCCGCCATTCGCGCTTGGTCGAAAAGAAGAAGGTTCGCGCCACCTGCATGTCGATGGTGCTGGCCCCCTGCGCTTTCTGACCGCGACTGATGTCGTGGAAGGCTGCGCCAAAGACGCGAAGCATATCGAGTGCGCCGTGTTCAAAGAAACGCTTGTCCTCCGCCGCCAGCACGGCGTGTACAAGCACAGGCGGCAAATCGTCAAAGCGCACGACCCGGCGCTTCTCGCGCGAGCTGTCGAACAGGTTTGTCAGCAGCTCCGGCTCAATATCGGCGAAGTCCAAAGGACTGGCGTCCTGAGGCCGGGTGATGGCCGAAATCTCCGTGCCTGAAAAGCTGACGCGCAAACCGTTGTGACCTTGGAAGTAGGAGGTCGATGAAGGAACGATCTCAACTGCGGATCCGGAGGCTTGGAATCTCCCGGGCGAGCCAGCCGCAGCCCCTTCCTGGTATCCGGCACGCAGCAGGTAGCTGGTCAGTTCGCTGGGGCGCATCGTCTCGCCGACATAAATCCGCTCTGGGGAGGAATAGACGCGCGATGTATTCTGGAAAACCTGGCCGGTAAGCCGCTGGTCGATCAGATGGGCGAATTGGATGTAGTAGTAGGCAAAAATGCTGGCGCCGGCGAGCAACACGGCCAGGCACAGGGTGAGAATCGCTATGCCGAACCGGGACGTGAAGAAGCCGCTGGCAATTCGAATCCGCAATCAATCTCCCCCCGATGACCGTTCCCCGCACCGAAACGCGCCCCGGGCCGCGGCTGGACCACACGGCTTTGCGGGGATCACTCAGATAGAATCTATCTTAGATCGTATGGTTGTCCGCGTGGGGATGAAATTGCAACGTGAATTGGTACACCTTCAGATCGATGGGCACCGAGTAGTCAAGCCCGATATCCACGTAGCCCCTTGTGGGGTCCACATCCACGCGAATGGCGTCTCGGCTGGCGGGAATGTCGAGCTCCTGGGCCTTTTTGTAAATGTCCTCGCGAAGCTCGTCTAGGTTCTTTTTGGGATAGCCGGTAAGCGCAAACTTGGCTTCCGTTTGGATGGCATCCTGGAACTGATAGTTCGCAAAGTACACGGGAACAATCTTGGCGACGGAGAAAATCATCGCTGCCAGGATGAGCAGCACAAGAATCACGTTCAGCTTCGAATTGCCGCGCTCCCGGATCTGGTTTCGCTTGGCCATCGAATCCCTGTCGCTTGCTCGTCCACCCCACCAATACCTTCAACCTAGCACGAGGCGAGCCCGAGGGGCCCGATGGACAGAAAATCGTGTTCGCGATGAGTAAACGGCGGTCTTCGCTGAGCCCAGGTGGGATGCCCGCAGATGGTAGACCGATGATGTAGATCAGTACGCGCGCGCGAAGAGGGCCTTTTCCTGGGCCGGTTCTTGGCAATAGACGCACCTCCCCGAGCCGGTTGGCCCGGAGGGGGAGGGGTTCGTCGAAAGCGATTGGTTGAGCGGAATGCAACGCATCGTGGCTCGGGTCTCTTCTTTGATCTTTTCCTCGCAGCCGCTCGAGCCGCACCACCAGGAGAAGGCGAAGCCCTTCTCAACGGCCCTCTTGAACTCGGCGTAATCGGCCGGTTCGATCGTACGGGCTCTGCGGAATTCGAGTGCGCGGTCGTGAAGGGCCTTCTGAATCTCCTCGAGCAGGCGCGCTACGGCCGCGGCCACCCCCTGCTGCGGAACGAAGGATTTGCCTTCCTTGCCCGGACGATCGCGCCGCGCCAGCACGACCGAGCCTTTGGCCACGTCCTTGGGGCCCAGCTCGAGCCGCAGGGGGACGCCCCGCATCTCCCAGTCGTTGAATCGGAAGCCCGGGCTCAGGCCTTCGCGCTCGTCCACTTTGACACGAATGCCCTCAGCGGTGAGCTCACGCCGCAAGCGTTGGGCCGTTTCAAGAACCGTAGCCTTTTCTTCGTCTGTCTTAAAAATCGGCACGATGACGATCTGATAGGGAGCCAGACGCGGCGGCAGAATCAAGCCTTGATCGTCGCCGTGAACCATGATGATCGCGCCCACCACGCGCGTGGAAAGCCCCCACGAGGTGGTCCAACAGTACTGCAGGATTCCATTCTTATCGAGGTAGCGAATCTCAAAGGCTTTGGCGAAATTCTGTCCCAGGTTATGCGAGGTACAGAACTGCAGGGCCTTGCCGTCCCCCATCATCGCTTCCAGCGAATAGGTGATTTCGGCTCCCGCAAACTTTTCTGCCTCCGATTTCCGCCCGGCAATCACGGGAACGGCTGCTTCGTTCAAAGCGAAATCCGAGTAGACGTCGACCATTTGGCGCGTCTCGGCCTCGGCCTCGTCGGAGGTCGCGTGCGCGGTATGACCCTCCTGCCAGAAAAACTCAAGGGTGCGCAAAAACAGCCGCGTGCGCAGTTCCCAGCGCACCACGCTATTCCACTGGTTGATCAGCAAAGGCAGGTCGCGATAGGACTGGATCCACTTGGCGTACGAGTGGCCAATGATGGTCTCCGAGGTCGGCCGGATCACCAGCGGCTCTTCCAACTCTTCGCCGCCGCCGTGGGTCACAACGGCCAGCTCCGGGGAAAAGCCCGCGACATGGGATTTTTCCTTCTCAATGAAGTGCCGCGGGATCAATAGAGGAAATGCGGCGTTGACGTGCCCGGTGGCCTTGAACCGCTTGTCGAGTGCGGCGGTGATGTTTTCCCACAGAGCCCAGCCGTACGGCCGGACGATCATGCAGCCGCGGACCGGCGCGTAGTCCGCGAGCTCCGCACGCAGGACCACCTGGTTATACCATTCTGAAAAATCTTCCGCCCGCGTAGTCAGTTTCAGATCCGACATGCTCCACCTTGTCTCGGGTCTCGTCAGGGCTGCCGTGTAAATGAGTTAGGTTAGGAGACCCGCGGAGCGAAGTCAATCGGCGTGCGAGCCTGGAATTTTTCTTCTGCGGAAGGCGGGCCTTCGCCGAGTGATCCGGATTTGCTAAGATGAGCGCCCATGACCAAAGACTCGCCCGATCTCCGGAGGATGAGCCGCGCGCTGGAAGAAACCGATCCTGCCATCGCAGCACTGCTTCATGAAGAAGTGCGCCGCCAGGCGACCGGGCTCGAGCTGATTCCTTCGGAGAATTTTGTTTCCGAAGCGGTGCTCGAGGCGATGGGCTCCGTGCTCACGAACAAGTATGCGGAGGGCTACCCGGGAAGACGCTACTACGGCGGCTGCGAATTTGTAGACCAGGTTGAGCAGCTCGCCATCGATCGAGCGAAGGCTCTGTTCGGCGCCGATCACGCCAACGTGCAGCCCCATTCTGGCACCCAGGCCAATATCGCCGTCTACATGACCGCGCTGAAACCGGGGGACACAGTCCTCGGCATGAATCTCGCCCACGGCGGCCATCTGACCCACGGCCATCCCCTGAATTTCTCCGGCATCACCTACCGGTTTGTGCCCTATGGCGTCGCGCAGCAAACCGAAATGATCGACTACGACGAGCTGGCTCGTCTGGCCCAGGAGCATCGTCCCAAGATGATGGTCGCGGGAGCCAGCGCCTATTCGCGCAAGTTCGACTTCCCGCGCATGGCGGAGATCGCGCAGTCCGTTGGAGCGCTGCTGTTCGTCGATATGGCTCACATCGCGGGACTGGTCGCCGCGGGCGTCCATCCCAATCCCGTGCCGCACGCAGACTTCGTCTCAACAACTACGCACAAGACCCTGCGCGGGCCTCGCGGAGGGCTGATCCTGTGCCGCGAGAAATACGCAAAGGATCTGGACCGCTCCACGTTTCCTGGAATTCAGGGTGGTCCGCTGATGCACGTGATCGCGGCGAAGGCCGTCTGCTTGAAGGAAGCAGCGGAGGCAGGGTTTGCCGATTATCAACGCCAGGTGGTCGCCAACGCGAAAGCACTGGCCGCTGCCATGGCCAGCCGCGGTTTCCGCATCGTCAGCGGTGGAACCGACAATCACCTTTTCCTCGTGGACGTCCATTCCTGCGGCTTGACCGGCGCCGTGGTCCAGCCTGCGCTGGATCGCGCTGGCATCACGGTGAACAAGAACTCAATCCCCTTCGACCCCCTGCCGCCGCTCAAGGCCAGCGGCATTCGCATGGGCACCCCCGCCGTCACCACACGTGGCATGCGCGAAGCGGAAATGGACAAAATCGCGGGATGGATGGCCGAAGTGCTGAACCACATAGGCGACGCCGCGATTGAGCAGCGCGTTCGGACCGAAGTGGCCACTTTCGCCGCCGGATTCCCTCTCTACCTGCGCCGCTTGGAATCGGCCGAAGCCGCTCTCGCCAGTGCCCGCTAGTTGAGAATCGGTCGTCCCTATAGGACTTCCAGTTCGAGTTCGGTCGCCGAGCCGTCCTGGATCGAAAAGGCACGGATCGCCTTTAGGGCATCTGGACGCGGGGAAAGAATCAGGTAAACCGCCTCGGAATAGTAGGCCAGCTGGATATCACGCGCCGAAGGTCGGTTCTCGCCGGTGGGATGTGAATGGTAGATACCCAAGAAGTCCAGGCCCGAGGCGCGGAAGTCGCGCATCATCCGGACGATTTCGCTAGGCCTCATCTCATAGTTCTTCGCGGCATCGCTCGCCACATTTTCCGCCGGAATCAGGTGCGTAATCACGCCTTCCCGTCCCCCCAGCAATCCGCAACATTCCATGAGAGGCTCTTGCTGCGCCTGCTTCACCAGCTCCGTCAAAAGCTCGCGCCGAATTTGAATCCCGCCCCTCATGTCGGTATCGAGAGAGGAGAAATCGAGGAAGTTCACCACGAAGGACTGAAGCCCTTCCTGGCCGAAACAGACCACCGAGGCGCCCCGCCCTACCCGCGCGGGGGCTGCTCGATCCTGTGCTAGGCCTTTTGTGCCTGGCGACGGAGAAACGTCGGCACGTCGAGATCGTCGGCGGCCATTTCCGGCGCCATATCACTGATGTTGTGCGCGACCTGCTGCACGATGTTGGTCTGCTCAGGAGCGATACTCGTCTCCCGACCTGCCTTCCAGGTTTTCGGCAGATAGGAGGGCCGCGCGTGCGCCTTCTTGCCCGCAATCTCACGGAAGCCGGCCGCGATCACCGTAATCTTCACCGATTCCTTCATCTGGTCATCCTGTACGGCGCCGAAGATGATATTGGCATTTTCGTGCGCCGCCTTCTGGATGATGGAGGACGCCTCATGAACTTCATGAAGCGAGAGTGTCGAAGACCCCGTGACGTTGATCAGGATTCCTTGTGCGCCATTGATGTTGTTGTCTTCCAGCAGAGGGCTATTGATGGCGCGGTTGGCAGCGTCGATGGCCCGATTCGATCCCGATGCAACCGCCGTGCCCATCACCGCAAAGCCCTGCCCGGACATGATCGTCCGCACGTCCGCGAAGTCGCGGTTGATGATGCCGGGAATGGTAATGATGTCGGAAATCCCTTGTACGGCCTGCCGCAGGATGTCGTCCGCGATGCGGAACGCTTCAAAGAAGCTTGTTCCCTGCTCGACGCATTCCATCAGCCGCTCGTTGGGAATCACGATGACCGTGTCGACCGAGCCAATCAGTTCGGCCAGCGCTTGCTCGGCCTGGTTCATGCGACGCTTGCCTTCAAACGCGAACGGTTTGGTGACCACAGCGACGGTGAGCGCGCCCAGCTCGCTGGCGAGATTGGCCACGACGGGCGCCGCCCCACTGCCGGTGCCGCCCCCGAGGCCGGAGGTGACGAACACCATGTCGGCGCCATCGAGTGCTTCGAGAATCTTCTCCGTGTCTTCCAGCGCCGCCTTTCGGCCAACCTCCGGATTGGCACCCGCCCCTAGCCCCTTGGTCAATTTTGCGCCAAGTTGAAGCTTCACCGGCGCTTGGGAAAGTTTCAGAGCCTGCAAGTCGGTGTTGGCTGCGATGAATTCGACGCCTTCGACCTTGGCGCGAATCATCCGGTTGACCGCATTCGATCCACCGCCGCCGACGCCGATGACCTTGATCTTCGCGCCGTCTTGCGGTTCCTCGCTGAACGAGACCCGAAGGTTCGATTCCTTTGGTGCCATGCTTCCTCCCCTAGGAAAAATGTCCGAAACCTGCTCACGCCCCCGCAAACATGCTTTTCAACTTGCCCAGAAAGCCTGTCGGACGCGCTCCTTGAGCGCGCCGTGTACGCGCTGTATAAAGAACGAGTCCGATGACGGTGGAATACTCGGGCTGAGTCACCTGTTCGCTCATCTCCAGAAGCCCGCGCGGGAGGGCCACGCGGACCGGCAGATTGAAGACTCGCTCGGCCAGCTCCACGAGACCCCGGAGATGTGCCCCGCCACCGGTCAGTACAAGGCCCGCGGGAATTTGCGATTCCAGCCCAGCCCGCCGCAGCTCATCGCGAACCAACCCCAGCAGCTCCTGCGCCCTCGGCCCGACAATATCGGCAACCATCCGCGTGAAAATCGTTCGCGACGGACGGTCTCCTACGCTAGCGATTTCGATCGGGAGGTCCTCTACCAGCAGTTCGCGGCATGCTTGCGCGTGTTCGCGCTTGATTTTCTCCGCCTCGGGAATGGGCGTCCTCAACCCGACCGCCAGATCGTTCGTGAAATGATCGCCACCGACGGGAATCGCCGCCGTGTGCCGCACCACCCCACCCGTGTAGGCGATCAGCTCCGTCGTCCCGCCGCCCACATCGAGCAAGCACACGCCAAGCTCGCGTTCATCCTGCGTAAGCGAAGCCTCGGCCGAGGCAAAGGGCTCGAGCACAGTGTCGTCGACCCGCACACCGGCGCGATTCACGGCAGTTACGATGTTTTGCGTCGCCGCACCCGACGCCGTCACGATATGGACGTTCGCTTCCAGCCGCTGGCCTATCATGCCGATGGCATCGCGAATGTTGTCCTGGCCATCGAGAAAAAACTCCTGCGGCAGCACGTGGAGCACCTCGCGGTCCTCCGGCAGTGTCACTCCGCGGGCCGCCTCAATGGCGCGGCGCACGTCGTCCCGCTGAATATCGCGGGGTTTGGCACCTACGGTAATTCCGCCACGGCTATTGACGCCACGGACGTGCTTGCCAGCTACGCCAATCACCGCCGACTCAATGGGCACGCCTACAATCGTCTCGGCCTCCTCCACAGCGCGGCGAATCGAACTGACCGCGAGATCGAGATTTACGATCTGGCCCTTCCGCCAACCTTTCGACTCAGCCGCTCCCAGTGCGGCGAATTTCACTCCGCCGCTGTCATCTGTTTCGGCGACGAGCGCGCACGTTTTCGTGCTCCCGATATCCAGCGCTACGATGTGCCTTTCTTTCTTAGTCAAATCCTCGCTCCTTGCGCCTAATGCGGGGCTCGCTCGACGGCTCGCGCCCGCCCGGACAGGGTCGTGTCCTGATTCACGACGGCTTCGCGACTAAAGCGCAGATCGACCGATTCGATGCGGCCCGCCCTTGCTTGCCACGTGCCAAACTCACTATCCAGGGTCTGATACTTTCCGGCGAAGTCGCTGTCGCCAAAATGGACCAGCACAGGCACTGCGGCCGATCGGTCCCCGCTACTTGGGTCCAGCACCGACTCGCTCGCTAGACCGGTGAGCGTCGCACGTAGGTCGTGTCGATCGGACAGATCCACTTCGCTGACCTGATCGGCCGCACCTGCTTTGGCTCTACCAATCTCCCCAAGGAACTTTGAAAACAGCTCGATGCGTTCGTGGCGGTCTTCGAGCGGCATCTCTCGGTTAAGCCCCGTCACCACAGGAAAGTGAAAATCACCTTCCAAGGGGCGCTCCAGAATGACGCCCTCAGCATCGATAAGGGACAGCTCGCTTCCGTCGCGCACAAATGCAATCGGCGTGCGCTCTGTGATTTCGACCTGGATGCGGTTGGGTAGAACACGACGGACAGCTGCCTGCTCCACCCAGGAGATTGCTTCCAGCTGACGACGCCGCTCGGCGATGGGAATCCGAAGGACGCTCCTGCCGCGATCCGGAAGGAAGACTTTGCGTACACGTTCGCGCGTGACCTGGTGATTCCCTTCCAGGCTGATCTGGTCCGGATGAAGCAGTGCCGTCTGGGGCGAAGTCAGAAGGAAGCGGCCGCCTTCATAGGCCGCGCCCGCGCCCGCCAGGCCGACAGCGGCCCACACGGTCACGCGCAAGTAGGTTTTCCACGCCTGCGGGCCGAATTTGCGTCGCTTGATCTCGACCGGCTTCTGCCGGCGGAGATACTTCGGTTCTTCATCCGCCATCACGTCCCGCGGATAGACTTCGACGTCGACGGCCCTTAATTTCGCCAGACGATCACCTCGTTCTCGAGCTCGATTCCGTACGCACTCCGTACTTGCTCGCGCACTTCGTCGATCAGCTGCAACATGTCGGTGCCACGGGCGTGACCCGCGTTGACAAAAAAGTTCGCGTGCCGGTCGCTCACCATGGCGTCGCCCACGCGATGACCCTTCAAGCCCAACTCATCGATCATGCGTCCGGCCGAATGGCCGGGCGGATTCTTGAAGATGCAGCCCGCGCTCTTCTGATGAAGGGGTTGACTCGATCTTCGTTTCTCGTTGCATACCTTGATGCCCGATAGGATTTCCTCAAACGGTTTGGAAGGCAGTTCCAGCTTCACTTGAAGCATCACGTCTTCTGGTGCGAACGAGGTATGCCGGTAGTCGAAACGAATCTCGCTGCCACGCAGCGTTTCGAGTCGACCCGAAGCGGCGCGATACAACTCCACCTCGCGGACGTGCGGGCCGATCTGCGTGCCATAGGCGCCTGCATTCATCCGCAGAGCGCCGCCTACGCTCCCTGGCACACCGATCAACCCCTCCATGCCCCCCAGATTCTGTTTGGCGCAAAACGTGACTGTGGCGCCCAAATCCGCGGCAGCGTCCACGTACGCTGCGTTTCCCTCGACACGCATAGCGGTCGCTGAACTCGCTAGGTGCAGGACCACAAAGGACAGCTCGCCATCGTCCGCCAGCACGTTCGTACCACCACCGAGAAATCGATGCGGCACTCCTTCATCGGCCAAAAGAGCCATAATCGCTGGAATCGTCTCGCGGCGCCGCAGCACGATCTCGTCGGTCGTGCCTCCGATCCCGAGCGAGGTGTGTTCTTGCAGCGAGACCCCCGGACGCAATTCTGCCCCCAGCTCGCTCAATCGCGTCGTGAGCTTGGCACTAATCTGCATGAGAGATCGAGATCCTCGATTCCAGCAGCAGGGCCAGCTCTTCGGTGACCCGGCCCACGCTGCCAGCACCGATCGTCAGCACGGCATCGCCCGGGCGCGCCTCGCGCAGTATGAATTCGATGCCGCCCTGTAAGGTGCTCGCATAGACCACTTTCTTGTGTCCGGCGGTACTGATGGCCTCCGCCAGCTTGTCTCCGCGGATGCCCTCTATGGGCGATTCCCCAGCCGCATAGATGTCGGTGATCACCAGCATGTCTGCTTGATTAAACGAGCGTCGAAAATCCTCCCAAAGGTACTCTGTGCGTGTGTAGCGATGCGGCTGAAACAGCACGAGCAGTCGTTGATAGCCACACCCGCGCGCGGCTTCCAGCGTGGCGCGAATTTCCGCGGGGTGATGGCCGTAGTCGTCGATGAGGGTCACGCCGGAGAACTTCCCTTTCACCTCAAACCGACGAGCGACGCCGGAGAACCGGGCCAGCCCTTGCCGAATCAAATCGGCCGGAACGTTGAGTGCGAGCGCCGCCGCCGCCGCCGCGGCAGCGTTGCGTACATTGTGGATTCCGGGAGGCGCGGGCAAGCCAAAAACGCCGAGGTCCTCGCCGTGGTATTTCAGGCGGAACTCGCTGGAAAGGCCGCTGAGCTTCACATCGGAAATCACCAGGTCGGCTTGGCTGGAAGTGCCGTAGGTAATCACCGGGCGCTTCACGCGCGGCAAAATCGCCTGCACGTTGGGCTCATCAAGACACAGGATCACGGAACCGTAGAATGGCACGCGATTGGCGAATCGGCCGAACACCTCTTGAATCTCCTCAAGCGACGAGTAGTGGTCCAGATGTTCGCGATCGATCGTAGTGATCAAGGCAATCACGGGCGCAAGCAGAAGAAACGATCCGTCGCTCTCGTCCGCCTCGACCACCATGTATTCGCCTTCGCCCACGCGTGCGTTCGAGCCCGCATGATTTACCCGCCCGCCAACTACGAATGTCGGATCGAGCCCCGCCGCCGCCAACACGGAAGCCACCATCGAAGTGGTCGTCGTCTTTCCGTGTGCACCGGCCACGGCGATGCCGGATTTCAGGCGCATCAACTCAGCGAGCATTTCTGCACGCGGAATCACCGGAATTTTCTGACGGTGGGCCTCCTGGAGCTCAATGTTGTCGGCCGCAACGGCGGAGGAGACGACGACAACGTGCGCCCCGTGCACATTTTCGGCCGCGTGCGAGCCATAAATCGTCGCGCCGAGACGGGCGAGGTGCTCGGTGACGGGAGAAGGCTTCAGGTCAGAGCCTGAGACCGCATAGCCGCTGGAAAGAAGCACCTCGGCGATGCCACTCATTCCACTGCCCCCGATGCCGACCAGATGGATGCGCTGAAAATTGCGAAACGTAACGTTCATGACCGAGCCACCCCTTCCAGGAGGTTGACGATGTCTTCAACGGCGTGCGGACGCGCCAGCCTGCGGGCGCACCGCTCCATCTGTTGAATTTTCTCGGGCTGATCGAGCAGGGAGAAGATCTCGTTGGTCAGCCGCTCGGGGGTGAGCTCGTGTTGCGGCAAGAGCCGGCTGGCGCCGGCCTCCTGCATGGCCCGTGCGTTACCGGTTTGGTGGGCATCGGTGGCTGCACCGAAAGGGATGAAGATGGCGGCTCGTCCGGAGGCGGCTACCTCCGCGACAGTGATTGCTCCCGACCTGCAAACGATCAGGTCGGCCTGGGCAAACCTCTCCGCCATGTTTTCGATGAAGGGGACGACCTCCGCCTGAAACTGGCGTCGCGCATAAGCGACTCGCACGGCATTATAGTCGCGTTCGCCCGTCTGATGCACGATGAAAAGCTGATTTTTTCGCGCCGCCAGACCATCGAGCGCATCGACAACGGCCCGGTTGATCGGCAATGCACCCCGACTCCCGCCGGTGATCAGAAGCGTGAAGGGCGGGCGATGCGGCTTCCGCGGGGTCGTGAAAAACTCCTTGCGAATGGGGCAGCCCGTCACCACCGCCTTCGAGCCGAAGGGCGAGGCCGTCTTCTGAGTGGCGACAGCCATCCGTGTGGCCAGACGGGCCAGAACGCGGTTTGTGAATCCCGGCTCGACATTCGGTTCGAAAACCACAGTGGGGATCCGATGAAGGATGGCAAGAAGGGCCATGGGGCCCGAAGCATATCCGCCGACCCCTAGCGCCACGTCCAGTCGGTGTCGGTGAAGGATCTTTTCCGAATCCCAAAGTCCAGCGGGAAGCATCGCCAGATTGCGCAGGAACTTGGCGCCACCGATTCCTTTCAGTCCTCGAACGCGGATCAACTCCAGCGGCAAACCCGCCTGCGGCACCAGCCGCGCTTCCATTCCCCGCTCCGTACCCACAAACACAACGCGCCTTTCTGTCGACCGCCGCAGCCATTCCTGGGCAACCGCCAACCCTGGGAAAACGTGCCCGCCGGTTCCGCCCCCGGCAATCAACAGGCCCTGGGCATCGCTCGTCACGTCTCATCCGCGTGCTGGCTGATGTTCAACAGCACACCGGTGGCCAACAGCATCCCGATCAGGCTGGAACCTCCGTAGCTGATGAAGTGGAGCGGGATGCCTTTCGTCGGTACCAGACCAAGCACGACGCTCAGATTCACGAGCGCCTGTCCAACCACCATCGCCGTAATCCCCATGGCCAACAGGCGGCCGAATGTGTCCGGCGCCTTTAGCGACGCCACAAATCCACGCCACCCGTAGATGGCAAACAGGGCCAGCACCAGCACCGCGCCGATGAAGCCGATCTCCTCGCAGATGATCGAGTAGATGAAGTCGGTGTGTGCCTCCGGCAAGAAGAACAGCTTTTGCCGGCTTTCCATCAGACCCACACCTGAGAAGCCACCCGATCCGATGGCGATGAGCGATTGTGCGAGTTGAAATCCGTGGCCCTGCGGGTCAGCGCCCGGCGACAGGTAGGCCTCGACCCGCTCCAGCCGGTAGGGCACGCTTGCAATGGCGATGTAAATCAAGGGCACAGCGGCGAGCACGGCCGCTAGGATGTATCGGTAGGAGAGCCCCGCAACGAACAACATCACCGCGGCGATGAAGAAGATCATGCACGCCGTGCCCATGTCCGGCTCTTTGTAAACAAGGGCCACCATCGCGAGCACGGTTCCAAGGGCAGGCAGAAGCGTCTGGCGGACGCTATTGACCCCGGCGCCCCGGGATTGGGACCGGCTTTCCAGAAACCAGGCCAGGTAGCCGATCACCACCAGTTTCGCAATCTCGGAGGGCTGGAAGCTCAACGGGCCCACGCGGACCCATCGATGCGTCTGATGGGAACGGTCGAGAAACAACACAGCGATCAACAGCACAAGCGTGAACGAAATCGCGGTGAAAATCACCCGCGGCTGCCGCAGTTTGTGGTAATCGGTACGCATCAGCCAAAACATTCCGGCCATCCCGATCGCAGCCCACAGAAGCTGGCGCAAAAGAAAGGCGTAGCCGTTGCCCCCCTGTTCGCGCAGCGTCACGGCGGAGGCACTAAACACCATCACCGCCCCGGCCAAACACAGGGCCAGCGTCACACCGAAGAGCTGTCGATCCTGTTCGAGACTTCGCGGCATCCTCTATCCCTTTCGCGCCGAGGCACCCGTGTGAGACCGGCCCTCGAGATTTCCCACGATCTGCTTGAACACACGGCCTCGCTGCTCGTAGTTCTCAAACTGGTCGAAGCTGGAACATGCGGGAGCCAGCAAGACCGTGTCACCGGGCCGCGCCGCGCTCATGGCCAGCTCGACGGCGCGTTCCAGCGTCTCGGCGTGAACGTAAGGCACGGCTGGGCTCAAATCCCTGGCGAGCTTTTCCGCCGAAGCGCCGATCAAAATGGCGGTCCGCGCGCGTTGCTGAAGAGGTTCCGCCAGCGGCGTATACGGACTGCCCTTGTCCTGGCCGCCCAAAATTACGATCAGCGGACCGGAAAAGGACTCGATGGCTTTTCGCGCGGCATCCACATTGGTGGCCTTGGAATCGTTAAAGAAACTGACTCCGCCGATCTCGGCTACAAACTCAAGACGGTGCTCGACGCCCCGGAAGGTCTTCACTCCGCTCTCAATGGCGCCCGGATCGGCCCCGGCCAAATACGCTGCGGCGCACGCCGCCAGGACGTTTTCCACGTTGTGCTCTCCGCGCAGAGCAATGTCGGCGCGCCCTCCCAGCGGAACCTCATCGCCGTCCCAGCGAAACAGGATCTGGCCGTCGCGCAAGAAGGCGCCCGTGGCAACCCGCTTCCGCCGGCTGAACCAGAAAACCTGCTGGCCGGATGGCATCCGCTTGGTCACTTCGGGATCGTCGGCATTCAGGACCGCACAATCGCGGCTGAGTTGGTGGGAGAACAGCTGCATTTTCGCAGCGGCATACTCCTCAAACGACGCGTGCCGGTCCAAATGGTCCGGCGTCAGGTTGAGTAGCACCCCGATTTCCGGACGAAAGGCTTCGATGTTCTCGAGCTGGAAACTGCTCAGCTCGGCCACCGTGACGGTCGAATCGGTCGACGACTCGACAAGGGAAAGCAGCGGTGTGCCGATGTTGCCACCCACCAGCGTCTCGATCCCCGCCGTTTTCAGCAGGTGGGAGGTGAGCGCCGTGGTCGTGGTCTTACCGTTGGAGCCCGTGATGGCCACCAGCTTGCCGCGCAGAAATCGCCACGCCAGCTCGATCTCGCTCCACACCGGGACACCCGCTGTACGCGCTGCCGCCAGGAGGGGCAAATTCCTCGGCACCCCCGGACTCACCACGATCAGATCCTTCTCGAGAAATAGATCGGGTGGGTGCCCGCCCATCTCCAGCTTGACTCCTACCCCTCGCAGTTTCTGTGCGGTCAGCGACAATTCGCTCTCGGGCTTTTGATCCGTCGCGGTAACGGTCGCCCCGTAACCGGCCGCGAAAAGCGAAACCACTTCGCCCGTTCGCGCCAGCCCCACCACCAATACCCGCTTTCCTTCCAAGTCGAATCCCGGCTTCACCTGGGCTACCTCAATTTCAAAGTCGTCAGGGAAAAAAGCGCCAACACCAGCGCCATGATCCAGAAGCGAACGATGATTTTCGACTCGCTCCAGCCCCCCAGTTCGAAATGATGGTGCAACGGGGCCATGCGAAATACCCGCTTCCCGGTCAGGCGGAACGAACCCACCTGGATAATCACGGACAACAGCTCCAAAATGAAAATCCCGCCGATCGAGAGCATCAAGATCTCCTGCTTGAGAATCACGGCTACCGTGCCGATCGCCCCCCCGAGGGCCAGCGACCCGACATCTCCCATGAACATTTCAGCCGGATGCGTGTTGTACCAGAGAAAGCCCAGCGACGCTCCCGCCAGAGAACCGCAGAAAATCGTGAGTTCCGCCGCGTCGGGGACTCGCTGAATCTCGAGATACTCGGCGAAGCGCGCGTTGCTCGACAGATAGGTGATGACGGTCAGCGCCACGGCGGTGATCAACACGCATCCAATCGCCAGCCCGTCCAGGCCATCGGTGAGATTGACGCCGTTCGAGAGCCCCGCGATGACCAAGACAAGGAACAGCACGAACGGTACGTAGGCGATCGGCCAGATCACGGGAAGGTTCCGGGCCGACTCGATCACCAGGTCCGGGTGTAGCTTCTTCATGAAGGGCACGCTCAGCTGCGTCGAATACGCACCTTTGGCCTGCAGGCCCACCAGCACCGCGCCCACAAAAGCGCAGGTCAGAACCTGCAAGACGAACTTTCCGGCTGCAGTCAGTCCCCGATTGTGTTTGCGGACGACTTTGTTGTAATCGTCGATGAA
>Ga0187780_10001220_pt1 | contig 19372 bp, 15 predicted proteins | sample 1015_Q2_SP10_20__FD_132429 | JGI IMG/M metagenome (GOLD analysis project Ga0187780, IMG submission 132429) | Tropical peat soil microbial communities from peatlands in Department of Meta, Colombia - 1015_Q2_SP10_20_MG | ecosystem: Environmental > Terrestrial > Soil > Wetlands > Peat | place...
CCTAGCGGCACGCGCATGCGTCCAACACTTATGCCCGAGGGCCGGGGCCGCACATCCTGGATTGTGCCGACCGGATCGGCCAGAGCAATAATCTGGTCCACACCGGTTGCCATGCCCTCGATTGCCTTCTCGCTAAGCGTCAGCCGATCGAGCGCCGCGCGGTCGAGCCCGCCATCCCGTGCACGGGCGAGGTCTCGCGCGTTGGCCCGGACGATTTGCGCGCTGTGTGCACGAATCGACGCGGCCAGGGCACCCAAGCATCGGTCTTTCGCGGCAGTTGGGGCGCTACCCAACCGGGCCGAAGCGGCATGGGCCGCCTGGCAGAGGCCGCGCACGTACGATGCGACATCGTCAGCCTCATCGACGCCTTTTCCCGAACGAGCCAGCGTTGAGTTCATCGGTTTCACCCTTGCAGCGCTGACATCAGCCCGACGGCGTGCCGAACGCCAATTCAGTCAATTCTAACCAAGGATCGTCATCGCTATTGGCGAGCGGCAAACCTTTGACAAGGCGATCGAGTTCAGCGCAGCGCGCCAGCAGTTGTGCCAATTGGTTCGCGCTCAGCCTCGGAAGCAGACGCTCAATAAGTGCTGGCGTGGCGCTCAAGCGGACCGCGCGCACCGCCGCTGCGAATGGCCGCCCGGCGGCGAGCGCTTGCTGCAAGCGCAGCAGGTTGCGCAATTCCTCCGAAACCATCCAGAGCAGCAGCGGCAGTGGCTCGCCTTCAGCGCGCAGCCCGGCAATCAGGCGGGTGATACGCCGCGTATCGCCGGCGAGCATGGCGCCAGGCAAGGAGTTGCCTTCGTAGCGCGCGACATCAAGAACAGCTGCTTGGATCTGAGCAAGCGAGAGCTCACCATCTCCATAGAGCAGATGCAGTTTGCCGATCTCCTGGTGCGCGGCGAGCAGGTTTCCTTCCACCCGATCGGCCAGAAAGTCGAGCCCGGCGCGGGAAGTGCTTTGCCGCTGTCGGGCCAAACGCGCACCAATCCATTCGGGCAGCCGATCGCGGGCGATGCTGGCGATATCGACCCAGATGCCGGCCGACTGCAGCGCGCTTGCCCAGTCAGAATTGCGCGTGGGCCGGTCTAACCGCGGCAAGCTGACAATCGTGAGCGTGTCCTCGTCCTTGCGACGCGCGTGAGTTTGCAGCGATTCAGATCCCTTCTTGCCGGGTTTGCCCGAGGGCAGCCGTATCTCCAGCAAGCGACGTTGCGAAAACAAAGACAGACTACTTGCGGCCTGGTCCAACAGCGACCAGTCCATGCGGGCGTCTGCGTGCAGCACTTCTCGTTCGCCAAAGCCCTGTGAGCGGGCGGCAGCGCGTATCGCGTCCTGTGCCTCCAAGCTAAGCAGGGGTTCGTCGCTGCTAATTACGTAGCAGCGTGCGAGGCGACCGCCTCGCAAGTGTTGCTCGAGTTGCTCACTCCGAAGCTGCATACGGTTTGGCGGCGGCGATGCGCCGCAGGAGCTGTTGCACCAGATCGGTCTGCATATCGCGATAGAGCAGGGTCTCTTCCGACTCCTTGGACAGGCGCTGAGAATCATTAAAAGAGATATCGCGCTGAACTTGCAAATCGGTCGCTTCGATCACTTCGCGGCCCTTGCTGTCGCGCAGACGAAACCGAAGCCGGTCGCGCAAGGTGTACTCCAGCGCGCGTCCTTGGGCATCGATCGTTAACACTTGGCGATCACGCAATTCGCCAAGCAGGTCGAAGACCGCATCGGCCTTTGTTGCATCGCTGATGATTTGCGTATTGGTGCCTGCACGGATGTTGCGGGCCAGCTCGGTGCCTAGAGGCGAATTGGGGGGAAAGTTCAGGGCAATCGTCGCAAAGGGCAGCTGTTGCGTGCCGCGCAGCTTAAAGCCGCACGCGGCCAGGCAAAGGCACACAAACACCACACCCAGCAAGACTGCGAGTGAGGGCGCTCCCTGTGCCCGGTGCGCGTCAGAGCACGACATTGACCAGCTTGCCTGGCACGATCACAAATTTCTTGGGCGGAACCACAAGGAACTTGGCCAGTGCCTGATCGGCTGTGACGGCCGCTTCAATGGCTTCTCGCGTCGCGTCAACGGCGACTCGGATCGAGCCGCGCAACTTGCCGTTTACCTGTACAACAAGATCCAGCAGTTGACGTTGCAATGCCACCGGGTCCGGTTGCGGCCAGGGTGCATAGACGAGTTCGCCAAAGCGCGCTTGCCGACCAAGCGCGCTCCAGAGCGCTTGCGTTATGTGGGGTGCAACCGGGTACAGCACTCGAAGCAAAATATCCAAACCCTCGTCGATCAATTCCCAGGACGCGGACGAGCGGCTGGCAGTCTCGAGCAAGTTCAGCAGCTTCATTGCACCGGAGACGACCGTGTTGTACTGCAGGCGTTCGTAGTCGTAGTTGATCTGCCCGAGCAGCCGATGCAGCTCAAAGCGCAGCTGCGCCTGTTGGTCAAAGCTCTCACGGGCAGGCGCGCGCGGCGCTTGCGCGAAATAGGCAAACGACCAGAGCCGACGCAAGAACCGATGTGTACCCTCTGCCCCGGCGTCGGACCAAGCGGCACTTTGATCGGGCGGGCCGGCGAACATGACAAATGCCCGCGCCGTGTCGGCGCCGAAACGAGCGATGATGTCGCGTGGTTCAACCACGTTGTTCTTGCTTTTGGACATCTTCTCGATACCGCCCAGCAAGACCGCTTCTGAGTCCTCGCGAGATGTCGCGCCGATCACGCGCCCACGTTCGTCATAGCGCAATTCCACTTCCGTCGGATAGAACCAGCGTCGGCGGCCCGATTCGTCTTCGCGATAAAAGCAGTCGTTGAGCAACATTCCTTGCGCGAAAAAGCGCTCAAAGGGCTCATCAAACGTGATCAGTCCCACATCACGCATGACGCGGGTCCAAAAACGCGCATACAGCAGGTGCAAAACGGCATGCTCGATGCCACCGATGTACTGATCCACCGGCATCCAGTAGCGAGCGCGCTCGTCGACCATGGCAGACGAAGCACCAGGCGAGCAATAGCGCATGAAATACCAAGAGGAGTCGACAAAGGTGTCCATCGTGTCCGTTTCGCGCTGCGCCGGGCGGCCACAACTCGGACAGGTGCAGTGCAAGAACTCCTCGCAGCGGTTCAAGGGGTTGCCGCTGCCATCGGGGATGAGGTTCTCGGGTAGGACGACTGGCAGATCCGCCTCGGGGACAGGTACGGAACCGCAGACCTCACAATGGATTATGGGAATCGGCGTTCCCCAGTAGCGCTGACGAGAAATTCCCCAGTCGCGCAGCCGGTATTGCGTCTGCATCGTACCTAGGCCCATGGTTTGCAGATCCGTGGCGATCGCGACGACCGCCGCATCATGTGCAAGGCCGTCATATTTGCCGGAGTTGACGCATACGCCAGCTTGCTTATCGGCGTACCAGCTCTCCCACGCATCGACCGAGAAGGTGCGACCCGGCACCGCAATTACCTGCTGGATCGGCAGGCCGTACTTATGCGCAAAGGCAAAATCGCGTTCGTCATGCGCTGGAACCCCCATGACCGCGCCTTCCCCATAGCTCATGAGCACGTAGTTGCCGATCCAGACCTCGACAGGTTCTCCGGTCAGCGGATGGCGCACATGAAATCCCGTGGCGATGCCGCGTTTTTCCAACGTTGCGATCTCGGCCTCGGCAATTGCGCCGCGGCGGCATTCCTCGATGAATTGCGCCACTTCTGGCCGATCTTGCGCAAGACGCGTTGCCAGTGGGTGTTCGGCAGCGAGCGCGACAAACGTCACGCCCATGATCGTGTCGGCACGCGTCGTGTACACCCGCAACTGCGACGGCACGCCGTCGATCTCGTAGGGAAAGCCGAAATTCACGCCTGTGCTGCGTCCAATCCAGTTGTCTTGCATGGCGCGCACTTGAGCGGGCCATCCGTCCATCGTCTCGAGACGCTCGAGCAGTTCATCGGCGTAGCGCGTCATCGCCAAGTAATAGCCAGGAATCTCGCGTCGCTCGACCAGCGCTCCGGAGCGCCAGCCGCGTCCCTCGATGACCTGTTCGTTAGCCAGGACCGTCTGATCGACAGGGTCCCAGTTGACGAGCTGGGTCTTGCGGTAGGCAATGCCCTTTTCAAGCATGCGCAAAAAGAGCCATTGGTTCCAGCGGTAGTACTCGGGTTTGCAAGTCGTGAGCTCGCGCGTCCAGTCAAAGGCAAAGCCCAGCGGCTCCATCTGCGCTTTCATGTCCGCGATGTTGTCGTAGGTCCAGCGTGCAGGGGCAATCCCCTTGTCGATGGCGGCGTTTTCCGCCGGCAGGCCAAAGGCGTCCCAACCCATAGGCATGAGCACGTTGTAGCCGCGCATGCGCAGGTGGCGAACCATCACATCGTTGATCGTGTAGTTGCGCACGTGCCCCATGTGCAGTTTGCCGCTCGGATAGGGAAGCATTGAGCAGGCGTAAAACTTGCCCTCGGGAAAGCGCGGATCGGCCTCTTTGGAGGTGTGAGCATCGATCGCGCGCCAATGCGCCTGCGCCTGGGCTTCGACCTCCTTGGGCAGGTACTTTTCTTGCATGTGCGGCAGCGCTTCCGGGAACAATATTGCGTGGCAGCGCTCCATTATAGGCGTCGGTATAGTGGCGTACTTGATGAACCTGCTTGACGATCTCAATGCCCAGCAGCTCGCGGCTGTGACGCTGCCTGACGAGCCTGCACTTATCCTGGCCGGCGCAGGCAGCGGCAAGACGCGCGTGTTGACCACCCGCATCGCCTGGCTCATTCAAACCGGCCGTGTCGGCCCCGGTGGGGTGCTGGCCGTCACCTTCACGAACAAGGCGGCGCGGGAGATGCTTAGCCGGATCGAGTCGATGTTGCCCATTAACACGCGTGGCATGTGGATCGGCACCTTCCACGGTTTGTGCAACCGCCTGTTGCGCTTGCATCACCGCGACGCTGGGCTGCCACAGACATTCCAGATCCTCGATACGCAGGACCAGCTTTCCGCGATCAAACGGCTGATCCGAACCGCCAATGTCGACGAGGATCGCTGCCCGCCCCGCGAGCTGCAGTTCTTTATCAATAGTGCCAAGGAATCCGGTCGACGTGCGGCGCAAATGACCGGCAGCGGACACGACCGGCGATGGGTCGAGCTTTTTGCCGCATACGACGCACAGTGTCAACGCGAAGGCAGCGTTGATTTTGCCGAATTGATGCTGCGAAGCGTCGAGCTGCTTACACGCCAACAGACATTGCGCGAACATTACCAGGAGCGCTTTCGTCACATCCTGGTCGACGAGTTCCAGGATACGAATTCGCTGCAGTATCGATGGCTCAAATTGCTGGCCGGGACGGCCCGGCCAATTTTTGCGGTCGGCGATGACGATCAGTCGATCTACCGGTTTCGCGGGGCTAACGTGGGGAACATGTCCGATTTTCAGCGCGAATACGACGTGCGCCACGTGATTAAGCTGGAGCAAAACTACCGCTCCCACGGACACATCCTCGATGCCGCCAATCAGCTCATTGGCCACAACGTGCGGCGCATGGGCAAGCGTCTATGGACCCACGCTGGACCAGGCGAAAAGCTGCGCCTGTTTGTTGCCGGCTCCGACGCCCTGGAGGCAGCCTGGATCGTGGATGAGGTGCACGAGTTGCAACGCCAGGGCTCGCGCCTGCTCGACGTCGCGATCTTGTATCGTGCCAACGCCCAATCGCGCGTGATTGAGCACGCGCTATTTAATGCCGGCCTGGCCTACCGCGTCTACGGCGGGTTGCGCTTTTTCGAGCGCGCGGAGATCAAGCACGCCTTGGCCTATCTTCGGCTCATCGCTAACTGCGACGACGATGTTTCCTTTGCCCGGGTGGTCAATTTCCCCACGCGCGGCATCGGCGCACGCAGCCTTGAGCAACTACAGACGGCAGCGCATAGCGCATCTACGAGCCTTTTCGGAGCCATTGCAACGGTTGGCGGACGTGCCGGCTCCAGCATTGCGCAATTTGCGAATCTCATCAAAACGCTGCGAGCCAGGGCGGGCGAATGCGATCTGGCGCAGCTAGTGCAGGAAACGATCGAGCGAAGCGGCTTGTTGGCGCACTATCGCGGTGAAAAGGATGGCGCGGACCGCCTGGAGAATCTGGCCGAGCTCGTAAACGCTGCGGCGGGGTTTGTGCTGGAGCAAGAGCCTGATTCGGGGGCGGCGGCTCAACAAGATGCCGCCAGCGCCGTAACAGGCAGTTCGTTACGCGAGACGGCGCTGCATTCTTTTCTTGCGCACGCGGCACTTGAAGCCGGCGAAAATCAAGCGGGGGACGGACAGGACGCGCTGCAACTGATGACAGTGCACGCTGCCAAGGGTCTGGAATTTGAAACCGTGTTCCTCACGGGCCTCGAGGAGGGCCTGTTTCCCCACGAGAACAGTCTTAGCGAGGCCGACGGCCTGGAGGAGGAGCGCCGACTGATGTATGTGGCCATAACACGCGCGCGTCGACGACTGAACCTGAGTCTTGCGCAAAGTCGCATGCTGCACGGTCAAACTCGCTATGGGTTGCGTTCGCGCTTTGTCGACGAACTGCCGGCTAAGTCCGTTCAAGCGCTTACGCCGCGTCCGCGCTCGAGCTTTGAACCGCCCTCCGATGCAAGCAGACACGAGGGTAGCGCCGGCGCAATATCCTGGCCGGCAAACAGGCAAGTGGCACCCGCTGCTTACAATCAGGCACGCAGCGAGGAAGGCGCGGTTTTGCACATTGGGCAAGGCGTGCGCCATGCCAAATTCGGCGATGGCGTCATCGTTCGATTGCAAGGTTCGGGTAGCGACGCCCGCGCGCAGATCAATTTTGCTGCCTTCGGGATCAAAGAGCTGCTGCTTGCGGTGGCAAAACTGCAAACGAACTAAGAACCGCCTAGGCCGGCGTGCTGGGCTCCTGCGCTGGCGCGTGTTGGCTGTTCAGGTCAGGACTGTTAGCGACAAGGTCGCGATACATCGCAAACGTTGAGGTCTGCGTGATGGCAAGCATCAACAAGGGCGGGGGTGCCAGCAACAGTTGTGCCATGCCGCCTTTCGCATTGAGCAGACCGACAAGCGCGGCAAAAGCGAGCACCGCCATGCAAGCCAGGCCAAAGAGCGTGAGCAAATACACGACCATAGCGGCGCGATTGCGCCAACAGGCGAAAAAACTGAAAAACAGCGCCTTGGTCGCAGGCATTGCGTGCCAAGCAACCAGAACGGGCGCAAACCAGATCGTCATCTGCAGTGGCACCAGAATGACAACGGCGGTCAGCAGCATTACAGCGCGCACTGGGGTGAGCGTCAGATCGGGCGCCGGTGGCTCAAACGGTGCCGGCGCGACGTTCGGATTGGCGGGCGTCGAGGGCGTTGTTGTGCCCTCGGCCGTCGAGGGCGTTGTCGACGCCGACGGTGCAGTCGGCTGCGAGGGGGCGGGGGCTTCGCTTGGTACGAACGACCACAGCGTTACCAAAACACCGATGACCAAGGAATAGTACACGCCAATCTTGAGCAGTTCCCAGCGCGCCACGCGATCTCGCAAGACGCCCAGGTAGCTCATCAGTCCTGGTATCGCCCCTTCGTCCACCGCCCGGCAAACGGACAGCATTCCCAGCGAGATGGTGGGAAACAAGATGAGTGCGAATGCGGTTCCGACGACGGGCAGCAGTCCGATGGTCCAGTTCAGTAGCGGTCCGAAGGCAACCAGCACAACGATCACAAAAGGCCGGCGCGCAAACAGACGTAACCCGGCCTGCACCCATGCCAGGCCAGCGGTCGCCTTACGCGTTCGAATCGATACGTCGGCCATGGTGGTCCTACGCGTGCCGGGGCGCCGTGTGCGGCCAGGGAAGCTCCGGCGCGTGCACCCGCAGTTTGAGCATTTTCTCGAAGCGGCTCGGATCGTGGGGCCGCAGCATAGCCGCCGGGCGCGGCAGGTACTGGTCATAGAGGCGGGAAATCCAGAACCGAAGGGCGGCCGCCCGCAACATCGCTCGCCAGAACACGTGTTCCGCTTCCCCCAGCGGCCGCACAGCGTGGTAGGCCTGCAGCAGTGCCGCCGCATTTAGCTGATCAAAAGCGCCGGTTTGAAGTTCGACGCACCAGTCGTTGACCGTTATCGCTAAGTCGAACAACCAAGCTCCGAATCCAGCAAAGTAAAAATCGATTACGCCACCGATCTTACTGCCGTCAAAAAGCACGTTGTCGCGAAACAGGTCGGCATGAATCGGACCAGTGGGCAACTGCTCAAATTCTGCGCGTCGTGACACGCTATCTTGGTAAATGACTTCCTCGATCAACTCGCTGAAGGTGTCGTCATCCAGATAGGGCTGCAGGCAAGCGGCAGCATCCTTCCACCAACCGATGCCGCGCAGGTTGGGTTGAAATACATCATAGTCACGTCCCTCCAGATGCATACGAGCCAGCAACTCGCCCACTAGGGCGCAGTGCTCCGGCTGCGGTGACTTGATGGCTTTGCCGGGCAACCGCGAAACGATCGCGACGGGTTTTCCTCGCACGTACGTAAATAGTGCCCCTTTGATGGTCTCAACAGGTTCTGGAGCAGGAAGATGGCGGCGAGCAAGGTGGCGCATCAATCCCAAATAAAAGGGTAGTTGACCTGCGTCCAGTCGCTCGAAAACGGTCAGTACGTACTGCCCGACATCGGTAGTCAAGAAGAAGTTGGAATTCTCGATCCCGCTGGGGATCCCCTGTAGCGTGAGCAGTTTGCCTAGCCGGTATTGGTCAAGCAGCGCAAGGATTTCGTCGCGCGACAGGTCGGTGAAAACGGCCATAAGGACTTCATTTTATCGTTGCCGCCTGACGCGGGCACCTGCGCGGGGGGATTGGAGATGTCGAGCCTAGAGATGAAGCAGCTGCTCGCGCTCCTCGCCGCTTTGTGCAAAACCGCGCCGCTCGTAAAAGTCAAAAATTCGCTCCGTGACGGCGTCGGCCTCATCCACAACCTGCATTAGGTCCATGTCCGCTGCCGCGATCATGCCCTCGGCGACCATGCGTTCGCGCATCCACTGGAGCAACCCGCCCCAAAACACGCTGCCCACGAGAATGATCGGGATGGGGTGCCCCATGCCCGTTTGAATGAGGGTCAGCGCCTCGGTCAGTTCATCCAAAGTGCCAAATCCGCCCGGCATGACAACGTACGCGCTGGCGTATTTGACGAAGGCGACTTTGCGCGCGAAGAAATGGCGAAATCGCAGGGAAATATCCTGGAACTCATTGCCGTGCTGCTCGAAAGGCAGCTCGATGTTTAGCCCTACACTAGGCGAGCGGCCGGCAAAAGCGCCGCGGTTCGCTGCCTCCATCGCCCCTGGGCCGCCGCCGCTGATGACCGCAAAACCGGCGTCAGAGAGCGAGCGCGCGATTGCGGCCGTTTGCTGGTACAAAGGCGACTCGGGCGTCAGGCGCGCGCTGCCAAAGATTGAAACGGCGGGACGAATGTCCGCGAGACGTTCGGCTGCCTCGACGAACTCCGAGATAATGCCCCAGAGGTGCCAAGATTCTCGCGCTTTGACCTTGGTCGCCTGTTCTTGTGCGGTGATGGCCCGCAATGTCGGGATATTCTTTTGGCGGTCGAGCATAAAAAAACTCCTATGAAAACACTGCTGCTCGTGGATGGCACCGGCTATCTTTACCGGGCCTTCCACGCGATGCCGGATCTTCGCACTTCCGACGGGGAGCCGACGGGAGCCGTTCGCGGCTTTATTGGCATGCTGCGTAGCCTGCGTGCGGCGGTCCCCTGCGACTATTGCGCCTGTGTATTTGACGCCAAGGGTAAGACCTTTCGGGACGAGCTATATCCCGAATACAAGGCCCATCGCCCCCCGATGCCGGGCGACCTGGCGGCACAGGTGCCTGTCGTGCACGAAGCGGTTGCCGCGCTCGGTTGGCCCATTTTGCAAATCGAAGGAGTCGAGGCCGACGACGTGATCGGGACCTTGTCTGCTCGCGCCCGGGCCCAGGGACTGCGTACGGTCATCGCTACCGGCGACAAAGACCTGACTCAGCTGGTGGATGATTCGGTGCAACTGATCGACACGATGAGCCGTGACGGAGGGCCACCCAAGCGCCTGGACCGGGCGGAGGTATTGGAGAAATTCGGCGTTGCTCCAGAGCGCATCGTCGACTACCTTGCCCTGGTGGGCGACCCGGTGGACAACGTGCCTGGAGTTCAAAAGGTCGGGCCAAAAACGGCGGTCAAGTGGCTGCAGCAATATGGGTCACTCGACGAGGTCATGGCCCACGCCGCTTCGATCGGTGGCGCGGTTGGTGAATGTCTGCGTCAGGCGCTCACTTGGTTGCCCACCGCGCGCATCTTGGTTACGGTGCGAACGGATTTGGATCTTGGGTCGCAACTACAGTCGCTCGAGCCGCTTCAGGTGCGCAAGCCGGATCGGGAAAAACTGCGCGAAGTCTTCGCACGGTGCGAATTTCGAACCTGGCAGCGAGACTTCGACGCGGCCTATCCCGGCGACGTCGCAAGCGACCAACCTTCTGCGGCGGTCGATCTTTCTTCGCATGCGCCATCGGATCAAAGATCCGTTGCGGACGCGTCCACCCGCGCTGCGGCGTTGCCGAGCTCCTACGAATGCGTCCTTACGAGCGAGCAACTTGCTACATGGATCGAGCGCATAAGCTCAGCCGAACTAACTAGCATCGATACCGAGACGACATCTCTTGACCCCATGACTGCCGAACTCGTGGGTATTTCGCTTTCCGTGCGCGCCGGCGAAGCTTGTTACATCCCGCTTGGGCACCGTTACCCTGGCGCGCCGGTGCAACTTGAGCGCGCGCTAGTTCTCGAGCGACTTGGACCTTGGCTGCGGAGCGATCGCCACCCAAAGCTAGGGCAGCACTCCAAGTACGACGCGCACATCTTTGCCAACGCGGGCGTTCAGCTCGCCGGCATCGCTCACGACACGCTTTTGCAGTCCTATGTGATCGAGGCGCACCGGCCGCACGATCTGGAATCGCTTGCGGCGCGCCATCTTGGGCGCTCAACCATCTCCTATGAACAGGTCTGCGGCAAGGGCGCTAAGCAGATCGGGTTTGCCGATGTGGCGATCGAGCGGGCAACCGAGTATGCCGCCGAAGATGCCGACATTACGCTGGCGGTGCACGACGTGCTGTGGCCCAAGCTTATGCAGGACGCGGGGTCCCGCTATGTTTACGAATCGATCGAAATGCCGCTCTCGCGCGTGCTGTTTGCCATGGAGCGCACTGGCGTACTGATCGACCCCGATCGGCTAAAGGCTCAGAGCCGAGAATTAGGCGCGCGCATTGCAGAGCTCGAGCGCTACGCGTATGAGCTAGCGGGCCAGACGTTTAATCTCGGGTCGCCAAAACAGATCGGGGAGATTTTGTTCGGCCGACTCGGCTTACCGGTACGTAAGAAGACGGCAACAGGTGCCCCGAGTACCGACGAGGAGGTTCTTGAGCAGCTAGCGGCGGATTTTCCGCTGCCCAAGGCGCTGTTGGAACACCGCGCTTTGTCCAAATTGCGCTCGACTTATTGCGACAAGCTGCCGACTATGGTCAACGCCCGAACCGGCCGTGTACACACCACCTACGGGCAGGCGATAGCTGTTACGGGTCGCCTAGCGTCGTCGGATCCGAACCTGCAAAACATTCCAGCACGCACCGCGGAAGGCCGTCGCATCCGCGAGGCATTTGTCGCTGCCCCCGGTGCGCGCATCGTTTCAGCCGATTATTCACAAATCGAACTGCGCATCATGGCGCACATTTGCGGTGATGCCAGCCTGATTGCTGCGTTCGATCGCGGTGACGATGTGCATCGGGCCACTGCTGCCGAGGTATTTGGTGTGGACCCCGATCGTGTCAGCGACGACCAGAGGCGCACCGCGAAAGTAATCAACTTCGGATTGATCTATGGAATGAGCTCCTTTGGATTGGCGGCGAACTTAGGAATTTCCAAGGATTCCGCCAAGCTATATATCGACCGATATTTTGCGCGGTATCCGGGTGTTGCACGCTACATGGAGACAACGCGCGCCCGGGCGCGGGAGCTGGGCTATGTGCAGACCGTGTTTGGACGACGCCTATGGCTGCCCGACATCAATGGGGCAAACGGGCCGCGGCGCCAGGCAGCGGAACGGGCGGCCATTAATGCGCCGATGCAGGGCACCGCAGCCGATCTCATTAAGTTGGCGATGATTGCCACCGATCGCTGGCTGACAAAAGAGCGCCTTTGTACTCGGCTCATCATGCAGGTTCACGATGAACTGGTTTTCGAGGTCCCGCAGAATGAAGTCGACATTGTGAGGGCGACGATTCCCGGCATCATGACGGGCGTAGTGCGGTGGGACGTTCCACTAGAAGTGGACGTCGGCGTGGGAGAGAACTGGGATGAGGCCCACTGATGCCAACGCTGCTATTTATCGTTGTCGCCAACGTGGCATCAACGGCCGTTTCCCTTGCGCTGGCGGCGTTGCTCAGTTTTCGTCTGCTATCCGGTCTGGTCGATCGGATGGTGCACGTTTCCATTGGGTTGCTGTTGGCGACCGCTTTGGTAAACATTCTTCCGGAGGCGCTTGCCAGTGGGTTGAACCCAGCTCAGCTCGGATGGGCGGTGCTCTTGGGCATCTTGGGTTTGTTTTTGCTCGAGAAGGCGACCTTGATACATCACACTCATCACCACGAAGGCGACGGACATGACCATGTCCATGGGTACGATGCGCGGGAGGTCGGGCGCGGCGCGTACCCGATACTGATCGCGGACGCTTTTCATAATTTCACCGATGGGGTGGTGATCGCCGCGGCGTTTTTGGTAGATCTTGGCACGGGCATCGTGACGGCACTGGCAGTGTTGGCGCACGAAATTCCGCACGAGATTGGTGATTTCATGATTCTTTTAAACGCCGGCTTTTCTCGGCGGCGCTCGTTTCTTTTCATGCTGCTATCGGGATGCTCGGCTGTCATCGGCGGAATCGGTGGCTATTTCGTGCTTGCCAGGGCTCAGGCACTTTTGCCTTATGCGTTGGCGATCGCGGCAGCGAGTTTTGTCTACATTGCCTTGTCCGACTTGCTGCCGGAGCTGATGCGACGCTCCTCGCTGCGCAAGTCGTTGCCCGAGGTTGGTTTTGTCTTTCTTGGGGTCGTAATCGCCATACTGGCGATGAGCCTGGATCGCTAGCTGCAGCGCCGTGCGCAACCGCATCTCAGGCGCCGCGCCCCGTCCTTATAGGGCGTGACCGATCGGCGATCCATTGGCTCCAAGATCCTGGAAACAGAGCAGCACCTGGCAGGCCTGCCAGGTGCATGGCTAAAAGGTCGTGGCATGCGATCACGCCGGAGCCGCATTGGATGGCTACGCTTTGGGGCGAACGGCCATCCAGGAGCGAGGCATATTCCGAGCGCAGTTGCGCGGACGATTTAAAGCGGCCATCGGAAGTGAGATTCTGCTTCCAAAAGCGATTGATGGCGCCTGGTATATGTCCGGCAACCGGGTCGATTGTCTCGTTGCGGCCTTCATATCGCTCGGGAGCACGCGCGTCAATTAACAGATTCGCAGAAGTTGCCTTGGCGTTTTGAGACCACTGGGCCACTGTCTCGACGGATACCGTCGCCTCCGGAGGCGGGCGTTCCTGGAAATCTCCCGCTTGCAGTGTTGGCACCTGGTCGGTTGTTGGGCCACCGGCCCGAACCCACGCCTGCCAGCCGCCGTCGAGCACGGCGACCTTGGGATGCCCGAGCCAGCGCAAAAGCCACCAGGCGCGTGCCGCATAGCAACCTTCGGTCGCATCGTAGACAACGACCTGACTCGTCGTATTCACCCCCCAGGACCGCAGCCGCGCCACGAGTTGCGTACGCTCCGGCAGCGGATGGCGCCCGTTTTCTCCGGTTTTTGCACCCGACAGGTCCCGGTCCAGATGGGCGAAAAGGGCACCCGGTATGTGGCCTTTGCGGTATTGCTCCTGCCCAAGATCGGGTTGGGCAAGATCGTGGCGGCAATCGATCACGCGCAGGTCGGGGCTGCCCAAAACAGCGCGCAGGGACCCAACGTCAATTAGCGCTTCCCATCCATCCTGCCCACTGTCGTCCAATTGGCCCATGTGCGCCTGTCCCATTGCCGGCAAATGAATCGCAGCGTCGGCGAACGACAGTCTACGCGGACACAGCGTCTGCCTTGCGACCCTGCGCACCCGGTTCGTGCGTTTGCCGACGAAACGAGCCTTGAAAGGCTAGAATGCGGGTTTGGCGCTCTTATTGCGCACTAGTGGTCCCGGTTGCGGGTCTTTTCGTTGTTTTTTTGGTCTTGCAGCGCATCGTCGGGCGCATGAAAAAAATCGCGGAGCCCAAAGCACCGGAGGAGTTGAGTTTCGAGCAAGCGCTCGAGGAACTCGACGGGCTCGTACGCAAAATGGAATCGGGTGAGCTGGGTCTGGATGATTCCATTGCTGCGTATCGCCGCGGTGCGGAACTGGCGCGCTACTGCCAGACGCGGCTAAGCGCTGCCGAGCAGGAAATTCGCAAGCTCGATAACGACGTCTTAAAGGCGCTGGAGCCGGACGAACTGCGGGGCACGGAGTCGTGAAGACCGAATCGGGAACTCCGGCAATAGCGGAGGCGGCACTGTCGGCGGGCTCCGAGGGCCAGGCGAGCGCGCTCTCGTCGCTAGGCCAATGGATGCGCGAGCGCCAGGAGCGCTTTGAGGCCCAGGCTGCCAGCCAGCTGCCCGCGGCTACGCGCGAGCCGCAGCGGCTTCATCTAGCGATGCGTTACGCGGTTCTGGGCGGTGGTAAGCGCATTCGACCGCTACTTGTGTATGCCGCAGGAGAGTTGGCACAAGCCGAACTGGCTGCGCTGGACCGTGTGGCCTTGGCGGTCGAATATGTCCATGTGTATTCCCTGGTGCACGACGACCTGCCCTGCATGGACAACGATGTCTTGCGTCGAGGAAAGCCGACCGTCCACGTCGCGTTTGACGAGGCTACGGCAATGCTGGCTGGCGACGCCCTTCAGGCCGAGGCGTTTCGCCTGCTGGCCGAGGCCCCGCTTGGCGCTGCAGTGCGGTTGGAGCTGGTACAGGAGCTGGCGCGCGCGGTCGGAACGGACGGCATGTGCGGTGGACAGGCCATTGACCTAGGTTCGGCGGGACGCGTCCTTGAGCCATCGCAGTTGGAGCAAATGCATCGCATGAAGACCGGCGCGCTGTTTCGGGCCTCGGTACTGATGGGCGCGCGTGCCGGGCGCTTAGAGGCCACGGCAGTGGCTGCGCTCGACCGTTACGCGCGTGCCGTAGGGCTTGCGTTTCAGATCGTCGATGACATCCTTGATGTGGAATCGAATTCTGCGGACCTGGGAAAGACTGTTGGCAAGGACCAGGCCCAGGCCAAGGCGACCTATGTTTCAGTGCTGGGGATCGTGGCGGCCAAGGAGCGTGCCGCTCAGTTGCGGCAGGCCGCCGCAGTGGCCTTGGAGGAGACCGGCTTGGGACAGGCGCGCACGAACCGTTTACTTCAGCTGGCGGAAATGATTGTTGCTCGCCGCAGCTGACCGCACATACACGAGTCAGACCATGACCTCGTCTTCCTCACGACCGTTGCTGTTGCAAATTGACTCGCCGGCAGACCTGCGTCGCCTTGATCGAGCGCAACTGCGGCCCCTTGCCGATGAGTTGCGCGAATTTTTGCTGCGCTCGGTTGCCAGCACGGGTGGGCACTTGAGCTCGAACCTTGGCACAGTCGAGTTGGCAGTGGCGCTGCATTATGTATTCCAGACGCCCGATGACCGAATTGTTTGGGATGTCGGCCATCAGACTTACGCGCACAAGATCCTCACGGGCCGCCGCGAGGCGATGAGAACGCTGCGACAGGAAGGCGGAATTTCCGGTTTTCCCCGGCGCTCAGAATCACCCTACGACGCCTTTGGAACCGCACATTCCTCGACTTCGATATCCGCCGCATTGGGCATGGCGTTGGCCGCGCGCAGCCGGGGCGAGGATCGGCATTGCGTTGCGGTTATCGGCGATGGCGCTATGTCCGGCGGGATGGCGTTCGAGGCTCTGAACAACGCGGGCGTTGCCGAGGATGTGCGTCTGCTCGTTATCCTAAACGACAACGATATGTCGATTTCCCCCGCGGTTGGCGCACTCAACCGTCACTTGGCGCGCCTGATGAGCGGGCGCTTTTACATGGTAGCCAGGAGCGCGGGCAAGCAGGTGCTCAAGCATTTGCCCCCTATGCTGGAACTTGCGCGCAAGCTCGAGGAACACGCCAAGGGCATGGTCGTGCCAGGAACGATGTTTGAAGAATTCGGCTTTAATTACATTGGGCCCATCGACGGCCACGACCTGGACTCGCTGATTCCCACGCTTCAGAACCTGCGCGGACTGCGTGGCCCACAATTTTTGCACGTTGTCACCCGCAAGGGCCATGGGTACGCGCGGGCGGAGGCCGACCCGATCCTCTACCACGGTCCCGGGAAATTCGATCCCGACGTTGGCATCAGCAAGGCAGCACCATCGCGACCCACGTACACGCAGGTGTTTGGCGACTGGCTCTGCGACATGGCCGCTGCCGACACACGGTTGGTCGGAATAACTCCCGCGATGCGGGAAGGATCTGGATTGGTCCGTTTCGAGCGCGAATTCCCTGATCGCTATTTTGACGTCGGCATAGCCGAGCAACACGCGGTCACGTTCGCTGCGGGATTGGCCTGCGAGGGGATCAAGCCGGTTGTGGCGATTTACTCGACGTTTTTGCAGCGAGCTTACGATCAGTTGATTCACGATGTGGCGCTGCAGAACCTGCCGGTGATGTTTGCGCTTGACCGCGGCGGCTTGGTTGGTGCCGATGGGGCGACCCACCATGGTGTTTTCGACCTCTCTTACCTGCGCTGCATTCCAAACATGGTGGTGATGACACCAAGCGACGAGAACTTGTGCCGCAAGATGCTTACGACCGCGTTTTGCCACAACGGACCTGCCGCGGTGCGCTATCCGCGGGGTGCAGGCATCGGAGCGAAGGTCGAATCGACTTTTGAAACTGTGCCGATCGGACGCGGTGAGATCGTGCGCGAGTCGCGCGCCCGCGCCGGGGGGCGAATTGCCATCCTTGCCTTTGGGCCGATGCTTCATCCGGCGCTAGCGGCTGCGGCTACGACGTTGGACGCAACCGTTGTCGACATGCGCTTTGTCAAACCCCTGGATGTCGAATTGCTGCAAAAACTCGCCGATTCGCACGATGCGCTGGTGAGCGTCGAAGAGAACGTCCTGCAGGGCGGTGCGGGAAGCGCCTGTGCCGAGGCGCTCGAGAGTTTGCAACGAATAACGCCGCTGCTGCGCCTCGGATTACCCGACCGCTTCATCGATCATGGTGATCACGCGCGCTTACTCGCAGCGGTGGGGCTTGATGCCGACGGAATCGAGGCGTCCATTCGCGCCCGCTTTGGAGATTTGCTTCGCGAACCGCGGCTGGTTCAAAAAGCCGGCTGATCGCTAAAGGTTCCCGTTTGCGCTTTGCTGAGCGCTGATGCTAGGCGGCGCAAGCAAAGGATCAACGATCCGCGCCAGGTTTTCTTCCGTCACCGGTAGCGTATCGGGGCGCATTTCGGCGCGCACGACGCCGTTGGCGTCGATCACATAGGTCACAGGCAAGGCACTTGGGTCGCCGAAACTGTTTCGGCTGGCCTTGTGCGCCATAGCAACTAGGTAGTCCACGTTCATATGGTGCGCCATGCGGTGCACCTCATCGAGATCACGCGTACGATCCTCACTCAACGCGATGAGCTCAACACCTCGCGCGCGATAACGCTCGTAAAAGGCCTCGAGCGCAGGCATCTCCTTGATGCACGGCGTACACCAGGTCGCCCAGAAGTTCACCAGCACCACGTGTCCTCGTTGCGCCGTCAGATCGAAATTCTTTCCGTCAAGCGTCATCGCGACCAGCTCCGGCGCGACCGTATCGCTTGGTTTGGTCGCACCTGCAAGCGGGCAGACGATCACTAGTGTGAATATCGCAATAATGCTGCGTAGTTTCATAAAGGTGCAATCCTAACTGGTTCAATCCCCGTTCTGGTGCGACGCGACTTGTTGGCTTGCAGGCCGCTCGCGGTTGGGCAATACAATATTCTCGCGTTAGAACTCATAACCGATCTGCAATTTGAAGATCTTCGAGGCTACCAGTTGTCCCGAGGTCCCTTCGATCGCGACACTCGAAGCAGCATTGGTTCTTTGGTAGACGGGCAGTTCAATGTCGGCATAAAACTTGAGTTTGTTAAAACGCAGGTCGATACCCGGCGAAACAAGCAACCGAGTGTAGCCGCTATTGAGTGGATCGGCGTTTACGCCGGTGTCGTGATTTCTTTGACTGACGAGAAGCTGAATTAGAGGCGCGTCCCTGGTCAAAACGCCCGCGGCGCCAAAGTCGTAGGTCAATCCGGCAGCGGCGTCGACTTCATTACCCGGCCGGTACTGGTTTCGTATCAGCATTGCATTTTTGTAAAGCGCTTGCGCAAAGTAGGCCAGGCGGTTATCTGACGTAAGTCCACCGACGTGATACGCGCCAAGCAATAAATCCGTGCTACCGGTGCCGGGCAAGGAGTCGCGGTCGAATTCGTTGCCGCCCAGAGGACCCGTCGGTCCGGTGTAGTTGCCGGTTGGTAATTTCAGACCGAAGAGCAGGCCTGTGGACATATCGGGCGAAATGCCGGTGTAAATTCCCATTACCTCCAAGTCGCCCATGTCCGTCAGATGGCCGGTATAAATGCTGCCTGCCGGTCCAGCCACCGTTCCGTCGTCGGTAGTCTCCAAGGATCGATGGAAAGTCGGCAATTCCGCCATGACTCCCCAGCTACGGCTGAACATATATTGGCCGCCGATTGTGTAGAAGCTGGTCCGGATTTCCTTGTCGCCGTTGTCGCTTGCGGGTGCGCTCGATGTTCCTTCCCAGTTCTTGTTTTGGTCCATCAAGTCGTAACGAAGCCAAATCGAAAAGCCGGTATCGGATGTGTTGGCAAACATCGTGCTTGCACCCACATCGAACACTCCACAGCCACAGGCGCAGGCGGACACTGTTTCCGGAGTAATGCTCAAGGTCAGGGCGGCCGCCACCATGGAGCAAAGGAGCAAAGGACGGGTGGTGGCGGGCGACGACGGGTGGGCTTTCTTGCGAAATGGCGAATTCATGAGACCTTTAACATCTTTGTTAAATTGTGGCGGCGTGCGAAGCGCGACCTGAGAACAATAATTCGACCGCCGCGTGGCGGCTTTGATGTTAGTTAGCTAAGGGACGGAAGAACTGCGACATATTGTCGCAGTCGGGGCGGCCGTGTAACTGCCGCTGAGCGACTGTCCGAATCCGGGTGAACTTTTGCGGTGTGGTCCAGTTACTGCGGACAATGGGGAATTCCCGGCAAAATA
>Ga0187780_10001221_pt1 | contig 19362 bp, 17 predicted proteins | sample 1015_Q2_SP10_20__FD_132429 | JGI IMG/M metagenome (GOLD analysis project Ga0187780, IMG submission 132429) | Tropical peat soil microbial communities from peatlands in Department of Meta, Colombia - 1015_Q2_SP10_20_MG | ecosystem: Environmental > Terrestrial > Soil > Wetlands > Peat | place...
CTCACTATTTCTTCGCGAGGGAGACTTATAACGCAATGAAAAATAGCATACGTGTGCTGACGCTCACCGCGCTGGGCTTGTTGCTGATTTCGGCAAGTGGTTGCAACAAGCTAAGAGCACGCGACCAACTGAACAAGGGCGTCTCCTCTTACAAAAACGCGCATTACGAACAGGCGATCGATCACTTTCAACAAGCAGTTTCATTGGATCCGAGTCTGATCAATGCCCGGCTCTATTTAGCTACCGCCTACGCACAACAGTACATCCCCGGTGTGGACGCAGAAGACAATACCAGGATGGCAACCCAAGCCATCGAGCAATACAAGGCAGTGTTGGATCGCGATCCCAAGAACATCAACAGCGTCAAGGGTATCGCCTATCTCTATCTGCAAATGAAGAAATTCGAGGACGCCAAAACCTATTATCGGAAGGCGCTCCAAATAGATCCGAATGATCCTGAGCCGTACTATTCAATCGGAGTCATCGATTGGACGCAGTGTTACCAGCCACGAATGGAAGAGAGGGCCAAGCTGGGGCTGAAACCGGAAGAGATGCTCTCGGGCAAAAACAAAGATCAAAAGAAATTGTGTGAGGACCTCAAGGAAAAGAATGGGCCCCTTATTCAAGACGGAATTGATGTTCTGAATAAGGCTCTGCAGTTGCGTCCAGACTACGATGACGCGATGGCTTACATGAACCTTATGTACCGCGAGAAGGCCGATGTGGATTGCGATGATCCCGCGGTACGCGCGGCGGACTTGAAGACCGCCGACGAGTGGGTCGACAAGACGATGGCCACCAAGAAGGCCAAAGCTGAGAAGCAGCCCGGAGCTCAGGGCATCACGATGGACCAAAACAAGTAGTGCCAAGCATCCTTAGTGGCGCTTAGGCCAATGGCCCCTTCCCACCCGAAGGGGCTTTTGCTTTGGCACTGCTTGCAGCGACTCCTGAGCAAGTGGAGTATGGAAATGACCACGGCTGAACCGTCGATCTCCCGAATCCTGGTGGCCACCGATTTCTCACCACAGGCCGAAGTGGCTTTGGAGTGGGCAGTTCGACTGAGTAAGCAATTTGGCACACAACTGATCCTGCTTCACGTAATCGATATCTTCAGCTTAGCGGAACTAAGTTGCCGCGCAGTGGGGGGTGATCCGCTGCTTCCCATACTTCGCGAAGAGGCCAAAGAGAACATGGAAAAATGGAGAGCTCGGATTCCGCATGCGCAAACCTTGATCCGCGAAGGATCGCCCAGGCCAGTAATCGTGGAAGGGGCAGTGGAACTAAAATGCGACATGATCGTTATGGGGACTCACGGCCGGTCTGGTCTCGCTCATCTCCTTCTGGGCAGCGTCGCTGAATATGTTGTGCGGTACAGCAAGGTTCCGGTACTGACAGTTCGCCTGCATGTTTAAGAAGATTTTGATTGCCAACCGTGGGGAGATCGCGGTCCGCGTCATTCGTGCCTGCCGCGAGCTGGGCATTACCTCGGTTGCCGTCTACTCCGATGTCGATCGAGCGTCGCTGCATGTTCGCAAAGCCGACCAGGCATATCATATCGGTCCATCTGTTGCCGCCGAGTCTTACCTGAACATCTCCAAAATTCTGAAGGTCGCCCAGGTGAGCGGTGCCGAGGCAATTCACCCCGGCTACGGTTTTCTCTCGGAAAATCCGGTGTTTGCGACGGCCTGCGCGGATGCTGGCATAAAGTTCATCGGCCCGACTGCATCTGCAATGCAGATGATGGGCTCAAAGACGCGCGCGCGCGAGCAAATGGAGAAGGCTGGCCTGCCGATCGTGCCGGGAACATCGCGAAGGCTGGAAACGCCGGAGGAGGCTCACGCGGTCGCGGCCAGAATTGGGTACCCCATCATGCTAAAAGCAGCCGCCGGAGGCGGCGGGAAGGGCATGCGGCTGGTTCATGAGCCTGGGGAGTTGAAATCCGCTCTAGATTCCGCCAGGAGCGAAGCCGAACGAGCCTTTGGGGACGGCTCCGTGTATATCGAAAAGGCCATCTCAAACCCGCGGCACATTGAAGTGCAGGTGCTGGCTGACGAGCATGGCAATGCAGTTTATCTCGGTGAACGGGAATGTTCCGTGCAAAGGCGCCATCAGAAGGTTCTTGAAGAAGCTCCTTCGCCTTTTGTGGACGCGGAAATGCGCTGTCGCATGGGCGACGTCGCCGTCAGGGTTGCGAAAGCCGCAGGTTATAGCAACGCCGGCACAGTCGAGTTCTTGGTGGACGAGAACAAGAATTTCTATTTTCTTGAGATGAATACACGTCTACAGGTCGAGCACCCGGTCACAGAACTGGTTACTGGACTGGACCTGGTCCAGCTGCAGATCCGCATCGCCACGGGGGAGAAACTGCCTTTCCAGCAGGCCGGGCTGAGCATACGCGGCCACGCTATCGAATGCCGCATCTACGCAGAAGATCCGGACAACAATTATCTGCCCAGTCCAGGGAAAATCACGCTTCTGCTGGCGCCTTCCGGGCCTGGCATCCGGCGAGACAGCGGCATGTACGAAGGCTGGACCGTGCCCATCGATTACGATCCCCTCCTGGCAAAACTGATCGGATACGGCACCGACCGCCAACAGGCAATTTCGCGGCTGGTTCGCGCACTGAACGAATATTTTGTAGGCGGAATTAAGACTAATATCTCGCTGTTCCGGCGCATTCTGAGCAATTCGGATTTTCAGAAGGGCAAAATGGACACGGGGTTTCTGGACCGGTTGCTGAGCTCGCCGAGCCCCGAAATTCGAGACGGCAATGCCAGAATTGCAGCTATCGCAGCTGGCGTTTTTGCGCATTTCGATGCGAGAGCTGCTAGTCAGGCCGTGGACGCGTCTCAGGCCGGGAATGGAGCATCAAGTTGGAAAAAAATGGCAAGGATCGAGGTCCTTCGCGCAACTGATCAATGAGGTGGATTCTCAGGTTCTATGCTTTACGAAGTTACCATTGACGGAACGAATTATCGGCTCGAATTGGAGCGCGCTGACGGCGGATGGCGCTGCCACGTCGACGGCTCAGACATCCGCCTGGATGCCGTGTTGGCCCGTCCTGACGTGCTATCGATCCTGGTGGACGGCAAATCGTACGAGATCAAACGCGAACGCACTGCAAACGATGTGCACCTTTGGGTTGGCAGCGCGCGCTACGCTGCAGAGGTGCGCGATCCTCGATCGCTCCGCAGTCGTCAGTCTGGGCGGGCAACTGACCACGGTCCAAGGCGTCTGGTGGCTTCCATGCCCGGAAAGATCGTTCGCGTCCTTTTGCGTGAAAACGCTTGCGTCGAGGCCGGACAAGGTGTGCTGGTTGTGGAAGCGATGAAAATGCAGAACGAGATTAAGTCACCGAAGAAGGGAGTCGTTCAGAAAATCGTGGCTGGCGAGGGGACGGCAGTCAATGCAGGCGATCTGCTGGCCATTGTGGAGTAACTCAATCGTGGAATTTTACGGCACCGTGCCGTTGGCCGCCAGCACTTTCTCCGCATAGTAGTTTTCAACTTTCGCTTGATCGCGCAGGACCTCATAATAAGCCGATTTCAGCAGCTGCTCGCGGCGGTCGCGAAGCTGCGAGCGGATGGCTTCTTGCACTCGGGGATCCGACAGGTCGCGCTGTCCCGCCGGTTCTTTGGAGATCAGCCTCACAACACGGAATCCGACCAATTGCCGGGTCATCGGGTTCATAACCGTGATTATCGGGCTGTACTGGCCCGGCTTAAGCTTCATCACCAGATCGCGGGTAGCCGCGTCGGTGTTTTTCAGAGATGACTCGGGAGCAAAGCCAAGATCACCGCCATTACCCGAAGTCTCGCTATCCTCGGAGTAATTCATGGCAAGCGTTGCAAAATCATCACCGCTGTCCAGCCGGTTTAACAGCATCTGAATTTTCTTGCGCGCGTCCGCTTCGTTCTGCGCCTTGTCATTCTTCAGATTATGAACTTGCGGATTCGGAGCTGTAGTGACGAAGATTTGCGCCAGGTGATAACGCGCCTCGACCAGGTTGAATTCTGCCTTGTGATCGTTGTAATAAGCGGTGATGTCTTTGTCCGAAATGTTGATTTTGGAAGTTACTTCCTTGTTAAGTACTTTGTCAACGGTCAGTGATTCGCGCAAATCATGCTTGAAATCGTCGAGGGTGAGCTTTTTCTCTTTCAAGCGAGCATCGAATTCTTCCTGAGTGAAGGGAGATTTGATTTCGTTGAGCCGGCGGTCTACCTCCTCGTCGGTAGCAAGCAGACCCAGCTTCTCGGCACGGCGCATCAGGATTTCGTTGTCAATCAGCTTACTCAGGATACTGAGGCGCAGGCTTGTCGCTTGTTCTCCAGTCGGCTTCTGATCCGAGCCTGCAGTCTGATTCTGGTAATACTTTTCGACATCAGCGTTGTAAATCTTGTGCCCATCCACGGAAGCAGCGACATCGTTGCCTAAGGGTTTGACGCTGCAACCGACCCCCGCGCACAGGAACAGGAGAATCACCGGTGCAAGACAAAGTGACGCTTTCAAGCTCTCTCCTCCCACATCGGTGTTTACTTAGTACTGGACTGCGTTTCTTTCGCAGCCGAAGCTTCGGCGTGGCCAGGCGCCGGAACTCCAACCTGCTGTAAAGCACTATCCAATACGTGGCGTATGTCGCTGACCGGGAGCGCTCCATCCATCTCCTGACCATTCACAAAAAGCGTCGGCGTGGCGCTGACACCGACGCCCTCGCCCTCTTTGATCGAAGCCTTCACCGCGTCCTGGTTTTGCGCCTTGATGCACGATTGCAGTTTCGTCTGGTCGAGATTGTGTTTCTGGCCTTGTTGGGTGGTCAGCCGATCGAGTGCGGCGAACTGCGCCTCGGGGGTTTTTTCCGAACTGACCTCATGCTGGTTGGCGTGAATGTAATCGGCAAGATCCCAATACGCGTCACTACTCTGGTCAGCGAGACAATTGGCGTCTACTGCGGCATGCATCGCCCAGTGATGAATTTCAGATAACGGAAAGTCCTTATAAACAAATTGAACGCGATCACCATATTCTTTGAGGATTGCAGGGAACAAGGTCTGATGCATGTGGGAGCAGAATGGGCACTGGAAATCGTCAAAATTCACGACCACGACCTTGGCATCTTTGTTGCCGCGAATCGGCCGCCCGGTTAGATCGATTTTCTTCATCGTCTCGACGTAAGGATCTTTGGTGAGATCCAGCTTCGTGACCCGCATCAGAGTTTTGCGATCTTTTGAGAGAAGAAAATCGTAGTTCTGATTCTTCGAATCTCCCGCAATGTTGATAGTGAGAGCGTCGTAGTTTGGAAATTCGCTGGGCCGCAAGGGGCCAACACTAACCTTGACGGTTGGCGGGAGAGAATAATAAGAACGCACCTCGCGCTCAATGCGCTGAACCTGCTCAGGAGAAGCCGACTCCGCCGAGCAGCCCACGCCGACAAGCATAAGGACGATAAGGGAACTTCGCAAAAGATTCACTAAAAACCGCCTATACACTGGGGATTTACAAGATTATCTCATACGCTATGGCACGCCTGACCAGGCAGGACTCAAGCGCGATCTCTCTGATGAGCAATCCTTTTTACCTAACATAGTGGGAAAAACAACCGCTGACCGGGATGATCAGAGCGATCAGTCTGCGCCTCGTTTGAGAACCTCGTAGAGATAAGCGAGATCCATTTGCCCTTTGCCGGCGTTTACGGCCCGTTCGATGAGCCGAAGTTGTGGGTCGGCAAAGGTATGATTGACGCGATGTTTCTCGCACCAACCGATGAGTTCCCGAGGCGCTACCGCCCAGGTTTCAAGCGCGGCCTGCGTGTTCGCGTAATCCTTGCTTTGAATCTTGTTGCAAAGGTCGGCGAGCGCCGCCTCCATGGCCGGCATCAATTGCTTGACGATCTGCAGATATCCGCCTGCGGGAAGATTCTCCGCTTCGTAGACGACATACCCATGAAGAAATCCCATTATCGTTCCCATGGCAAAGGAAAGACTGGCAATATCGGTTGCCGAAGCGTTTCCGATATCCTTTCCGACAAACATCGCATTGTCGCCAAGGGCAAGCAGGACTGGCTTCACGCGATGGAAGAGCTCATCCGGGCCTGAATACAGAAGCGTGGCTTGCGGCTTCCCGATATCGACCGGATAGCCCAAGATCGCTCCGTCGAGGTAATCAATTCCGCGTGGTCGAGCCCAGGATTCCGTATCGCGGGCCTCATCGGGAGTTCCGCTGCTTAACTGCACAAGCACTTTGCCGCGAAGCGCTGACTCAATGGCCGGCTGCCGTAGCAGGTGATTGGTCGACTCGTAGTTGCTGAGGCTGACGAAGACGATTTCAGCGTTGCCGACCGCTTCCAGCACGCTTGGTGCGACGCGTAGACCGAGCCGGGACAAAGGTTCCGTCTTTGACGAAGTACGATTCCATACGGTGGTGTCAAATCCTTTTTTGTGCAATGCAGCTGCGAGAGCGGATCCCATGCGCCCCGCTCCGATGACGGTGACCGTTGGATTCATAGGACCCTCCCGAAGGAATCCGATTCAGCAAATCTCTGGTGGATTCTTACTGAACTCAATCCTTTCGTCGAAGCAGACTAAAAGGCAGCAACGCATTCATCGATCCCGAACGAAAGCCCTCGAGATCCAAGGTTACAAACTTGAACCCAAGGTCTTTGAATATGCGCGTAAAGCTTGCCGCCATTTCGGCGGACAGTGCTCGCGGCAACTCGTCTGGGGCAATTTCTATGCGGACAATCTCTCCATGGTGACGTACGCGAATCTGGCGAAAGCCGAGGGAATGAAGGGCATCTTCCCCCCGCTCCACGACACCGAGCGCTTCGCGGGTGACTGGGAGGCCATATTCAATGCGGGAAGAAAGGCAGGCGGAAGCCGGTTTATCCCAGATCCGCAAGCCTGCATCGTGGGCCAGTTGACGGATTTCGTGCTTGCTAAGGCCCGCTTCCAGCAAGGGCGCACGCACGTTGTGTTGCTCGGCAGCGAACTGACCCGGGCGAAAGTCAGCCTGATCGTCTGCATTCACCCCGTACGCAATTGAGTCGAACTGACGATCTGTCCGAAATTCTTCCATGATCGTGAACAATTCATGCTTGCAGAAGTAACAACGCGATCCGTCATTGCGGGCGTACTCCGGGCGATCCAGTTCTTGAGTACTAATAATTTGGAAAGGAATCTTCTGCTCGTTGGCAAACTCAATCGCGTCCGCAAGCTGAGTACGGGACAAACTCGGAGAATCCGCGATAACCGCGATCATGTCGCGTTTCAACAACTGGTGCCCAATCCACGCGAGGTACGCCGAATCGACGCCGCCGGAGTAAGCGATTAGAGTGCGGCCCAGCGTCCAAATCCTCTCCTCGAGGAGTCCGCGTTTCGAAACGAGCTCAGCCGAAAGGAGCATAATGAAATGCTATTCGTTAGAACAAGAAGTGCTCAACCGGCACAAATTCATTTTGCATCGCGAAGTACTTCGTCCAGGCTCTCGTAAACCTTTATGGTTCGAATTTGCTGCGACAACTCAGCCCAACAGCGCAGCACCTCAGGATCCTCCAGAGCCGCGCGCCTGGCTTGCTCCGATTTCCAATATCGAAACAAAATGTATTCGCGCTGCGATTTGGTATCGCGATAGAGCAAGTCACGACTGTAGCCGTGCTTGGCCAGCGCGGCCATCAACGTTTGCATCGTTGCGGCCGCCGCCTCGTCATTCCCAGGAAGCGGTTCGAAAATCGCAAGCGAAAGTATCTCGTCAGACATGAGGCCTGGATTTCTTGGCTCGAATGGTTGCATGCTGCCCTTTTTCGGCCGTGACGATATGAAGTCGCATGAAATTGGTAGAACCGGAGGCCATTTGCGTCCCTGCCACCACCGCGAGGACCTCGCCAACCTTGATCCGTCCCTGGCGAAGAAGCTCCTGCTGAGCAGCCGATAGCATCTCCTCGGCACTACAGGCCTGTTCCCGTTGAACAGGATAAACTCCCCAAAACATGTTCATACGGTTGCAGACCGGCCCTAAGTGGCTGAAGGCGTAGATACCGGCCTTCGGGCGATACTTGGAAATCATTCTCGCAGTATTGCCGGTCTCGGTAAACACTGCGATCGCGCCCATGCGCAGATCCTCGGCAGCATGAGCGATGGATTCACATATGGTTTCCGCGATGCCAAGGGCGTGTTGATCGCGCCGCCGTCGGGGAAGTTCACTCATGTTGTGCTCAGCCTCGACCACAATCTTTGCCATCATCGCCACTGCTTCGCGGGGATATTTGCCGGTCGCGGTTTCTGCCGATAGCATAACTGCATCGCTGCCGTCAAAGACCGCGTTTGCAACATCACTGGTCTCAGCGCGCGTGGGACGCGGGTTCTCCACCATCGACTCCAACATCTGAGTCGCAGTAATCACTGGCCTTCGCCACTCTGCGCAACGGCGGATCACTTGTTTCTGGATGACCGGCACTTTCTCCGGCGGCATCTCAACGCCAAGATCGCCACGCGCCACCATGACCCCATCAGTAACTTCCAGAATCTTATCGAGATGCTCGATTGCCTGCGGCTTTTCGAGCTTCGAGATAACAGGAACATCGCTGCCATGCGACGCAATAATCTGCTTTACCGTGAGCACATCCGACGCTGAGCGCACAAACGAGACTCCAACCATGTCAACGCCATGTTTGAGGCCGAATTCCAGGTCGACTCGGTCGTTCTCGGTTAATGCGGGAATGGAGAGTGCAATTCCCGGCAAGTTGATGCCTTTATGCTCTCCAAGCTCGCCTCCGTTCACGACTTCGCACTCCAAGTCGATGCCTCGTATGGCGAGGACCTGCAACTCAATCAATCCGTCAGCGAGCAGAATACGCGCGCCTTGCCTAACCTCGCCAGCCAGACCTGGAAACGTTGTCGAAATTAGTGACGGTGTGCCTTCGACTGCCTTCGGCGTGATCACAATACGTGAGCCGCTCTCCAGCGTGATCGGCTGATGATTCCTTAACCGTCCCGTGCGAATTTTGGGGCCGGGCAAGTCCTGAAGGATACAGATCGTGCGATTTTCTCGACGGGCAACACGACGCAGCCGATCAATGACTCGTCCGTGCTCCTCATGGGTGCCGTGGGAGAAATTCAGGCGGGCAACATCCATCCCCAATCGCATAAGGTCGCGCAGCATGGCTTCGGAACTGCAAGCGGGACCGACGGTGCAGATAATCTTGGCACGCCGACCCTGATAGGGGCCACTGGCCCACGGCGTTCGCGTGTCTTGTTTAGCATCCATCCCGAATAGATCTTTGCCAAAAGGTGTGAGTATTTTATATGCCAGCGCAAAATGCCGGCTACGACGCGTAGGTGCCCGACCTGGGCACCGGCATTTGTTTCAGCTCTTTGCCCAGTGTCGCGCGTGGGAACAACATCGCATTCAATTCTGCCCCCACCAGAATGACGAGGGAGATCATGTACATCCACACCAGTAAAGCAATGGCCGCTCCCAAAGAGCCATAAATGAGGCTGTAATCGGCGTAATTGTGTAAATACCAGCCAAACAGGGCCGTAGCCACAAACCAGAGCACGGTCGCCATGGTGGCGCCCGGTAGAACACTGTGCCAAGGCTGGGTCCGCGGCACGGCGTTGTGGTAGATCAAGGCGATCACTGCAATGCTGGTAAGTGTGGCAATGAGCCAACGTATTGCTGTCCACAGCAAGAGGATTAGCGGCCCAAATTCCCGGCCCAGACCAAACAAAATGCGAGTTTCGATGCCGCTGCCGAACGCAACCAGCACCGTGGCAAACGTGAGAGGAACTCCTGCCAGGATCACCAGCGCGAATGCAATCATTCGTTCTTTGACCAACCCCCAGATTTTGGGAAGCTGGTAAGCATTCCGAAAACCCTCCATCCAGGAAATTATGACGCCCGAGCCGGTCCACAATGTGATGAGCGAGGCGGTAATGAGAACCCCGACAGGCCGCTGATACGAGCTCCCTCTCAGATAAGCCAGTGCGGTGCTGCTCCCGGCGGGAAGGATCCGGCCCAGTGCATATGAAATCTCCTGCAGGTAAACAGTCGTGTGGCTTGAGGTTGCCAGAACCGAACCCACTACCAGGAGAGCCGGGAAAAACGTAAGGATGGAGGAATACGCGGAGGCCTTGGCGACTGCAAACGCGTCATGCTGAAACGCGCGCCAGAAGGCAAGCCGCATCAGATGTAAGACACGCAGAATCAATTTTGCCAGGGCACCGAACCGGCCATCAAGACGTAAGTACTTAGCGAAACGACAGCTCAGCCGTTTTCATTGCCGGCACGTTTCCAGGTGATCAGGTCGCCGATCGTGGAACCGCCAGTACTCGAAGCGGGATGTTTGTAAGCCTCGACGTCTGAGCGCGAGGCTTCCTCCCCAACGGCCTTGATGCTGAGTCCCACTTTTTTCTCTTCGGGATTCATTTTGATGATCTTGAAATCCAACTCTTGTCCCGGCTCCAGCGTCATCTGTTGCCCGTTGCTGTCTACGGCCTCGGAGTTGTGGCAAAGCCCTTCTACCCCGTCGGCTACCTCGACAAAGGCGCCAAATCCAGCCACTCGCAGCACCTTTCCCCGCAATATATCTCCGATATGGTGCTGGGCGAAGAAAGTCTCCCACACATCGGGTTGAAGCTGCTTGACACCCAGCGACAAACGTCGCTTGTCGGGCTCGATTGCCAACACCACCGCTTTCACCCGGTCCCCCTTTTTGAGGACTTCCGACGGATGTTTCACACGCTTGGTCCAACTCAAATTGCTGACGTGCACCAGACCATCAATTCCGTCTTCAATTTCTATGAAGGCACCAAAATCCGTAAGGTTCCGCACTCGCCCTTCGACGGTTGCTCCTACCGGGAACTTCTCTTGGAGCGCATCCCACGGATTGGCCGCGAGCTGCCGCATGCCCAGGGAAATCCGGCGTTCCTGGGGATTCACGTTTAGCACAACGCATTCCACCTGATCGCCCACACTTACCAGTTTCGAAGGATGCTTCATGCGCTTGGACCAGGTCATTTCGCTAACGTGCACCAGGCCTTCTATACCCTGCTCCAATTCCACGAAAGCCCCATAGTCGGTGACGCTGATAACGCGCCCTTGTACGTGTGCGCCGACAGGATAGCGATGTTCGGCATCCAGCCAGGGGTCGGGCGTCAGTTGTTTGAAGCCCAGCGAGACGCGCTGCTTCTCCTTGTCAAACTTCAGAACCTTGACTTGAATCTGATCCCCAACATTCACCAGGTCGCGCGGATGGGTCAGTCGTCCCCATGACATATCGGTTATATGCAAAAGGCCGTCAATTCCTCCGAGGTCAACGAAGGCACCGTAATCAGTAAGATTTTTCACTACACCGGTGAGGATCCCGCCTTCCTCCAAGTGTTCGATCGTCTTGCCTCTCTTCTCGCTCTGTTCCTCTTCCAGGACCTGCTTCCGCGAAACCACGATGTTGCCGCGCTTCTTGTTCAACTTGATTATTGCAACGTTGTACACCTGACCCTTGACCGCCTCCAGATTGCGGGTAGGACGAAGATCCGCCTGAGAACCTGGCAAGAACGCGCGCGCACCCATGATGTCGACGGTCAGTCCGCCCTTAATGCGTTCGATTACGGTCGCGGGGATCGGTTTTTTTTCGTTATAAGCCTTTTCGATTTCGTCCCAGGCACGCAGTCGCTGAGCTTTCTGATGGGAAAGGTTGATGTAGCCTTCTTCGGCCGCGCCCTTTTCCCGCATAACATCAATCGAGTCACCGGGCTGAAACTTGGGTTTGCCCGCATGATCCAGCACTTCGGCAAGCGGCAACATGCCCTCGGATTTCGCTCCAATGTCCACTACCACGTGCGAAGGAGTCAGCTTCAGCACCGTACCCTTGATGACCCGCTCGTCACCCTCAATCTCTTCGGTTTCGGTAGTAAAACTCTCCAGCGCAGACGCAAAATCGTCGCCACCTGATCCGCTGGCGGGTTTGTCATCTGGCCGTCGGGAAGCCTGCGGGGGTGCCACCGCCGGCTCAGGAGAGCTGCCTCTTTGCTCAGTCAGGGTTGAAGTTGCAGAATCGAGTACGGGAGCGGAGTTATCATCGAACAAGGTCGTAGCCTCTCTGCTGTGTTCGCACCACGAGTGCGACGGATGCGGGAGCTAGTTAGCGGACAGCTGGCGTGAGTCTTTGGTTGTGTTGAGCCCGTCCTGGCGAACGGACCGGACAATCCCAGCGACCGGACGTTTCTAAACAGCGAACCCGCGTCCAAAAGGGAACTCCTCGACTATAGCAATCGCTTGCAAACAGTGTCAAACGCTGTGTACTAGAGTCAATCCTGCTCAATCCTGGCCGGACCGCGTCAGACCAGCTTATTGACAAAACTCTTCCCAGGAAGCCTGGGCCTTAGCGCAAGTCGGAGGGTTTCTTAAGCCCCAGGCATCTGCTACTCTGCCGTGGCGATGGATTATCTATGGACCCCCTGGCGGTATGCCTATGTCACGGCCGCTGACAAGAGTTCCGGCTGCATCTTCTGCGAACTGCCGAAACTCGGCGACGACGCGCGGGCGCACATTGTGCATCGCGGTGAGTATTGTTACGTCGTACTGAACACGTTCCCTTATACGCCCGGCCACGTCATGATTGTCCCATTCACACACCTAGATGAATTGCAGAAACTTCCGGCTGCCGACGCACACGAATTGATGGACCTTTCCCAACGAATGGAAAAGGTTTTGCGCCAGCTATACAGCCCCGACGGTGTGAATCTCGGCATGAACATTGGCAAAGCCGCGGGCGCCGGCGTGGCAGGTCACATTCACATGCATGCTTTGCCTCGCTGGGTTGCGGATGCCAATTTTGTCTCTGTTGTCGGGGAAACACGGATCTTGCCGGAAACTTTGGACGTCACTTACGAGCGGCTTAAACGAGCGTTGCAACCTTCGGCGTCACCCTGACCGAAGCCGGAAGGTAAAGCCAGGCACAGAGTGACGCCGCCATGCCAGGACGCAAAGTCGGCGGCCATGGGGAGTCGCCGATGCTCCCTCTGCGCCCAAAGCAAAGTCCTGTCGTGTCGAGCCGTGAAGGGAGGTATGAAGTCTTCCTTGTGCGCGTCCCCAATCGCGATCCATAAGATCGCACCCTGCACACAACAGGACTGTCAAAACTACGGAGATAACGGTTACTACTTGTCACAAGAACGTCATCAATTTGTTAAATGTTGTAAAAACGAGGCAAGCTCTCGAGCTAATAGGCCCAGCGTAGGAGGGTCGTTCCCACCGTGAATCCTGCCCCTACGGCTGCCAGAAGCACCAAGTCCCCTTTCTTGAGCTTACCTTCCTGGCGTGCCGTATTCATAGCGAGAGGAATCGTTGCCGAGGTGGTGTTTCCGTAGCGATCGATATCGATGATGACTTTGTCCATCGGCAAGCCAAGCCGCTCTGCCGTGGCGGTGATGATACGCTTGTTCGCCTGGTGGGGAATGAAGACGTCGATGTCTTTGCTGCTCAACCCGTTCCGCTCCAGAAGCTTTTCGCAGAGCTCGGCCATTTTTCGGACCGCGAATTTGAAAACTGCCTGACCATCCTGGTGAACGTAATGCATTTTTTGGTCCACCGTCTCGTGGGTTGACGGATTGAGACTTCCGCCACCCGGCATGAAGAGCGAACACCCGCCGGAGCCGTCTACTTCATGCAGGAAATCAATCATTCCCAGAGAATCATCAGCCGGCTCGAGAATCACGGCGCCCGCGCCATCTCCGAAAATCACGCAGGTGGCGCGATCGGTGTAATCGATGATCGAGGACATTACATCCGCCCCAATGACCATCACTTTCTTGTGCACTCCGGTCGCGACAAAGCGCGAGCCGACTTGGAGCGCATAAACGAAGGACGAACAGGCTGCGTTCAAATCGAACCCCCAAATTTGCTTCGCTCCCAACTTGTGTTGCACAAGACACGCTGAGCACGGAAACAACATGTCGGGGGTCACTGTTGCCACGATGATGGCGTCGAGGTCGTCAGGCGAAATCTTCCGTTCTGCTAATGCCCGCTTCGCGGCTTGCAAGCCCAAGTCGCTGGTTGCCACACCTTTGTCGGCGATGTGCCGTTCGCGAATTCCAGTGCGTTCTCGAATCCATTGGTCGGTGGTTTCGACCATTTTTTCCAGATCAGCGTTAGTCAGCAGGCGGGGCGGAACGTAAGTGCCAAGGGCGGATATCTTGGGACGAACCAATTGGCTCACTCGATGAGTTCTCCAGTTGTGAAACTTTCATTTTACGCACGCAGAAAGGAATCTCCAATCAAAACCAGAGCCAGGTAGTGGAGGCGTTTGCCGTCTAGGATGCGCGCCAAGCGTGCGCTTGTGTGCCTCGCAAAGGACGCGAGGCATTCGCACGGCGCTCAGATCCCTCACTGCGCAAAAGCGGCTTACTCGGGATGACAATGCAAAACGGCCCGCTATACCAAAGCCAGGCACCGGCGACCCACTGCACACGCAAGAGCCCGTTACCGTTGCTTCCTTCCGGACCTGGCGGGGTTGGCGGGAATGCGTCGCGCGGGACCGATGCCTGACACATCAATTTTAGCAAGGGCGAGCAGTCAGTAGTCAGTAGCCGGCAGTCAGGAGTCAGCCAGTCCGACAGATCTCTTCCTCCCGGCTCTCCTGCCTGCTGCCTTTTCGGCTTCCGTACTCTTTCCTTCTGCCGCCTAATCACTAACAATAGAGGCGAGATGTCAGCCGTTTCGCAACCCGCAAACCCGCTTTGGACAGCAGTAGAGCGCTATTTCGAAGTAGCTCTCTATCTGCTCGTCTTTGTCGGGTTCGGTGCCCTGGCTTCGACCGGAGGACTCGACACACTTACGGTTTTGCTGGTTGGTGGTGCACTTCTCTTCCGCGGATATGCGCTACTCTCGCGTCGGTCCGTACTGCTTCCGGAACGCTGGACCACTCCGCTCACCTTGGCATACGCGCTTTTCTACCTGGCAGATTACTTGCTGCTTTCGCGCACATTCCTTTACGCCACAGTTCATTTAGTGCTCTTCGTCATGCTGGTGCGCCTGTTTTCTGCACGGCGCGATCGCGATTTCTATTTCCTGGCAGTCCTGTCTTTTCTCATGCTGCTTGCGGCGTCAGTCCTGACAGTGGAAAGCACATTTCTGTTTGCCTTTGGCGCTTTCATGCTGGTTGCAGTCATCACCTTCATTTTGATGGAAATGCGGAGTTCGTCTGCGCGTGCCACGGTTCGCGCCAGACCGTTGACCGACATCAGGATCCCGCGCCAGATGGGATTCTGGCTGGCTGCCACTGCTCCGGCGTTCGTTTTCTTCATGCTGCTGACGGGTGCAGCAATTTTTTTTGTTCTACCACGATTTTCCAGCTCATACCTAGGGGCTTATGGCGCTAACGGTGGGATCGCAACCGGTTTCAGCGATCACGTGCAGCTCGGGCAGATCGGGGAAATCCAGCAGTCCAATTCATTGGTGATGCACATCCAGATCGATGGCGACCAGCATGGCGCTTACGATCTGAAATGGCGCGGAGTAACGTTGAACTTGTTCAACGGTACGAGCTGGTCGAATCCTCACGAGCAACACTTTGTTCACCGAGTGGGTGGTCGTTTCCTGCTTGCAGCGCAGCCGAACCCGGTAATCGCTCCTACGGTGGTCCGCTACCGCGTTCTGATGGAGCCGGTGGCCAGCAGCGTTTTTTTCCTCGCTCCTACTCCGCTGACTTTAGAAGGCAACTATCAGGTAGTGTCGATGGACGCCGGAGGCGGGGTTTTCGATCCCGACCCCGAACATCCCGTCAATAGCTACGAAGCCCGTTCCAATATTGCGCAGGCGACGCCTGCCCAACTGCGGGCTTCATCATCGGATTATCCGCCGGAGGTCGCGCTGAACGATTTGCAAATGCCGGGTTCGCTCGATCCCCGTGTCTCGCGTGTTGCGGAACAGATCGCGGCCTCAGAAAGCAACAATTACGATAAGGCTGCCGCGCTCGAGCGCTACCTGCGGGCAAACTTCAAATACACCCTCCAGCTTCCTCGCGCTTCGAATCGCGACCCTGTCGCCTTTTTCCTTTTCGATCGCAAGCAGGGCCACTGTGAGTACTTTGCCTCCTCGATGGCGGTCATGCTGCGCTCGCTGGGGATCCCGTCGCGTGTGGTGAACGGCTTCCGTACCGGCGAGTTCAACGACTTAACTTCACAATACCTGGTTCGCGCGAGCAATGCGCATTCCTGGGTAGAGGCCTTCTTTCCCGGATATGGCTGGATCGGCTTCGACCCGACTCCGGCAGCTCCTGTGCCGATCCGCTCCGGCTGGGGGCGGGCAATGCTGTACCTGGATGCGATGGCTTCGTTCTGGCGGGAATGGATTATCAACTACGACATCAGCCATCAGCATGCATTGGGTCGGCAGGCCACTCAGAGTACGCTGGACTGGCTGCGCCACGCCCAGTACTGGAGCCGGCGCCAATACGACCGCTTACTAAACGCAGCAAGGCATACGCAACAGATAGTATCCGATGCGCCCGTAGCTTGGGGCCTGGGAGCTCTGGGCATCGTGGCGTTGCTCGTTGCAGGAGCCAACGCCCAGCGGATTTGGAGAGCGGTCTCAAGGCGTCGAGTGGCAGCCCGACCCGAGAAGTTCCCGGTTACCGCAGCCACCATCTGGTACGAGCGCACTTTGCGCGAGCTGGCTCGAAAAGGATTTCGCAAGTCGGATGCCCAAACCCCGGAGGAATTCGTGCGGTCGATCTCGGACCAGGTTCTGCGTGAACCTATCTCGCGCTTCACCGAGCACTACGAGCGCGCACGTTTTGGTGCCTCCGCGGAGGATGCTGCGCGGTTGCCGGAACTGTTCGAGGAATTCGCCCGAAAAGACCGCGATTAGACTTGCCGGAACAGCCTCCTGTCGAATGTTAAAATCGATGTGTTTACATGCCTTTCCCGGAAATCACAACAGCCCCCGAAAACGAGGCCGAAACCGGTTCTTCAGCGCGACCGAAGGTCGGCTTTGTCAGCCTGGGGTGTCCGAAAAATCTTGTCGATAGCGAAGTAATGATGGGGATGCTGGCTCAGGCGGGGGCAGAGCTGACGCCTCGGGCCGAAGATGCCGATGTCATCGTCGTCAACACGTGTTCTTTCATCGAGAGCGCGCAGCAGGAATCCGTGAATGCAATTCTAGAGATGGCCCGCCACAAGAACGGAGAACGTCCACGGAAGCTGGTGGTAGCCGGCTGTCTGGTCGAGCGATTTCGCGAGGAGATTCGCAAGAACATTCCAGAAGTCGACGCGGTCGTAGGCACGGGAGAGCTCGACAAAATCGTGGCGGCAGCTGGAATTGCGGCGCCTGCCCCACTTTCTCCATTTACCATTCTGACTTCTCGACCCGAGGGCGAGGTCCGTGCGGCACAAGGGCGGTTTTCGCGGGAACCTTGGGACGGCGCAATCGCTGATCTCCCTAATTACTTGTATGACGATGCGACGCCACGAGTTCTCGCGACCCCCAGCTACACGGCATACATCAAGATCGCGGAAGGCTGCGATCATCCCTGCAGCTTCTGCATCATCCCACAGATACGCGGCAAATTCCGCTCCCGCAGGTTCGAGTCAGTGGTTGCCGAAGCCGAGCGGCTGGCCCGCTCGGGCGTGCGCGAGATCACGTTAATCGGCCAGGACACGACGTGTTATGGAGAAGACTTCGCTCTGCAGGACGGACTCGCACTGCTGCTCGAAAAACTAGCTCACGTTGAGGATCTTCGCTGGATCCGATTCCTTTACGCTTATCCGAATAAGATCACTCTTCGGCTCCTCGAAACCATTGCAAGTCATGAAAAAATCTGTTCCTACATTGATGTTCCTTTGCAGCACGCATCTGCGACTGTCTTGAAACGGATGAAGCGCGGCGGCGGAGCAGACATTTTCTTCCGGTCGATCGAAAGGATGCGCCAGACGATTCCCGACGTCACCTTGCGAACGTCATTTGTTGTTGGATTCCCTGGGGAAACGGAAAAAGAGTTTGAAGAGCTCTGCGACTTTGTGCGCGAGGCCAAATTTGATTGGGTCGGCAGTTTCGCGTATTCCGATCAGGAGGGCGCCGGGGCGTTCTCGCTGGAGCGAAAAATCTCCCCGCGAGAGATTGAGCGCCGCCGCAAACATCTGATGCAGATTCAGCGTCGTATCAGCAAACAAAAGCTGAGGGCGCGGTTGGGTCAGGAATTCGAACTCTTGCTGGAAGGACCGTCAGAAGAAAGTGAACTACTGCTGGAAGGCCGTACCCGCATGCACGCTCCCGAAATCGACGGCAAAGTTCTCGTAAATGATATCCCAGACGATAAGCCTGTCCTTTCCGGCAATTTCTACCGCTGCGTCGTGACCGAAGCTCACGATTACGACCTGGTGGCGAAAATTATTTGAGAATTTATGGCCCGCAAGCGCGCCCTGAAACTCCATTGCCCGACTTGCAAGAAGCTCGTGCACCGGAGTGATCCAGAATCCCCTTTCTGCAGCGAGCGTTGCCGCTTAATCGATCTAGGAAAATGGGCCAGCGGCGAATATGTGATTTCGTCTCCCATCAAGGACATCAGCGACTCCGTTGCAGGCGTTACGCCTATCGATCCCGAAAAGAAGGTCTGAATCTCTATGAGTGATAGGCTATCGTCAATGGCGAAGCCTGTCCCCGACCGTGGCGCTGCCGTCCCGCCGGCACCGTTTTGGGCCCGGCTAATCGCCACTTTCTTCGGCATTGGAAGTTTGCGGCCAGGTCCCGGTACATGGGCTTCACTCGCGACGGTGTTGCTGTGGTGGCTCCTGAGCCGCTGGATCGTGCCGGATTGGCAGTGGGTAGCCTTAACTCTTCTCGCAACGGCGGTAACCCTGGTTGGGATTCCTGCGGCGACGCAAGTGGCCCGGGCTAGTGGACTCAAGGATCCTCAATTTGTAGTGATCGATGAAGTTGCCGGGCAATTCATCAGCTTGATTGCGGTCCCGGTCTCGTGGAAATCTCTTTTGGCGGGCTTTATACTTTTTCGTGCATTCGACATTGTGAAGCCGCCTCCGGTGCGTCAACTGGAGCAACTTCCGGAGGGCGTGGGCATCGTACTGGATGACGTTGCTGCTGGACTCTATGTGTTGTTGATCATGCATGGGCTGCTGCATTGGCATATTTTGCCAGGATAGAGTGTTGACCCTGCCGGGGACCGAATTCGATGGGAATCTCTGAGCGCTTGCTGGGGCGAAAAAACGTAAACGGGAAGCCGCACATTCTTGGTGTGCAGCCCGGAGCCGCACTTCCCGGTGGCGAGGTGCGCATCACCGGCACTGATCTCAGACCACAGGACCTTCGGCGTCCCCGTGTCCGTTTCGGAGAAGTTGAAGGGGCGGTAATAATCAG
>Ga0187780_10001222_pt1 | contig 19342 bp, 17 predicted proteins | sample 1015_Q2_SP10_20__FD_132429 | JGI IMG/M metagenome (GOLD analysis project Ga0187780, IMG submission 132429) | Tropical peat soil microbial communities from peatlands in Department of Meta, Colombia - 1015_Q2_SP10_20_MG | ecosystem: Environmental > Terrestrial > Soil > Wetlands > Peat | place...
GCGTACGTACACCACCAGGGCGGGGTTGTAGTTCTTGGACTGGAAGGCGGCCTGCTCGTTCAGTTCCTGCGTGGACTCGGCCGATCCGGGCAGGTACGACGAGGCGTCGTTCTTCTCCGCGCCCTGCAGCTTGCCGGCCAGCGAGCCCAAGGCCACGACGACCAGGAGCCAGAAGGCGACGACGACCCACTTGGTCCGCCTGCCGCAGACGAAGGCGATCAGCAGGCTGACACCCCGCGGCCGCCCTGAACCCCGTGACTTCCCTCGTTCCCCTTGGCTTTGTCGGCTCTTTGGTCCCGCCCCCAGGGACCCTAGTTCGGTCTTACTTGCTTGAGCCAGACCAGTGTCCCCGCCTTCGGCGGGGACACCAGAACCTGGCGTGTTACGGGGCGCCCCCGTGGTCCCGCGTGCCACGTCGTCCTCCTAAAGACTCCGATCCGCTACCAGATAACTCCGATCTGATACTTGAATGACTCTGATCCAATTCCTAGGAATTACGATGTATCGCGTCATGTTCTGCTGTCAAGCTATATCTGGATCTGCCTGATTTCGCTCAGGGCGATCAGGCCTGACGAATCTGCCCCGGCCACCTTAAGGAGGATCGGCCGCGGCGCCAACAGATTATTCTGCGTTCATGGGGCCCGGCCTGCTCAGCGGCTATCGGGTTCAGAGCAGCGTGAGCTGCTCGGGCGGTACCGGGCGCAGGGCTTGGGGCTCAGGGGCACCGACCGGCACGGGCTCCCGGGCAGGCCCGGGAGCCGGGAGCACCTGTACGGTTCGCCGGCCGTTGCCCAGGCCCGGTCCCCGGGTCGCCGGGCGGCCGATGCCGTACTTGTCCGCGAGCTCGCGGACCTGGCCGCAGATCCTGGCCTGGTAGGCCTTCGGGGCGTAGGCGCTCCGGCCGTACAGGTCGAGGTACCGGCCCACCAGGCCGGGGTGATGCGCACGTAGCCAGGCGAAGAACCACTCGCGGGTGCCCGGGCGCAGGTGCAGCACGATGGGCGTCACGCTCGTGGTGCCGGTCGCCGCGATCTGGCTGACGGCCGCCTCGAGCTGGGCGGGGGAGTCGGACAGGAACGGCACCACCGGGCCCATGAGCACCCCGCAGCGGAGCCCGCGTTCGTTCAGCGCCGCGCAAGCCTCTAGTCGGCGCGCCGGGGCGGGCGTGCCCGGCTCGACCGATCGCCATAGCTCCCTGTCGACAAACCCGACCGAGACGTTCAGGCCCACGGCGGTGATCTCGGCCGCCTCGGCCAGCAACTCGATGTCCCGCAGGATCAGCGTGCCCTTGGTCAGGATGGAGAACGGGTTGGCGGCGTCCCTGAGCGCGCCGATGATGCCGGGCATGAGCCGGTAGCGGCCCTCGGCCCGCTGGTAGCAGTCCACGTTGGTGCCCATGGCGATGTGCTCGCCCGCCCAGCCCGGCGAGGCCAGCTTCTTGCGCACCAGTTCGGGCGCGTTCACCTTGACGACCACCTTGGTGTCGAAGTCCGCCCCCGCGTCGAGGTCCAGGTAGGTATGAGAGTTGCGGGCGAAGCAGTTATGGCTCACCACGCCGTTGGCGATGAAATCGCCGGTGCCGGTCGTGATGTCGTACATCGGCAGGTCCAGCCCCAGCGGCTCGACCGCCACCACGCGGAGCTTGGCGTCGCGCTTGAGCGCTACATCTTCTATCGAGCGTTTCCTGGTGATCGCCGGATCAACGGTGTGGAAGAACCTCAGCGCCTCCCCGAGTCCTCCGCGCAACCGGATACAGCCGAGTCCACGGGATCGGGTGGTCCGCTCCACGGCGACGTCGAAGCCAAACGACTGCAGCGAGGAGATCACCCAGGTGATGATCTGCGGGTCCGCGTTGGAGATGCGCACGACCCGCCCGCGGCTGAAGCTGCCCTCGGCGTCAAAGATCCCGGCCAGGAAGCCCTTCCGCCAGTCCGAGGCCGGATTGTCCGGCCAGCCAGCTAGCCACTCGATCGTGTGGGCCTCATCGCGGCGGCTGGTGCGTATCGCCATGAGCCGGCGGCGGGTAGCCGGCTCTCCCGTGAAGGTGGTCGCGGCGCAGCCGACGCCCACGTCGGCCAGGTAATCGGCGGTCCTGGCCAGCCCCTCCTGGCCAGCCAGCAGCAGCCGGACCTGGTGGACGCGATTACCGCAACCGTCGCGATGCAGGTCCGAGTAGCGCCCGCCGGCCCTGTCTCCGCGGATCATGCCGCAGAGGTAGCCGCGGCGGTAGGCCGGGGTATCCTTCGGCGGCTCGGCGAAGCCGCCGACTCCCGCTAGCTCGTTGCTGACCGTCAGGGACGGCCGCTGCAGTGGGCCGCCGTGCTCGGTGCCGATGACGTGCTTCCAGCCGCGCTCGGTCAGGAAGCGGTGGTCGCCGCTGGCCACGAGTTGGGTGCCGTCCTCGAGTACGACACGGTAGGCGGGCTTGACCGTGGACCAGTGAGCCAGCACCGTCGTGAGCGCATACCGGCGGTGGAGGCCGCGCCTTACGGTGCCGTAGATGTCATCCCCGACTCGCACCTCGGCCAGCGGCCTCGTCCGGCCGTCCGCCATCAGGATCGGTGTCTGACCTCCCATGCAGTACGAACAGGCATGCTGGCAGCCCCGGTATGGGTTGATGGTCCAGCGGAACGGCATCCGCGACGCCTCGGGGACGCGGTTGACCACGGACTTGGCCTGCACCTCGAAGAAGGTCATGCCGCGGAAGCCGGGGGTGTCGAAGGTGCGGGCCACCGCTCCGCGCTCGATGAGCGGGATCGCCACGTCCCGGCGTCCGGCGGGGAACAGTGCGTCGCCGCCGTCGGCGTCCTGGCCGGCGGCCAGCCGATCGTCTAGGCGCAGATGGTCCCAGCGCATAGACGTCAAGATAGAACGATTTTTCGATCATCACAAGCTTGACACGCCATCGTTCGTCACGAATATTTATACCGGGCCGTCGTAAGATGCGGCGGAACGAGCGTATCCGCGTCCGTCGCGCGGCCGGCGGGCCGTCGATCTGGCGGGCTGAAAAACAAGCCAAGTACAAAGCCAGAACAATTGGATAAAGACCCTCGCGTGAGGGATAGTGAGAGAGTACTGACCCAGTGCGTAAGGCAAGGGAGTAGCGGTATGGCGCTGTCGATGGACGAGCAGCGCATGCTCGCCGAAATCGAGCGGCGCCTCGCGGCCGAGGATCCCGGGCTGGCGTCGTGCCTGACGACGTTCCGGCGGCCGGGTCCGGCCAGCGTGCTCCGCTCTCCCCGGGCGCGCATCATAGGCTCGCTGTTCACGGTCCTGCTCGTGGCGCTGGTTTCGCTGATGGTCTACGCGATGATCCCGTTCCGCGCGCACGCCCCGCGAAACTCCCTCACCCCGGCCACGCCGGGCGGCTCTGTGATGATGTCGGCCGCCGGAAGCCAGCTGCCCGGCACTCGGCAGGCCCCCTCGAGCGCGAAGGCGACGATCAGGTCCGGCACCAGCGTGAGCGCATCGAACCAGCCCGCCGGGCGCCCGTCCGCATCCGCCGCTGGCCGGGGGCAGGGATCCAGCTCCAACGCGTCGAATCCGGCGGCTTCGCCGACGGCTAAACCGTGACCAGGCTAGGTTAACGACTCCCGCCACAACTGGACCAGGTAGCGTTCGAGGCCCTCGAGCGCCTTCTTCTCCTGCTGGAACTCATCGCTGAGCGGATTGTGGTGCTGCTCGAAGAGCTCGGCGTAACGGCGGGTCACCACGTCGCGATTGCCGGCGTAAACCCGCACCGAATAGTCACCGACCCCGCCGGTGAGCCGGAGCCCGCGGACCGCGGTTCCGGCCAGGCCCATGTCGATGCTCAGCTGCCCGCGCAGGTAGATGCTGCCCTTGGCTTCCTCATCCCAGACATCACCGCACGGCGGCGGGGCCCCGTCCCACTCCTCCAGGATCAGCCGGACATCGATGTCCTCCTGCAGGCTGCCGACCCACAACTGCTCACGGTTCGTGCTGATCAGCGCGCCGGCCGGCGGCCGCGGCCCGCCCGGGGCGTCGGGGTCCACGGCCGGGTCGTGAATCCGGAACATTCTCCGTTCCGGCGTCACGGGGATCACCAGCTGCAGAAGCCTGCGGCTCATGGTTGACTCCGTCGGCACGTTACTTTCTCTTTCAACAGCCTGCTTTGGTTAGCAAATGTAGACTGCAGGCTCACATCGTGAGGTCCGAACGGACTTCGAAATGCTGTACGTAGCCACTTGACTACTAAGCGCTTCGGTGTAACGTCATATCTGTTATGACCCTCGTGTCCGAACTCGACCTGCCTGCGTTCGACTACACGGCGCCAGACTTCGCTGCCGACCGCTACCATGCCCAGCTGGCCGAGACCAGCCAGCTGGGCTGGCTGGCCAAGTCGCCGCTGGCCTATATCGTGCTCGATCACGACTCCGGCGAGTTCTTCCTGCGATCGCGGGCGACGGCGTTTCCCGGCCGCCAGATCGCGGAGTTCTTCGGTGTGACCAGCGGGCCCCTCGCGGACCACATCGACGCGAACATCCTGAACCTCACCGGAGAGCAGCACCGACGGCTCCGGGCGCTGGTGGGGCCGGCGCTCACTCCGCGGAAGGCGGACCGCTGGCGCCCGGTGATGCGAGGCTTCCTCGGGCAGCTCTGGCAAACGGTCGCCGCCGACGGCGGCTGCGACTTCGTGACCGCAGTGGCCAGGCCTTACCCGTCGCTGACCATCGCGACCGTGCTCGGCGCGCCGCTCCAGGACGCGGCACGGTTGCAGGAGTGGTCGACGTCGGTGCAGCGCCAGTTCGATATCCGCGCCCTGGAAACCAGCCGCGACGACATCGAGCGGGCGGTGACGGAGGTCCAGGGGTACGTGACGGCCCTGCTCGAGGCCAGGCATGCCGCGCCGGGCGACGACCTGATCAGCGACCTGCTGTCGGCGCGAGAGCAGGGGGACAAGCTGTCTGCCGCGGAATGCGTGCAGCTCGTGGTGAACCTGCTCGCCGGCGGGATCGACACCACGTCCGCTCAGCTCGCGCACGCCGTCCGGCTGTTCGCCGGGCACCCCCGCCAGTGGGCGCTGCTGGCCGCCGATCCGGGTCTTGCCCCGCGCGCCGTCGACGAGGTACTGCGGTTCGAGCCGGTCACGCCGTTCACGGCGCGGATCTGCCTGGAGCAGGTCGAGCACCGCGGGGTGACCTTCCCGCCGGGCACGATCGTAGCGGTCTGCGCCGAACGGGCGAACCGCCAGGGTGATGCAGGCGAGCACCTCGACATCACCGCGGCCCGCGACGCCAGGCTGCTCACGTTCGGCGCGGGAACCCACTACTGCCTGGGCGCCAACCTCGCCCGGGCAGAACTCGAAGAGGCACTGATGTTCCTCGCGCCGCGCACTCATGACCTGGCCCTGGGTGGGCCGCCCCAGCTTGGTGGAATCGAGGGCATCTACGGAATCGACAAGCTCCCGATCATCTGGTCGGGCTCATCGACTGCGAGCCCGAACCACGGCCCTGGGCCAGACGCGACATAAGTAGCCCGTACTCGTCCGCGGCGAGTACGTCCCCGAGGGGTTCGCGCGATGCAGGCACCAGCACCAGATACCCGCTGGAGGTCACCCAGCGTGCCCGCTCGGCTACCGGAACGGGCCCCGGCGCCCGTCCTGATCTTCGAGCCGGCCCCGGTCAGCACCGGCACGGGCACCGCGGGACGCGGGCGCCGTGCCCTCATCCTCGCCATCTGCTGCATGAGCCTGTTCATGGTCGGCCTGGATAACACGATCGTGAACGTCGGTCTGCCGTCGATCGGCCGCGACCTGCACGCGGGCATCTCCGGCCTGCAATGGGTGGTCGCCGCCTACACCATCACGCTGGCGGCCTTGCTGATGTTCTCCGGTGCGCTCGCCGACCGGATTGGCCGCAGGACGGTCTTCCAGGTCGGTCTCTCGCTGTTCACCCTTGGCTCGTGGCTGTGCAGCCTGGCTCCGAGCCTGGGCTGGCTGATCGGCTTCCGCGTTCTGCAAGGGGTCGGCGGCTCGATGCTCAACCCGGCCGCGCTCGGCATCATCACGAACACGTTCACCGGCCCTGCCGAGCGTGCCCGCGCGATCGGTGTCTGGGACGGCGTGTTCGGCTTGTCCATGGCGCTGGGGCCGGTACTCGGCGGCGTTCTGGTCGGGGCAGTCGGCTGGCGCGGGATCTTCTGGGCGAACATCCCGGTGGGCCTGGCCGCGATCTCGCTGACCGCGCTGTTCGTGCCGGACTCGCAGGCTCCGCGGTCGCGCCGCGCGGATCCCGTCGGGCAGTTCCTCCTCATCGTCATGCTCGGCTCGCTCGCCTACGCGATCATCGAGGGCCCGGCCTACGGCTGGCACTCACGGGAGATATTCGGCTTCTTCGCGCTGTCCGTGGCCGCGCTGGCAGTGTTGCTCGCCTACGAGCCGCGCCGCCAGGAGCCGATGGTCGACCTGCGATTCTTCCGCAGCGTGCCGTTCGCGGCCGCTAATCTCACCGCGGTATGCGCGATCGCCGCGATGGCCGGGTTCCTCTTCCTGTCCACCCTGTACCTGCAGGACGTGCGCGGACTGTCCGCCCTTCAGGCCGGCCTGGCCATCTTGCCGATGCCGGTGGTGATGGCCTTGTGCGCGCCGCTGGCCGGCCGCATGGTCGCCCGGCGCGGCCCGCGGATACCCCTGGTCATCGCCGGCGCGGCGCTCACCCTGAGCAGCGCGGCCCTGTCGCGCCTGACGGGGACGACAGAGCATCTGTACCTGATCTTCACCTATGCCTTGTTCGGGATCGGGGCCGGCATGGTCAGCCCGGCGATCACCAACGGGGTCATGTCCGGAGTACCGAAAACCCAGGCGGGCATGGCCTCAGGAATGAACTCCTCCAGCCGCCAGCTCGGCCAGTCGCTGGGCGTGGCCATCGTCGGGTCCGTCCTGGCGGCCAGCATGCACGGATCGATGCGGACGGGATTCGTCCACGCCAGCCACGCGGGCTGGTGGATTCTGGCCGGCTGCGGATATGCGGTGCTGCTGCTCGGCCTGGTCTGCACGACTCAGCGGGCGAAGGCCACCGCGGCCCGGCTGGGCAGCGCCGGCGAGCTGGCCACCGACCCACACCGGCCGCTAGGCGCCTCCCCCGGGAGCATCGCTCACCAGCGGTGACAAATGTCTCAGTCGCACGGCCTTGCGGCTGGCGCCAGACACAAATAGTTAGTTGTAGGACGTAGTTAGTTGTGGGGACGCAATTACGTCCCCACTTATCGGTCCGGGTGATACCGCTGCCAGAGCCCAGCCGCCGTCGCCGCCTGGTCGTGCTCGTCATCTGCTGCTCGAGCCTGTTCATCGTGGGTCTGGACAGCACGATCGTCAATGTCGCGCTGCCGGCCATCGGGCGGGACCTGCACGCCTCGGTCACCGGGCTGCAGTGGGTCATCGACGGTTACACGCTCGTGCTGGCCAGCTTGCTGATGCTGGCCGGTGCGACCGCCGACCGGGTGGGCCGTCGCCGGGTTTTCCAGATTGGCCTGGCGGTGTTTACCGTCGGATCGGGGCTGTGCAGCCTGGCCCCCGGACTGGGCTGGCTGATCGCGTTTCGCATGGCGCAGGCTATCGGCGGGTCGATGCTCAACCCGGTGGCCATGTCGATCATCACCAACACGTTCACCGACAAGGCCGAGCGCGCCCGGGCGATCGGCGTCTGGGGCGGCACGTACGGCTTGTCCCTGGGCCTGGGCCCGGTTATCGGCGGAGTGCTCGTCGATACCGTGGGCTGGCGGGGCGCGTTCTGGATCAACATCCCGGTCGGCATCGCCGCCATCGCGCTGACCGCGCGGTTCGTACCGGAATCGCGGGCGTCGCGGCCGCGGCGGCCGGACCCGATCGGCCAGGCGCTCATCGTCGTCATGCTCGGATCGTTGACCTACGCGATCATTGAGGGACCTGAGCTCGGCTGGCGCGCGCCGGCCATCCTGGCGCTGTTCGCGGTCGCGGCGGCAGCCCTCGTGGCGTTCGTGGTGTACGAGGCGCGCCGCACCGAGCCAGTGCTGGATCCCAGGTTCTTCCGCAGCGTGCCGTTCGCCGGCTCGGCCCTGACTGCGATCTGCGCGATGGCCGCCGTAGGCGGGTTCCTCTTCCTCGGAACGCTGTACCTGCAGGATGCGCTTGGTATGTCCGCACTCCGCGCTGGCCTGCACATACTGCCGATGGCCACCACGGTGGCGCTCGGCGCCGTGGTATCCGGCCGGATACTCGCGCGCCGGGGCGCTCGGCCGCCGATGCTGGTGGCCGGCGTGGGGCTCGCCGTGGGCGGCGTGCTGCTGTCCCGGCTTACCGTGTCATCGCCCCTGCTGCCGATCGTCGTCGCGTTCACCGTGTTCGGCATCGGCGGCGGCGTGGTGAACGCGCCGATCACCTACAACGCGGTGTCCGGCATGCCGGTCTCACAGGCCGGTGTGGCGTCAGGCATCGCCTCGACGAGTCGTCAGATAGGGCAGTCGCTCGGCGTGGCCATCACCGGCTCGATCGTGGCCGGGAACCTGCACGGGAACCCGCTGCGTACCGGTTTCGTGCCCGCCAGTCATGCCGCCTGGCTGGTGCTGGCCGCCTGCGGATGCGTGGTCTTCGTACTCGGCCTGGTCACGACCAGTCAATGGGCACTGGGCACGGCTGTCCGCACCGCCGCCGTGTTCGACACAGCCGAGCTGCGAACTCAGGTCATGATCCGGTGATCATGGTGACTTGCGGGCGCGAGGCCGGAGTCTCCTGCTCAGAGCGCCGGATGCTGCTCCAACCAGGCTGCCGAGCATCAAGGTAGATCCCACGGTAGGAGATTGCGCCTGCCGTCGCCGATTGCTCAGTGCCGGTGTCAACTGAGGACCCCCATGGTGCGGCTGAACAATATGCAGAATACCTAGCTCAGCAAGCCCCTTTTCGACGGAATCCACCCCCGGAATGGAAGAAAGCTGCTCGCGCCACACTGCGAGGCTGCTCAGCCAGCTTTTTGTGAATGACACGAATTCATCCGGCATCAGCTCACCGCAGCGCATCTGCGAGACCGCCAGGGACTGCGCCGGAACGAGATCATGCGGATTGTGTGCTTTGAAGCGTGTCATGATGCTTTCAATCAACGCTGTGCGCTGTTCAAGCACCGGCTTCCAAAAGCTCAGCTTTGTTGCTTCTCGCCAGTAATCATCGTCAGATAGCGCAGGGGAAACTGGATCTGTGCTCGCCTTACCGCGTGTATGCATAAGCCATAGCAAGCCGGATGCGAGGATATCGCCGAATTCCTCGTGCCTAGCGCGTTCTGGCGAACTAAAAGGCTTGTAGGGCAGCTGCCCGACCTTACCGCCGATTGCAACTTCGCCTAGCCGGAGATGATTAATTACGCAGAGCCAGTCCTCGTGATAGAGAGCCGGGAAGAATCCGTTGATCCGCTGCGGGTCAACCAGAAGGGAACCGCCTGAAATGAAGGGCTCCTGCCTGCGCCCGGTCAGGCGGCGTGCGTGTCCCACTACAGACGCGTCCGGATACTTGTTCACCTGAAGTCCGACGACCGGATATTTATCGAGCAGCGCCGCGGCCGCGCTAAGCTTCTCTATACTCAGCCTGCGGATATCGTCGTCGAGCAGGAGCATGCGCGTCCATCCGCGCATGCGGCCGATCAGCAGGCCAAGGTTGCGCTTCCTACTGATATCTCGTGCGGCGAAGGATACGAGGCTTTGCGGCAGGGCCGCTCCGAAGTCGAGCAGCTGATGGCTCTTCAGGCCAGACCGAAGCACGAGCGGGGTGGCCTCGCCCCGCTTGAGCCCGGCCAGAACGGACGACAGCCCGGACGGGAGGTTATCGGTATGGAGCGTCAGTAGCTGACATCTCGCCCGCGAGGCAAGCTCCACGGCACAGCTGATCTGGTCTGCCGACCGGATAGTCGGCATAATAATAGCGTCGACGACGGGGACGGAGATATCCCGCTGCCCGGAAGGTGTATCCTTGCTCGTAGCCGGAATTGCCGGAAATCGAAGCAGATCAGCATACGATCTTACTTGGAAAGGCCCTGGCGGGCCTTCATCTTTTTTGCTCTCACGCAATTGTGTACTATTTTCTATGGCGGCGATCACCAGCGTGTTCCCGTCTCTGCGGACCATTCGTACAGGCGGACGTTGTCGCGCCAGAGGTTAGGCGGCAAGGCGATGTTGTTCTGGACTGGGACGCGCATAAGGATGCAGAACGCATCGGCGTTCCCGAACGCCTCCTGAAGATACTGCTCATTAGTAAGCCTGACATGCGAATCAGTAAAGCAGAGCGCGGCACCGTGAACGCCGCGACTTGTAATGCCGCTCAGCATGGTAACCGTTCGCTGCACATTCGGATGCGGTCCTCGCGCGACCAGGCCAATATCCTCTACCAAGACTCCGTCGTCATGCGTGGACGCGAATTCCCGGGTTTCCTCTCCGACACGGCAGTCGAAGACATGGGTTTCCGTACCCGGGATAGGCTTGGGCACCGGAAGCGGAATGTCCTGAGCAAAATATGGCGCGGTGTCGATGATGGCCGCGCCTCCCATTATCACCAGGTGGTTGAGAGCGAAGTCCTGGACCAGCTCTTCGGTCGGAAGAAGTCGTATCATGCTCGCCGGGTTGTCCGCCCTGACCTGCCCGAAGACCTCGATCAGGGCATCGAGGTCGGCATATCTCGCGTACTGGCTGTAATTCAGGTTGGCTTGATCGGCGTACGGGGGCGGCTCGGGCGCGTCGGAGCAGACGATGCTGACCGCTTCCCCCTCGGGGAAGCGCCATATCGACTCGCGCTGACCGCTCACCGCCGGGGCCATGTTCGCTACCTGCGCCCGATCGCGCAGCGCCAGCAGCTCCTCGTACAGCTCGGCTTCCCTGAGCCGCTCCTGCTCGGTCAGCTCATCATCACGGAGCAAGCGCAGCCCGCCGGAAGCGAACGACCGGCTCGTGCAGAACAGACGGGCATATGCAGCCAGCCGCTGCGGCGGGGGCAACCGGTCCGAGCCTGGCTTCTCCCACAAGGAGATCGTCGCGGTACTGAGCCGCTCTGAGCCCCCCAGGGCCTTGGCCAGTTGCTTCTGGGTGAGCGGGGCATACTCCCGCTCGCGGAGATCCCGTAGGCGTTCCGCCAGCCTTCGAGCCGGAATGGACGGCTGGCCGCTCCCTGCAACCATCTGACCTCCAGCTTGAGGCTCATGTTTCCCACGTGACGGAACTGCAAGGGCTTCCTAACTGAGAGATATCTTTGCCACTCCCAGTCGGGCCTGCGTGTAACGTCCCATGATCGTTTCCGAAACTTTATCAAAGTTTGAACCCTGTTCGTGAGTTTAACATGGTTTACGTCAAAAAATGGAGGGAACGAGTAAAGCGTGGTCAAGTTTGACTGAAGGGACAAAATCCCAGGTCAGGGACTTGACGACACCAGGTACGTTGGGGAGGCAACCATGCATCCTTGGCCTTACCAGCTCGTCCGGCGCACCACATGCGCGCTCACCGGGGCGGTGCGACACGATCCCTCGCTCGGCCTAGCCTGCCCGTGCTCATTGTTGCGGCGCGTAGGGCGGCCGGCATGCTAGCGTCGGCACCGATCCGCAGGCTCAGCCAGGGCCCGGATGGCCTTCCGGAGACCAGCGGCGACGGATCACCGTGGCACGGCAAGCGGCCACGCCGGGCCGCCTCGCTTCCCGTGCACCGGAGCATCCTGGCGGTGGATATCGAAGGCTCCACGCACCGGACCAACCCCATCAAGGAAGAGCTTCGCGAGCAGGTCTACCAGCTCGTCGCGGGAGCTCTCGGCATGGCCGGGATCGGAACCGAGCACTACGATCCGTTCACCGACCGGGGAGACGGAGTCCTGGTTCTCCTGCACCCGACCGACGACTTCCCCAAGCCGCTCCTGCTCAGCAGGCTGATCCCCGCTCTGGCCAGCTTGCTCGCCGAGTACAACAGCGCCATCTCCCCGGTCGAGCAGCCGCGCATCTTGCGCCTGCGGGCGGTCATCCACGCGGGAGAGGTGCACCACGACGGAAACGGGCCCTTCGGCGAGGACCTGGACGTGGCGTTCCGGCTGCTGGACGCGCCGCGGTTCAAGGCTCTCCTGCGAGAAGGGACGGCACCGCTGGCCGTGGTGGCCTCCGACTACATCTACCAGTCGATCATCCGGCACGGCTACGACGGCATCGATTATGAAGCATTCCTCCCGCTCGTGAACGTGACCGTCGGTCTCCAGCGCAGGAGGGGCTGGGTGCGTCTGCTGCACGCGAGCAGATTCCCGGTAGCGGTTCCGGCGCTGGTCCAGGCCTACGCCTGATTCCGGGTCACGCAGGCGGGGTTACGCTGGCAGGCCCGCGACGTGCCGCAGGCCCGCTAGGTCGACGATCGTGATGCGGCGCTGGCCGGTGCGGATGAAGCCGCGGAGCCGCCAGTTGCTGAGGGCGCGAGTCACCGTAGCGCGCGACGTGCCCGCGAGGCTAGCCAGCTCTTCCTGCGACAACGGCATCACGAGGTAGATCGCGCCGCCCGTTCGGCTGCCGTGCCGCCCGGCGAGATCGAGCAGCAGCCTGGCGAGTCTTTGCGCGCCGGTGGTGACCGCGCGGCTGCGGAGCATCGTGTCCGCGTCATTCCACTTCTGCGTGACCACACGCCGGTAGGTACGGCTTGCTCCCGGGTTGGCGTCGAGGAATGAGCTGAACTTGTCATAGGGCACGATCAGCGCGTGCACGGCGTCGATGGCCTGGACGGTAGCGTTCCGGTGCCCGGTGGTCGCGCCCGCGATTTCCCCCACGATGTCACCGTCACCCCGCAGCGCGAGGACGATCTCATGTCCGTCACTGGTCGTGGCGAGGATCTTGACCCAGCCGGCCTTCAGGACGAACACGTGGGTGGCCGGATCTCCCTCCAGGCACATGGTCGCGCCGGGCGGGTAATCCCTGCGCAGGCCCAGGCCTGACAGCGCATCCCGTTCATCGTGAGTCAGCAGGCCCCAGAATCCGTGGCCAGGTTCGGTTCCCTGCATCTTCGTGTCACCGTCGGAATGCCTCGTATGGCGGTCAGCGGCCGGAGCCGGCGCTGGTTCTAACGATGGGCCATCGGTTGGCAGTTGACAAACCCCGAGGTGACACGCGCGGTCGCGGTCCTACTCGGCCCCCCTCACAGACCGAGTAGGACGACGGCCGTCCACACCAGGAAGTACGCGGCGGTGACGTAGATCCAGGTGTCAGCGAGCTGGATGCGGGACCTGCCCAGGCGTGCCGCGCCGAGCAGGATGTGAGCGCGTATCCAGCTCCACTCCTCGTGGTCCATCCCGGTCTGCGGCAGGGTCAGCCACCTGGGACGCGAGTCAAGCGGGGCTCCCGTCAGCCAGCGCATCTCGCTGAGCGCGTTGAGCACGGGCCTGCCCGCCAGGGCCAGCAGGATTACCGCCCTCAGCCAGCAGAACAGCAGGCCGCAGAGCAAGCCGACGTTGACCGCGCCGATCACGCCCGGCCGTACTGCCCGGGCCGAGAACGCGGCTTCGGCGGCGATGCCGATGGTAATCGCACCCAGCATCATTCCGCCCAGGATCATGCTGCCGCGCGTGTCGCGCAGCAAGCACGCCATATCCGCGATGGCGTCTCGGGCAGGCCCCTGATCTGGCCGGGCGCGATCGTCGTCGGGGTAGTGTCCGTCTGCCGACCGAGACGGCCAGGGCGGTCGTGCGGGCATCGCTGCGGCCATGGCAGTCGCCTCCGTGCTGCGTTAGGCTCTTGCACTCAGCGAACCAAGCCGGGCACCTGCGCGCTGCGCCACCGGAGGCAGCCTGGCTGCCTCATTTGACGCAGACAGCCCGGACGGCAATCAGCGGCTAGCGGCAGCCGCAGGCGCCGCCGCAGCAGCCTCCGCCGGACGGTGCGGCGGATCGATCACGGCCGGAGGCCAGGCCGGCTATCGAGACCGCGGACAGGAGCTTCACCGTGTCGTCATGGCCCTGCGGGCACGTGCACGGCGCCGATGACTCGGCCATCGGGCGGTTCAGCTCGAATGTGTCGCCGCAGGCGCGGCAGCGGTACTCGTAGCGCGGCACAAGGTCATTCTAGCTGCCGCCCTGGCGCGTGGTGGGCCCACGTTCCCGCCTTCGCCTTGTGCGGGTTCGGCTTCGGCCTCGGCTGGACCTTCGCCAACATCGCCACCCAGGAGGTCACCGGCCCGGACCGCGCGGGCGAGGCCTCCGGGGTGGTGCTGACGATCCTGGTCACGATCGGGGGCATCGGCCTGGCCGCCGCCGCGACGGTCGTCCAGGCGCTGACCCAGGCCGGCTACGACAAAGGCAGCGCGTACGAGATCACGCTGCGCCTGTGTGCTTTCCTGTCGCTGGGCGCATCGGTCGTGGTCATGGTGATCCGCCAGACCGGCTCGGCCGCTTAATAACCGGACTTTCCGTCCCGTTGCCGCTGCGGGCCGAGTCACCGTTCCGGGAGCTGCGGGAATGCCCGTTCAGGGTAATGCTCGCCGGAGCGGGCGCGGCCGGCACGGCGACGGCGGGACTGTTCGGGGCGGGCGCCGGAGCGGTCACGGGGTTCTTCTCGTCGTAGTAGAACTGCTTGCCGCGCAGCAGCGACACTACGGCGCCGGTGACCGACATGATGGCGGCGGCGGTGAACACGATGACCAGGCCGTGATGGAATGGCGCCGCGATCAGGTCCGGGAAGAACTGCCTGCCGGTCAGCACCGCGGCGTGCCCCGCGGGAAGCTTGGACAGGACGCCGGACGGCGCCAGCAGGGTCCGTACCGGGTTATAGCCCAGCAGGGCGGCGAACATCGTGCTGACCGGGGGCAGGTGGCCGACCTGCGTGGCCACCGACAGCGGCACGCCCTGGGCGCGCAGGCCGCTGGTGAGGGTGCGGGGGAGCGTGGACGCCAGGCCGGCGATCATCAGCGAGAAGAAGATGCCGATCGACAGGGACATGCCGGAGTTCTGGAAGGTGGCCCGCATGCCCGACGCCGAGCCGCGGTGCCTGGCCGGCACGCTGCTCATGATCGCGGACGTGTTGGGCGAGGCGAACAGGCCGGAACCGACCCCGTTGCCGAAGATCAGCAGCGCGAAGATCCAGTAGGAGAAGTCGACCGGGAGCAGCATGAGCCCGGTAAAGCAGCACGCGGCCAGGAGCAGCCCGGCCGTCGCGAACGGCCGGGGGCCGTACCGGTCGGACAGCGCGCCCGATATCGGCCCGGCGATCAGGAAGCCCGCCGTCAGCGGCAGCATGTAGATCCCGGCCCACAGCGGCGTGACGGTGAAGTCGTACCCGTGCAGCGGAAGCCAGATGCCGGCCAGCCAGATGACCAGCATGAACTGCAGCCCGCCCCGGGCGATCGAGCCGAGCAGGCTGGCCGCGTTGCCGGTCGCGAAGGCCCTGATCCTGAACAGGCTCATCTGGAACATCGGCTCGGCGATCTTGGTCTCGATGACGCAGAACACGCCGAGGGTGACCACGCCGCCGATCAGCCCCGCCAGGATCCAGGGATTGGTCCACCCGGTCGGGTGGCCCCCGTAGGGGCGAATGCCGAAGGTGATGGCGACCAGCAGTACGCCCAGCCCCACCGCGAACAGCAGGTTCCCGATCCAGTCGATCTTCGCGCGCCTGGTCGTCGCGATCTCACGCAGGCTCAGGTACGCCCATACGGTGCCGAACACCCCGATCGGCACGTTCACCCAGAACACCAGGCGCCAGCTCCAGGCGGCCAGCAGGCCGCCGAGCAGCAGCCCGATGAACTGCCCGGAGATGCCGGCGATCTGGTTGACGCCGAGCGCCATGCCGCGTTTGTTCGCGGGGAACGCGTCGGTCAGGATCGCCGCCGCGTTCGCCATCAGCATCGCCCCGCCGAAGGCCTGCACGAACCGCCAGCCGATGAGCCACATCGCGCCGTGGGTGCCGGTCAGCGGGTCGAGGGAGAGCGCGATCGAGGCGAGCGTGAAGACCACGAAGCCCAGGTTGTAGATGCGCACCCGGCCGAACATGTCGCCGAGCCGGCCCAGCGTGACGACGAGCACCGACTGGACCAGCAGGTACCCGATGATCATCCAGAGCAGGTAGCTCACGTTGCTCGGGGTCAGCGGGTTCAGGCCGATGCCGCGGAAGATGGCGGGCATCGCGATGATCACGATGGACGCGTCGATCGTCGCCATCGTCATGCTCAGCGTGGTGTTGGACAGGGCGATCCACCGGTACCGGTCGGTACCGGCCCGCGGGGGCGTACCGTTGAGGCCCGCGGAGCCTCGCGCTGTCGGCTTGGCCGTGTTCATCTGGCCCGAATCCACGCTCTCCCGCACGCTACCCCAGTCTACTGCGAGACACTTGCTTAATGGCAACTATTTATCTAGGGACCTTGTTCCTGGGATGAGCTGTCTGACGGTCCCGGCCGCCGGGAACTACGCGCCGGGAGGCTTCAGGCCCGCGGGGATTCTGCCTCGGCCGGGGAGGACGGCGTGCGCTCCACGATGTAGTACACGGCGACCAGGGCGATGAGCACGAACGCGGCGATGGCGTTGAACAGCGCGACGACGATGGCGACCACGTACACGGCGCCGCCGCCGACGAACCGCCTCCGGGCGGCCCAGTGCTTGTCGGGCGGCATCGGCCGGTATACGTGCTGCCCGTGCAGCGTCCATTCGAAGATCGCGCCGAAGCCGATCGACAGGCCCAGGAACACCGCCGCGTACACCGCCATCGCGACCTGGGTGTTCTCGTTGTTGCGGGACACGGACAGGTACTCCGCCACGGTCCCGGTCGCGAACGGGATCAGCACGACGAACAGGAGCAGGAACAGGTTGAGGAAGAGCAGCGTCCTGTCCACGATCGCGATGGACCTGACCAGCACGTGATGGTTGACCCAGATGATGCCGATCATGAAGAAGCTGATCAGGTACGCCACGAACGAGGGCCAGCGGACGGCCAGCTGGGTGACCAGCGAAGGATGCCCGGGCCCGGGCCCGGGCACGACGAGGTTGAGCGCGAGCAGGGTAATCGCGACCGCGAAGACGCCGTCGCTGAACGCCTCGAGCCTGGACCGGTCCACCTAGCGCCCGCAGCCTACGCCTCAGCGGCCCCGGCGGCCCCGATGGCACCTTCGGCACCGGCGCCGCCGTTGGCCCGGCCGGCGTTGGCCTCGGCCATCAGCTGATGGAGCACGGCGTCCTGCGCCGCCAGGTGCTTTTGAATCTCCAGGGCCTCGTGCAGCAACGCCTCGGCGTCGTTGAACGTCATCACCGCGCGCTGGTCCGAGGCCTTGGCCTGCAGGTTCTGGCCCACGATGATGATCGGAAGCAGTACCAGCTGCAGGAAGTTGGACGAGACCCAGGCGATGATCACGGTCAGGTTGTGGCTGGTGATCGCGGACGGAAGGCTGATCAAGGCGATGATCGCGAAGACGTAACCGCACACCATGGTGCCGACCAGCGTGGTGATCAGCAGGCCGATGCGGCCGTTTATCCCGACGCGCCCGTCGTCGACCTTAGGCGGCTTGGCAGCCCTCCCGGTCAGGTGCAAGGTGGTGCCGGGATGCTGGATGTACTCATAGATCTGCATGCAGGAAATTTACGGCACGCCGGCCGTCGCCGCCGGGAACACGCAGCTGGCCGCCCGGGCGGCGGTGAAACCTGCAGGGCGCATGGCCGGCCCGGCCGGCGCCTCGGCCCGCCGTCACCGCCGCCCGCCGCCGCCGCGGCCGACGATCCTTTTTCCCGAACGGGCAGTGGTGATACCTCTGCGACACGTTCTGTTGGTTCGGTGTTTGTCGCGACGGTGCAGTCTTTCCGCCATGACCCGAGGCGCCAGAGCCAGCAGGCGAGCGTTTCTCGGGCTGGGCGCGGCCGCGGCTGCCGGAGCCGTCGGGTCGGCGGCCGCCGCGGCCAGGCTCTGGCGGCCCGGGGAGCCGGCTGGACGCGCGCCTGATCCGGCTCGGACCACGCGCAGCTCCCCGGGCCGCACGGTGTCCGAGAACTCGCTGCCCGGCGATCCGGACTGGGAGATCCGCCATCTCGGGTCGCCGCACGCGATCGAGGGGTACGCGGGCGCCGCCAGCGTGCTGACCGGGGAGCCGTTCCCGTTGTTCGTCTCGACCAGGGTCGCCGCGGGGGACCGCTTCGCCAACCTGGTCGGCATCGAGTACGACCGGGTCAACCCCGCCTACCCGGTCCCGCGGCCAATCCAGGTCCTTTCTCATTCACCGCTGGTCTGCCAGGGCGCCAGCAGCTTCGGCGACTCCGCCTACTACACGCACTCCGGCGGGGCCGGCGTCTTCAACGCGGGCACCATGCGCTGGGTGGAGGCGATCTACGGCGACCAGCCGCACGGCATAGGCGGCCGGACGCCCGGCTTCGTCAGGCGGGTGACCGCGAACGTGCTGCGCGCGTTCGCTGACGGCCCCGCCGCCGACGCCCATCCGGCCCGCGACAACCTGGACGCCATGCACGAGTACGTGGGCGACCCCATCGGCAACCCGGCCAACCTGCAGTAGACAGGTGTACAAAGGTCGAGCCACGTGCTCTAGGCGGTCAGGCCGGCGTCGACGGGGATGACCGCGCCGGTCAGCGCGCCGGAGCCGGGACCGCACAGCCAGGCCACGACGGCGGCGATGTCCTCGGGGTCGAGCAGCCGGCGGAGCAGCGCCTGGGCGGCGAAGGCCTCCTGGTCGGGCAGGTCGTACACGGTGGCGCTGGCGGCCAGCATGGCCCCGCGGGTGGAACCCGGGCAGACGGCGTTCGCCGTCACCCCGGTGCCCGCCAGATCGGCGGCCAGCGCCCGGACGTAGCTGATGACCGCGCCCTTGGCCGCCGAGTAGGCGGCCAGCCGCGGCATCGCGCGCAGCGCGGCGGCCGAGGAGATGGCGACGAACCGGCCGCCGCCGGCCTCGATCATCGACGGCACGCACGCGTCGGCCAGGTAGGTCACGCCGAATAGGTTCACCCTCATCATCAGGCCGAACGCGTCGTCAGGCACCGCCCAGGCCACGTCCCCCCTGATCACCCCGGCTCCCGCGACGACGGCGGAAGGGGCCCGGCCGGCGAGGGCGTTGCGCAGCTTGTCACGGACCGAGCCGTCACCGATATCGGCGATCAGCTCATCGATGCTCCCGGCGCCGGCCGTGATGCACTGTCCGGCCACGGCGGCGAGATCCTCGGCCGCGGGCATCGAATATTCCGCCGGAGGCTGCGGCGCGCAAGCGTCCACAAGCAGCAGCGACCAGCCGTCGCTGGCGAGCTTCCTGGCCACCGCCGCGCCGATCCCGCGTGCCGCCCCGGTCACGACGGCCAGCCGCTCCGTCATGAGGGCGCTCCGAGCAGCCGCCGCGGGCCCTGCTCCACCGCGGGCGATGCAGGCATGCGGCCATGGTA
>Ga0187780_10001224_pt1 | contig 19307 bp, 16 predicted proteins | sample 1015_Q2_SP10_20__FD_132429 | JGI IMG/M metagenome (GOLD analysis project Ga0187780, IMG submission 132429) | Tropical peat soil microbial communities from peatlands in Department of Meta, Colombia - 1015_Q2_SP10_20_MG | ecosystem: Environmental > Terrestrial > Soil > Wetlands > Peat | place...
CGCTCGTTCATCAGCAACATCGCCGCCTCCAAGCAGTCCGCTGCGCTGATCCACACACTCGTGCAACTCGGCAAGACGCTGCAGATCGAGACGCTCGCGGAGGGCATCGAGGACCAGCAGCAGCTCGAGACGTTGCAGCGCGAACAGTGCGACCACGGACAGGGCTTCCTGTTCGCACGCCCGTTGGACGTGGAGGCGATCGAGGCGTTCCTCGAGGGCGCAGAGATCACGCCCCATCCGCAGCCCGCGACATGATCTCCGACGGTGCGCGGCCGTGCGCGAGCAGCTCGCACATGGTGCGCATCGGCCGTTCGATGTGGTGAAAGAAGGCGAGGTAGCCCTCGCAGAGGTAGTTGAGGCCGGGTTCGCCGTCGGCGGTGTCGATGAAGCGGTCCTTTGGGCAGCCGCCGTGGCAGGCGAAGCGCACATCGCAGTCAAGGCACTGCTGCGGGAGGGTGTCGCGCTTGGCCTGCCCGAAAGCCTGTTGGCTGGGTGAGGCGAGGAGCTCGATCATCGGCGTTTGCGTGATGTTGCCAAGCCTGTAGTCGGGCTCGACATAGTGGTCGCACGAGTAAAGGTCACCGTTGTGCTCAAGCGCGAGCGCCAACCCGCACGTCTCGGAGTGCACGCACAGCCCCGGCGGCTCGCCGAACCAGTTGGCGAGCGCGACGTCGAACATCTGCACGTACACCTCGCCGACGTCGCGGCGCACCCACTCCTCGAACACGTCGATCAGAAAGCGCCCGTACTGCTCGCCCGTGATCGAGCGGCCCGTCACGAACTCGCCGCGCTGCTCATACAGCGGCCGGTCCCGCCACGAGGACCACGGCACGGTGCCGTCCTGGGCAGCCTCGGGCACGCGCTCGATGATCGGGATGAACTGCATGAAGCGCGCACCGCACTCGTCGCGCAGGAACCGGTAGACCTCGACGCCGCGGCCCGCGTTGGCCGCGTGCAGCGTCGTCAGCGCGTTGAACTCGACGCCCGCGTCACGCAGATGGGCAAGCCCGCGCATGACCTTCTCAAAGCTGCCGCGGCCGCCCCTGGTGACACGGTAGGCATCGTGGATCTCCTTCGGGCCGTCGATCGAGATCCCGACCAGATAGTCGTTGTCCCCGAAGAACTGCGCCCACTCCGCGTCGATCAGCGTGCCGTTGGTCTGGATCGTGTGCACGACACGCTGCCACGGCTTGACGTGGCGCTTTGCGATCTGCACCGAGCGGCGAAAGAAGTCCAGGCCCATCAGCGTCGGCTCGCCACCCTGCCACGCGATCGTCACCTCCGGCGCCGCCGCGTGCGCCTGGATCAACTGGCGCAGATAGTCCTCGAGCTGCTCGTCAGACATCCGCATGCGGCTGTCCGGGTAGAGCATCTCCTTGGACAGGAAGAAGCAGTAGTCGCAGTCCAGGTTGCACTGCGCGCCCGTCGGCTTGGCGAGCAGGTGAAACGCCGGCGGAGCTGCGCCGCGAGCGGTCACTCGCGTGCGAGCATCGCGGCGGCCTCGCGCTCGAGGTCTACGTATGGCTCGCCGCTCACGTCGACGGCCACGAGCTCGATCGTGCCGCCGACGAAGCCGTGGCGGTCGTGCGAGCGCGGGTAATCGTCGGTCACCGGCTCGCCGCTGTCGCGCCCCACGCACAGTCCCTCGCCGGCGATCGTGAACTTGCCAGGCTGGGTCTTTATGCGACCCTCCCCGACCTTGTGCTCACCGTGGAAGAGCGAGAGGATGCCGGTCGCAACGCCCGGCGGGTCCTCGCCATCCTTCTCGAAGCTGGCTGACAGGATCAGTTTCTCGCCTACCGGCACGTCCTCGCTGGCGACGATCTTCTGCGCGACGCTGCCGACGAAGTCATAGACATAGTGCAGGCGGTTGTCCTTGACGTACAGCGTGTGGCCGCCGAAGCGCGACCCGTGGGCGAACAGCACGCCCTCTGCACCCGACGCCGGAATGTCCACCAGCGCGCCGATCGTGTAGGAGCGGTTGCGGATGTTGACCGCCTGAGACTCGGGCACTTCCGCCACTCCGGGGTAGTAGATGTAGCGGTCGCGCGGCGGGCTCATCACCGGACGCGGCGTCGTGACGATCTCGACTGGCCCGCGGTCGTCGATCGGGAACGCCCCGTTGCGACCCGCCTCGGCGTACCACAGGTTGATCAGCTCGCGCAGCCGCTCGGGCTCCTCTGCTGAGACGTCGTGCAGCTCGGCGCGGTCCACCTCCGTGTGGTAGAGCTCCCACGTGTCGCTCGCGAAGTGACCCCAACCGCTGAGCGTTGGATGGGTGCTGACGGCCTTCCAGCCATCGTGCCAGATCGCCCGTGAGCCGAGCATCGAGTAGAACTGCGTCGCCCGCGCAGTCGGCATCGTCGCGTGGTCGAAGCTGTAGCGCATGCTGATGCCGTCGAAGCCACTCTGCACGTGACCGCCGAGCCGCTCGGGAGGGTCGATATCGAGCACGTCGATGATCGTCGGCACGAGGTCGATCGCGTGGTGGTACTGCTCGCGCAGTTCGCCGTGCGCCTTCATGCCTTTCGGCCAAGAGATGATGCACGGGTCGGACGTGCCGCCGTTGAACTCGTATCGCTTCCACATCTTGAACGGCGTGTTGAAGGCCATCGCCCAGCCGTTCGGATAGTGGTTGTAGGTCTTGGTGCCGCCGAGCTCGTCCAGCAGCGCGAGGTTCTCCTCCATCGTGTCGGGCATCCCATTGGCGAACTTGTTCTCGTTCACCGAGCCGTTCGGGCCGCCCTCGCCGCTGGCGCCGTTGTCGGAGATCAGCACGATCAGCGTGTTCTCACGCTGATCGGTCTCCTCGAGGTAGTCGAGCAGCCTGCCGATGTGGTGGTCGGCGTGCGCCATGAAGCCGGCGTACACCTCCGCCATGCGGCTGAACAGCTTGCGCTCGTCGGCCGCCAGCGAGTCCCATGGGCGCGTCACGTCGAGCGGCGGGAACGGCTCTCCGTTCGGACCCTTGCGCGTCTGCGTCGTACCGATCGGGTTGATCGGCGGCAGCTCGGTGTCCGGCGGGACGATCCCCATTCGCTTCTGGCGCGCGAGCGTCTGCTCGCGCGCCGCCTCGTAGCCCATGTCGAACTGGCCCTTGAACTTGTCGATCCACTCCTTCGGGGCGTGGTGCGGCGCGTGGCAGGCGCCGGGCGCGTAGTACAGGAAGAATGGCTTGTCCGGCGCGATCACCTTCGCGTCCTTGATGAACTCGATCGCCTTGTCGGTGAGGTCCTCGGTGAGGTGGTAGCCCTCGCTGGGCGAGCGCGGCGGGTCGACGGGGTGGCTGTCGTAGACGAGGTCCGGATACCACTGGTTGGTCTCCGCGCCGAGGAAGCCGTAGAAGCGCTCGAAGCCGCGACCGGTCGGCCAGTTTCGCCGCGAGGAGGCGAGGTTCATCTCGGACTCCGGGCACAGGTGCCACTTGCCGACCATGTAGGTGTTCCATCCTCGCGCCGCGAGGATCTCCTGGATCTGGCCGTTCTCGGGGGGTATCACGCCGCTGCCGTTCGGGAAGCCGATCGCTCCCTCGGTGATGCAGGCCATGCTGTTGCGCGTGTGGTTGCGCCCGGTCAGCAGGCACGAGCGCGTCGGCGAGCACAGTGCGGTTGTGTGCATCTGCGTGTAGCGAACGCCGCTCGCGACGATGCGGCCGATGTTCGGGGTGGGGATCGGACCGCCGTAGCAGTCCATCGCCGAGTAGCCCACGTCGTCGAGCACGATGTAGAGCACGTTCGGAGCGCCGTCGGGCGCCTTGGGCGCCTCGAACGGAGCCCAGTCCGGGACCGAGTCGCGGATGTCGACATTGACAACGCCTTTGAACGGCTCGGTCATCGAGGCACCTCTCTGTGCGGGAAAGACAGATCGCTCGCCTTCGTGGGCGCGCGAGTGGATGTTCGCCGGCGGTCGAAGCGGCGCATCACCCGGATCGGCTGATATCCGCGGCCGGCTTGCCGCGGAGCTTCGGCGATATACGTACACGCCACGCGGGTGGCCCCGGTTGCGGTGCGTGCCCGCCGCCAGGACGATCGCAACATGACTCACCCTCGGGTGAAGGCGGGCGCGGCGGGCATGGTGCTCATGACGCTGTGCGCGGGGCAGTTCCTGATGATGCTCGACACGTCAGTGATGAACGTGTCGATCGCGACGGTCGCCAAGGACGTGGGCACGACCGTCACGGGCATCCAGACGGCGATCACGCTGTACACGCTGGTGATGGCGTCGCTGATGATCACGGGCGGCAAGATCGGCCAGATCCTCGGCTCCAAGCGTGCGTTCATGATCGGCTGCGTGATCTATGGCTGCGGGTCGTTCACGACCGCGATCTCGCCGAGCCTCGGTGTGCTGCTGCTCGGATGGTCGTGCCTGGAGGGTCTCGGCGCGGTCTTGATCCTGCCGGCGATCGTCGCGCTCGTCGCGTCGAACTTCGGGCGCGCGGAACGACCACGCGCGTACGGTCTCGTCGCGTCGGCGGCAGCGATCGCGATAGCGGTCGGCCCGATCGTGGGCGGCCTGTTCACCACCTATCTCTCCTGGCGCTATGTGTTCGCGGGCGAGGTTCTGATCGTGCTGGCGATCGTTGTGCTCACCCGCCGGTTGGAGGACGTCGAGGGTGAGAGCGACGTGCGGCTTGACCTCGTGGGGACGGGCTTCTCGGCGCTCGGGCTCGGTCTGATCGTGTTCGGCATCCTGAGGTCAGGAACCTGGGGTGTGGTGAAACCCAAACCGGGCGCGCCCGAATGGCTCGGCCTGTCACCGACGATCTGGCTGATACTCGCCGGCGGTCTGGTGCTGTGGGCGTTCGTCGTGTGGGAGAACCGGCTGCTCGCGCGCGGCTCGGAGCCGCTCGTCGTGCCCTCGATGCTGCGCATCGCCGGGCTGCGCGATGGCCTGACCGCATTCTTCTCCCAGTTCTTCGTTCAGGGCGGGTTGTTCTTCGCCGTGCCGCTGTTCCTGTCGGTCGCGCTCGGGCTGTCCGCGATCGACACCGGCGTGCGGCTGCTGCCGCTGTCGATCACGCTGCTGTTGGCGGCGGCGGGCATCCCGAGGTTCTTCCCCGATGCCTCTCCGCGCCGCGTCGTTCAGCTCGGCTTCTTCGCGCTCTTCGCCGGCCTGGTCGTGATGATCGCCGCGCTTGACGCCGGCGCGGGAGCGGAGATCGTGACCTGGCCGATGCTGCTCTCGGGGCTCGGCATCGGCGCGCTCGCATCGCAGCTGGGGAGCGTCACCGTGTCATCCGTGCCCGACGAGCAGAGCGCTGAGGTGGGCGGCCTACAGAACACGATCACCAACCTCGGCATCTCGATGGGAACGGCGCTGACGGGAGCGATCGTGATTGCCACTCTGAGCGCCTCGTTCCTGACCGGCGTCCAGCAGAACTCCGCGGTCTCGGCAGCGACCAAATCGCGGGTCACGACCGAGCTTGCCAGCGGCGTGCCGTTCATCTCGGACGCCGAACTGGAACACGCGCTGCAGCAGGCCGGCGTGTCGCCCGAGGAGGCGAACGCGATCGTCGCCGAGAACGAAACCGCTCAGCTCGGCGGGTTGCGCGCCGCGCTCTCGGTGCTCGCGATCCTCGCGCTGATCGCGCTCGTACTCAGTCGCCGGCTGCCGCGTGAGCAGCCGGCGCGGGCGGGCGAGCCGGCGCGGGTGCAGACGCGGACGGCTGCGATGATCTAGCACATGAGTATCGTGAGCCGTCGCCGCTGCCGCGGCGCGGCTTGGAGCACCGCGGGGGCTGTGAGCAGCAGCCCTCCGGCCGTTCCCCGGCCGGGGGACCTCTCCCCGACCATCGAAGCCCTCAAGGGCGGCTCGACGCTCGTTCGCGTCTACCAACGTCGCTCTGGCCCGCTGGATTTCAACCCCGGGGACGCGGTGGCCCGGGTCCGACCGATCAGGAATGCATCGGGCGCGGTCGTACCGACCGCCTAGCCGGCCGGTGGTCGGTAAATGCTGACGACGGCGGCTCCGCCGAGGCCGATGTTGTGTTGGAGCGCGACTTGCGCGCCGTCCACTTGGCGAGCCTCGGCCTCACCGCGTAGCTGCCAGCACAGTTCCGAGCACTGCGCGAGCCCGGTTGCACCGAGCGGGTGGCCCTTGGAGATAAGGCCCCCGGAGGGGTTGACGACCCAGCGCCCGCCATAGGTGGTGTCCTTCGCGTCCACGAGCTCGTGCCCGTGGCCCTCCTCGGCGAGGCCCAGCGCCTCGTAGGTGATCAACTCGTTGGCGGAAAAGCAGTCGTGGAGCTCGATCACGTGGACATCCTCGGGACCTACCTGGGCCTCCTCGTATGCTTTGCGGGCAGCCTCGGCGCTCATGTCATAGCCGACAATCCTGATGCAGTCGGCGCGCTCGTTGAACGTACTCGCCAGATCGGTGACCATCGCCTGGCCGGCGATCTCGATCGCCTTCTCCCACAGGTCGTGCTCGTCTACGAACCGCTCCGAAGCAACGACCGCCGCGGCGGCACCGTCGGAGGTGGGTGAGCACTGAAGCTTGGTGAGCGGCTCGTGGATCATCTTCGCCGCCTTGATGTCCTCGATCGAGTACTCGTCCTGGAACTGGGCGTAGGGGTTGTTGACCGAGTGCTTGTGGTTCTTCCAGCCGATCCACGCGTAATGGTCGGAGGTAGAGCCGTATTTCTCCATGTGGTCACGGCCGGCGTTGCCAAACATCTGCGGCGCGAACGGAGACTGCTCGGGGGAGCGCAGCTCGAACATGCGTGTCATGTGCTTGTCCATCGCGGGTGTCCGGTCGGTGTACTTCATCCCCAGCGAACCCCGCTCCATCTTCTCGAAGCCGACTGCCAGCGCGCAGTCTACGAGCCCGCCCTTGACCGCCTGACGGGCGAGGAACAGGGCGCTTGAGCCGGTGGAGCAGTTGTTGTTGACGTTCACCACCGGGATGCCGGTGAGGCCAAGCCCATAGATCGCCCGCTGGCCGTAGGTGGAGTCCCCGTAGCAATATCCAGCGTAGGCCTGCTCGATCCGCTCGTAGGGGATGCCCGCGTCGGCGAGCGCTCTCGAGCCAGCCTCCAGCACCCACTCCGGATAGTCGCCCTCCTTGGTGCCCGGCTTGTCGAACTTCGACATCCCCACCCCGATAACGAACGTACGGCTGCTCATGCGCGCCCTTTCTCTTGATGTGCTGTTTGGCTGGACAGCCAGACGATGCCAGAAGGGTACATCGGACGTGACGTCCGCGAATGCGTGCCTGCTGGGAGCCATTTCGCGCCTGCGCGCAGACATCCAGCAACGATGGCGGCACGGCTATGCAACCGGGTTGAATGTCCAGACTTCGTTTCCCTGACCGTCTTTCCAGCTGAAGATCCCGACCTGGGTCTGGGGTACGACCTTCTTGTCCCAAGCGTTCAAGTTCTGCTCGGAGTTGCCGAGCGGGCGGATGGCAAAGCCGCTCATCCCGGCTTTGCTCTTCGCGGGCTTCAGCGTCCACAGACGGATGGGGGAAGCGACGTCGTAGCTACTGGAGATGTCTGCCTGGGAAACGCCCTGTGTGTTCTCCTCCAGCTTGTCTTCTGCGTCGTGCGGCGCCACTGCCACCCAACCAACGTCGGCGAGACTCCTGCCAACGCCGCCGATCAATGCCCACAGGCGGCGGGCGGAGTCGCCGCCCTGGCGGAGCGCGATCAGCGTCGCGACCTGCTGTGGAGCGGTTTCTGCCAGCAGCAGCGCGCGGGCCACGGCCGCGCTGTAGTAGCGACGATGAGCGCCAGCTCGATGGGACTGCTCCGCTATGTTGGCTTGCGTACGTCGATGCCGGTGTCACTTGCGGCACGCGCGAGTCGCATGTCGCTCGTCAGCAGCGGCTCGCCCGCCCGGATCGCGAGCGCGGCATACAGGGAGTCACCGGCCGAGAAGCGCTCGCGTAGAGCCCAAGCCGCGTCCAGAAGGCTCAGTGTGGACACGAACTCGATCGGAAGCCCGCGCACTCGCCGCAGCGCCGTGGCAGCGAGGTTGCTCGCGAGCACTCCACGCAAGACGTGCCTGCGCATGACCGAGAAGACCTCGAACGCAAGGATATCCGGTGCCAGCCACGGCTCCCCCGGCTCGGGAAGCTGTGCGAGCAAGAAGTCGCGTCGTCTCACATCGGGCGGTGCCAGCAGGTCGACGACCGCACTCGCGTCGATGACCATCACACCAGGTCGTCGCGAATGTGCGCGAGCGCCTGCTCAGCAGACTCGCCCACGTCAACCGGCTCGATCTGCGCGAGCTCCGCGAACAACTCCTCGCGCGAGGGACGCCGTGCCGCCTGCTCGAGCGTGCTCCGCGCATACTCGGTCAGCGAGACGCCAGCGAGCGCAGCACGAGCCTTCAGGACACGATGAACGTCCTCGGGCACGTCCTTGATCTGCAACATAGTCCCCATGCCTCCAAGCAGAATATCATGCTTTACAGCATGCCCAGCCTGCTGGGCGCAACACGCCGGCAACGACACCATCACTACAAACAACGCCACCGTGCCACTAACACGCCTGCCGTCACGCGCAAGCAGCACTTTCGGCGACGCCCGCACCGGCACCTCCTGCTTCGTCCTTTCCGCTTATGTTGCGAGGTAGCGGTCGGGCTACTGCTCAACAGCGATCCGAGTGTGTCAGCGCTGCAACGACTGCTGTGGGAGCGAGGACCCGGAGAGCGGTCGATGGCAGTCATGCGTTGAGGTGTCGTTAGTCCTCAGACAGCTCGATGTTGCGCATGGTCACAAAAGCGGTGGCGCACAGCTTCTCGTCCCTCCCGCTAACCGCGTAGACGTCGGCCGCAGCGACAGTCATCACCCGGCCCGGCTTGATGACCCGGCCCCGCGCGACAATCTTCTCGCCCTTGGCAGGCGCCACGAGCTTGACGGTGTAATCCACGGTCATGCTCACCCACCCAGGCGCCAGCAGCGTCATGCCCGCGGAGCCGCCCGCGAAGTCAGCCAACGCGCCGACCACACCGGCCTGAAAGTAGCCGTTGTGCTCCGTGAGCTCTTCCCGATACGGCTGGACGATCTCCACCTCTCCCGGCGCCACCCGGCCAAAGTTGAATCCCAGATGCTTCGCGGCGGGCATGCTCAACACCGCGGCCTTCACGAGCGTCTCGAAGTCGGGAGTTGCGGCTGTGAGAGTCGTCATGCTCCGATCCTCTCTGGCGGTCGAATGCTACGCGATCAGGATGTCTCGGGCGGCCACGCATGACGACATGCCACCATCAGCCGACGCGCCTGGACGTCGTCCTTTGCGGTCGTGTCACCCCCGGCGAATTGGCGGGCGAGATATGAGGCCGAGTACGGCAAGCCCATCGAGCGGCGTTCCACCTTGCTTGTGATCTGGGAGCACGCTGGCACACCGATCGGGTTCTCGACGGCGGAAAAGATCGCCTACGGAGAGCAGGCACACATGCATCTGCACGTCGTAGACGAACACCGGCGGCAATCAGGAATGGGGACCGTGTGCGTGCGCGAGACGGTCAGGCTTTACTTCGACTCGCTCGACCTCCGGCGTCTCCTCTGCGAGCCGAATGCGTTCAACGTGGCTCCCAATCGGACCCTCCAGAGCGCCGGGTTCAGGTATGTAAAGACCTATAGGACCGTCCCGGCTCCGCTCAACTACCACCAAGCCGTCACTCGCTGGGTCTTCGACTACGAGCAGTTGCGCGTTTGATCTCAAACGAGGCAAGCGACCGTCACCAGCGATCAGGCCAAGGTCCTCGCCGAGCTTCTCCGCTGGCGGTACGCTCCGCGCTGGTGCGAGCCCCGATCGCGCCCAGCAGCGGCGAGCGGTCGAAGAACACCTGGTTGCGTGCGATCAGGCCATCACGCAGCTCCACCAGGCAAACGCCGGCCAGCAGCAGCTCTGATCGATCGAGCGGGATCGTGGCCTGCCAGAAGTTGACGAACCCATCGCGCATCGCAGTGCTTGCCGTCTGCGTCCACACCCAGTCGGGATAGCGCGCCAGCAGCCGCTCAAGATAGGCGGTTAGCGCCCCGCGCCCGCAGAGCCCCTCGGGGACCTGCGGGTCGCTGTAGAGCGTGTCGTGTGTGTAGAAGGAGGCGAGCCGCCGCGGGTCGTTTCCGCTCCACGCCGGCAGCCAAGCCGCGGCGAACATCGCCGCCTGCGCGGAGTCGTAGCCCAGGAACGCGCGCGGGCTGCCGATCTCCGGGGTGAGCCTCGATCCGCGCGTCGGTTCGCTCCGTTCGCTCACGGGTCCGCGATGCCGAGGATCTCCGCGGTCGCCGAACCCCGCCCGATGACAGTGCCTTCGTCGGAGACGAGCTCGAGCCGGATGCGTCCCTGCCTTGCGGGTGGTGCCGCGCGCCTAGCCCGTGCGGGGGTTCCCGACAGCGCGGCGACCGCCGCATCAGCTAGCTCATCCAGGTAGGCATGCAGCGGCGCGCTGAGCTGATGTGCAAGCCAACGGCGCGCGATCGCGTGCGTCGGCCCGGTGACAATCGCGTTCAGCACGAGCATGGACATGAGCCGAACCTGCCCATGCTCGATGAACGGCTGCAGCCACTCCTGGTAGGACGCCGCGAGCTTGCGATTCATCTCGCTGAGCTGGGCGCCGCCGGGGGTATCGCCGTCGAGCGTCCCGCGCGTGTAGACGAAACGCGCGCGGTCAGTGTTCGCCTCGATCCACTCGATCTGGTGGGCGATCACCCCGCGCACTCCGCTGCGCAGCGACCGCGGCCTTTCGGCCAGCAGCAGCCGGAGCCCCTCCTGAAAATCAGCGATCGACTCGAGATAGAGCGCGTCGGCGATCGCCTCCTTAGTCGCAAAGTAGTGAAAGAGAGTGCCGTTCGAGACGCCACCACGCTCGCAGATGCGCGCGACCGTTGTCCGCTCGTAGCCGGACTCCAGGAAGCAGGCCAGAGCGCTCTCGAGGACGCGCGCAGCTGGGCCCGAAGAGGCAGTCGTAGCGCTTGGAGCATTCATCTAGAGTGCTACTCTATCATCTGGGCAAGTTGACCCGAAGGAGCGGGCCCGATGAGCACCGTGTCAACCGAACTCGCGCCGTTCACGCTGCCGCGGGCCCTGCGGTGGTGCAGACGGATGGATTCAACCCACAAGGAACATCAGCCATGACGAAGAGAGAATCGTTCGAAACGCTGCATTTCGAGGTCGTCGACTCTGTTGCGACCGTCACGCTTGACCGGCCAGACCAGCTCAATGCCCTCAACCCTCGTATGGCCGACGAGCTCTTCGACGTTGCGGTCCGCTGCGACCTTGAGAACGACATTCGGGCCGTCGTGATCACCGCGACGGGGAGTGCGTTCATGGCTGGAGGTGATCTCGCGACCTTCGCCGCTGCGGGGGATCAGAGGAGCGAGCTCATCACCAGGATGGCGACACGCCTTCACGGAGCCATCAGCCACTTCAATCGGATGGACTCACCCGTCATCGCCGCCGTCAACGGCGTCGCAGCCGGTGCTGGCATGTCGTTGGCCTTGTCGCTCGACCTCGCGATCGCAGCACAATCGGCCCGCTTCGTCATGGCCTACACCAGGATCGGGCTTACCCCGGACGGAGCTTCGTCGTATTTCCTTCCGAGACTTGTGGGGTTGCGTCGAGCGCAAGAGCTGGTGTTGACCAACCGGGAACTGACAGCCGCCGAAGCCCTGTCGTGGGGCATCGTGAACGACGTCGTGCCCGATGACGAACTTGCGGCGCGGGTAGGCCAGCTTGCACGCAATCTGGCGTGCGGAGCAACCCGGAGCCTCGGGCCGGCCAAGCGCCTCATGCGCGAAGGCTGGAACCAGACGCTCGAGTCGCAGATGGAGGTCGAGGGGCGCGAGATCGCTGCGTCATCCATTCGACCAGATGGCGCTGAAGGGATCACCGCCTTCCTGGAGAAGCGCACGCCGAGATTCACCGGCGAGTAGCACAGCGACCCACGCCATATCTGCCGGCGATGAGCCTCACGCGCTCGTAAGAGCTCGCGAACGGGCGCACGATTCGTGTCCTTGAAGTACCCTCGCGCGCGGACAACTATCGGCAAGGAAGAGGGGACGGCTAGCGTCATGCTGAAGAAGCTCGGAGGAAGGACCCTAGTTTGGCTGCTCACGGGGGCGTTTGTTGCAGTGGCACCTGCGGCTGCGTCCGGGGCGACGTTCTTCCCCAACCGCTTCGACGACCCCGCGCCGGGAGCGGTCGCGAGCACGTGCAACAACGCCTCGAACACCGACACCTCCTCTGAATGCTCGCTGCGCGAGGCCGTGATCAAGGCGGACGCGGCCGGCGGCACCGACACGATCCAGCTCGCGGCGGGCACCTATCAGCTCACGCGGGTGGACCCCGAACCGGACGCCAACCGGTTCAACTCGCAGCTCGGGGCACTCGACATCAAGTTCTCGGGCACGATCACCGGCGCCGGCATGGGCACAGGCCCGTCGGACACGATCGTGCAGGCGGGCACCAACGCCACGAACGGGGTCGACGTGATCTTCATCGTCAACCCCTACGCCTCGATCAGCGAAGCCAAGGTGCTGAACACGACGATCTCGAACATGACGCTGCGCTTTGGCAAAAACGCCGACAAAGTGCAGAGCAACTGGGGCAACGGCGGCGCCGTCGAGTTCGACTCGACCGACGGCGGCGTGCTAACGCTCGATCACGATCTGATCACGCAGAACTCGGTGCCCAACGGCCTCGGCGGCGGCGTGGCCTCATTCAACACGTCGCGCACAAGCGGCACGTTCTCCTCGAACGCTTCACGGACGAACATCACGAACTCGGAAATCACGGACAACAGCGCCGACACCGAACTCAACGCCAAAGGCGAAGGGACGGCCGTAATTGGCGGCGGCATCTTCGTCGGCACGCCAGAGCCGATCACGATCCAGAACTCCGTGATCTCGGGCAACCAGGCGGACATACCTGGACACGGCAGCGCAGGTGGGATCGAAGTATCGGGACCATCGCTTTCGAACTTCGTCGCGAACGTGCCGGCCAGCACGATCCAGAACTCGCAGATCAGCAACAACACCGCTTCGGTCCAGGCCGGGGGCCTGTTGACGACGGCACCGCTCACGATCACCAACACAACCTTCGCGAACAACACTGCGACCTCCGGCGAAGCGAACACCGGCGGCGGCGCCATCCTCTCCGACAACGACACCGGCGGACAGGTCGCGATCAGCGGCTCGACGTTCACCGGCAACAGCGTCACGGGCAACTCGACTGGAGGCGCGATCCTCAACGACGCCGGGAACCTGAGCGTGACCGACAGCCGCGTCGCGGGCAATTCCGCTCCGCGGGGAAGCGGGATCGATCAAAAATCGAACACCGTCGCGGCCGTCACCTCCGCCACCGACGACTGGTGGGGCTGCAACGGCGGCCCAGACACAGGCACTCCTCCCACCAACAAACCCGCACCCGGCTGTGACTCGGCGACGGACGAGAACACAATCACGGGCTCCGGCTTCACGATCTCGCCATGGGTCACGCTGAAGACCACCGCGAACCCCTCGACGCTGAACGAGTTCGAAAGCTCGTCGTTCACGACAAGCTTTCTGCAGGACTCGGCGAACAACACGCTCAGCACCGCCCAGATCGCGCCGCTGATCGGACTGCCGGTGACGTGGACGGGCAGCCACGGATCGTTCTCGAACACACAGACAACGATCCAGTCCAACGGCGAGGCGACCGCGACGTTCACGCAAAATGGCCAGTGCGCGACGAGCAGCGGCGAGGCGACTGTCGATCATGTACAGCCTGAAGATTCGACGGCTACAGCCTCGCTGATCGTTCACTGTCCAGATCTGCAGCTGCAGAGCACGGACAACGTCGGGGGTACGACGGTGTTCCCAAGCGGGTGGACCTGGACGTTGAACGCGAGCAACACCGGGGCCGGGCCGGCAAGGTTCACGAGCGGGCAGCGGCTGCTGGTCGACGATCTCCCCAACAGCGGCGCCTCCTACGGTGCCGTGATAGTCACGCCGTCGGCCGGCGTGACCGGGGCGGTAGCGTGCTCGATCGCATCGAGCACCTTGACGTGCACGGCGTCGGGGGGGTCGGTGGTGATACCCGCAGGCGCTTCGTTGTCCGTGGCGTTTTCGGTTACGCCTTCGGCGCGCGGCACGTTCGCCAACCCTCGCGCTAGCGGGAAATGCGAAATTGACCCGGACAACGTCGTGTCAGAGTCCAACGAGGCCAACAACACGTGCAGCGACACGGTCGTCGTGACCGAGCCAGATCTGACGGCGTCGCTGAGCGACAACGTCTCCGGCCAGGTCAGTGTCGGAGGCTCGTGGAACTGGAAGGCACACGTCGCAAACATCGGCAACGGGGATGCCACGTTTGCGAACGGAGCAACGATCCTGACCGACGATCTGCCATCTGGCGAACTGGCCTACGGGGCCGTCAGCGTTGGCGCTAGCTCCGGGATTGGCGGGACTGGCACCCCATCGTGCTCGATCGCGTCCAACGTTCTCACGTGCACCGCCTCTGGCGGGACGGTCGTGATCGGCAAAACGGCCGGCGCATTCGATGTGACTGTTCCCGTCACCCCCTCAACGACGGGGACCTTCACGAACCCACCCGCCGGCGCGACGTGCACCGTGGACCCGGCGAAAACGGTCGCCGACTCCAACCCCGCCAACAACGTCTGCAACAGCGACACAGTGACCGTAGGCGCACCCAATCTCTCAGCGGTGAAGACCGACGATGTATCGGGCACGACCACGCTCGGCAACTCGTGGACGTGGAAGATCGCCGTCACCAACACAGGCATCGGAGACGCTACATTCGCAAGCGGGCAGACGATCCTGACCGACAACCTGCCGAACTCGAACATCGCGTACGGGTCAGCGAGCGTGTCCAGCCAGAACAGCCTCTCGGGAGCGGGTAGCGTGTCGTGCTCGATTGTGGCTGACAACTTGACCTGCACGGCCAGCGGCGGCCCGGTGACGATCGGCAAGACGACTGGTGGCTTTGATGTGTCGTTCACCGCGACCCCGTCGAATGCCGGCATATTCGCCAACCCGCGCGCGGGCGGCGTATGCGCGGTTGACCCAGGGGGTGTGATCATCGAGGCGCCGGGCGCGAACACATCGTGCTCGGACACGGTCGTCGTGCCGGCAAATCCGAGCGTGCAGATCTCAACGCCGCCGAATGGCGCGACCTACAGCCAAGGCCAGGCTGTCGTGGCCTCCTACAGCTGCACAGAGGGGGCAGGCGGCCCAGGGATTCAGACGTGCTCAGGTCCTGCGCCGAACGGCTCCGCGATCGACACCTCGACTCTGGGTGAACACGAATTCACCGTCACGGCTACTTCGAAAGACGGGCTGACCGCCGCGGCTACCAGCCACTATACGATCGTCGCCGAGGCCGCTCCTACCGCGGCCATCACCTCGCCCGCCGATAACGAAAAGTTCACGCTCGGCGAACACGTCCCAACCAGCTTCAGCTGCACCGACGGCGCGGGCGCGCCCGGAATCGCGACGTGCATCGATTCAAACGGCGCGAGTGGCAGCACGGGCGCGCTCGACACATCCAAAGCCGGAGGATTCACCTACACGGTCACCGCGACCTCGAAAGACGGACTATCCACGACCGCGACGATCCACTACACGGTCGTCAAGCCGGAAAATCCGAGCGTGCAGATCTCGACGCCGCCGAACGGCGCAACCTACACCCAGGGCCAGATTGTCGGCGCCTCCTACAGTTGCACAGAGGGGGCAGGCGGCCCGGGGATTCAGACATGTTCCGGCCCTGTGCCGAACGGCTTCGCGATCGACACGTTGATCGTGGGTGAACACGAATTCACCGTCACGGCGACTTCAAAAGACGGGCTGACCGCCTCCGCCACGCACCACTACACGGTGGACGCGGTCGGTCCTCCCACCGCCACCATCACCACCCCTCGAGACAACCAGACGTTCACGCTTGGCGAGAGCGTCGCAACCCTCTTCAACTGCGCTGACGCCGCAGGAGCCCCGGGCATCAACACGTGCGCAGACTCAAACGGCGCTACCGGCAAAGCGGGTCTGCTCAGCACCTCCAAAGCCGGCCATTTCACCTACACGGTCACCGCGACCTCGAAAGACGGACAGTCCGCGACCGCGACGATCCACTACACGGTTGTTGCGATGCAGACCAGTCCGTTCGCGGTTTCGCACATCAAAGTCGGCCGCAAAGGGACGGTCGAATTCGACGTCAGCGTGTCAGGCCCGGGCATCATACGTGTGCTCGAGGCAGCGAGCAAGCTCGACGCACAAAAGTCTCGTGCCCTAGCGCGATCCGCGCGCGGGCCGGTACTCCGGCCCGGACCCAACGAATTTGTGTTCGCCCGCGTCACCAAGATCGCCGCCAGCGGCAGGACCTACATCTTCAAAGTCAGGCCGGACGCGGCTGGCCAACGACTCGTGTGCAACCACCAGCACCCGGTCCTGATCCGGCTCTTGGTGGCCTTCACGCCGCACGGCGGCCACTTGGCGAAACTGGAATTTCCAGGACTGCTTGTGGCCAAATAGGAGTGGAGCAAGGATACAGCGGGCGTTCTACTTCCGGGCGCCATTCGGCGGGAGCATCATCGCAAGGCGCGTAACACTTAAGGCCAGAGCTAGCGCCAGCTGAGCCGAAGAGTAGCCGCGCGACCCGCAGCCCTCTTACAGGTCCCCGCTACCTGCAATGGATGTCGAGCTCGAGCATGGGCTTGCCGACCCGGTCACGAACGTGACTGACGACGATCCGATCTTCACTGCGAAGATCGCGCTCGCTCACCTGAACGAGTTTCCTGACTACTACACGCGCCTGGCGCGGATGGAGGCAGAGGCCGAGCGCGAGCACGGGGCGAGCGGTCAATGACATCGTAGAGTTCGGTATCAGGTCGACGTCAGCCGTGGAGTGCGCGTAGCGCGTTGGCGATGACGGCGAGGTCGATGCCCTCCTGTAGCAGCGCGCCGGCTACGGGAGGCAGGTAGCCAGCGGCTGCCCATCCCATCGCGACGATGCTCATGCCCATACCGACGAGCACGCTTTGGCGGGCGATGTGTAGTGCCCGGCGGCCGACGTGCAGGGCGTCTGCGACGCGGTCGATGCGATCGACGGTGATCACGGCGTCGGCGGTTTCCGAGGACACGGTTGCGCCGGCGACGCCCATCGCGACGCCGAGGTCGGCGAGCGCGAGCGCGGGCGCGTCGTTGACGCCGTCGCCGACCATCATCACTGGGCGCAGGGTGGGGTCCTCGCGCAGGCGGCGCACTACCTCGAGCTTCTCCTGCGGCGACTGCTCGGCGTAGACGCGGTCCACGCCGACCTCGCCTCCGATGCGCTCGGCTACCGAGCGGCGGTCGCCGGAGACCATCGCCACGTGGCGCACGCCCTCGTTGCGTAGTCGCGCGATGATGCCGTGCGCGTCGGGACGCAGTTCGTCGGCCATCACGATCACACCACCCATGTGCCCGTCGATCGCGACGAGCACCCTCGCCTCGCCCGAGCCGCGTCCGCCCAGCCGTGACGCCGAGGCGATCTCGCTCTGCGGCACACCCTGCTGGCGCAAGAACGCGCGGCTTCCCAACGCAACGTGGGTCCCGTCGAGCGTGCCCGTGATGCCCTGTCCGGGGTCCTCGTGTACCTCGCCGGGCACCTCGAGGGCGAGCCCTGACTCCTCAGCGGCACGCACCAGCGCTTCGCCGAGCACGTGCACGGAGAGGCGGTCGATCGAGGCCGCCAGGCGCAGCAGCTCGCTGGCCTTGGCGCCGTCGCATTGCAGAATTTCGCGGATCTCCGGTGTGCCCACGGTCAGCGTGCCGGTCTTGTCGAAAAGGATCGTGCGGACCTCCCCTAGCGTCTCGATCGCGCCTGCGCCCTTGACGACCACGCCAGCTCGCGCTGCGCGCGAGACGCCTGAGACGAGCGCGATCGGCGCGGCGAGGATCAGCGGGCAGGGGGTGGCGACCACGACTACCGCCAGCGCCCGAACCGGGTCGCCGCTGAGCGCCCACGCGCCGCCTGCGAGCAGTAGCGTTGCCGGCAGAAAGAAGCCGGCGTAGCGGTCGGCCATGCGCACGAACGGTGCGCGCTGAGCCTGCGCCTGCTCGACCAGCCGCACCAGCGCGGAGTACGCGCTGTCGGCGGCCGGGCGCTCGGCCCTTACCTCGAGCGGAGCGCCCGCGTTGGCGCTGCCGCTCAGCACCTGCATCCCCTGCCTGAGCGTCAGTGGCAGCGGCTCGCCGCTGAGCGTGCTCGTGTCGAGCACCGCCTCGGGGCTGATGAGCCGCCCGTCGACCGGGACCACCTCGCCTGTGCGCACGAGCGCGATGTCCCCCGCGAGGACCCGCTCGACGGCCACGTCCTGCAGGTCCTCGCCCACGCGCAGGTGAGCGATCTTCGGGGCGCGCGCGACCAGTGCGGTGAGCTCTTGGCGCGCGCGTGTTGAGGCCGCGTCCTCGAGCGCGGCGCCGCCCGAGAACATCAGCCCGACGACGATGCCGGCGAGCTCGTGGTTCAGCGCGAGCGCGCCGACCATCGCGACCAGCGCGATCGTGTCGACGCCCATGTGGTGCTCATGCACGATCGTGTGCGCGACCTCGATCGTGAGCTCGGCCGCGAGCAGGGCGGTCGCCGCGCCCCAGATGGTGTTGCCGAGATCGCTGTCGCCGACGAGCGTCGCAAACGCGCCCGCGACCAAAGCTACGAACGCGATCGCAGCGAGGACACGGGCACGATGAACGATCACGAGGTAGTCGCTGTACTCACTCGCACCGAGAACCCCGCGAGTGCGAGCGCGCCGATCGATACAGCGCTTGCCACCGCTGCGGTGGCGAGCATCTCGACGCTCGGCTGCGTTAGCGCGAAGAGACTGCGGGTGGTGGCGACCAGCAGGCAGCCGACATACAGGCCGGCGAGCGCTGCGCACATGCCGGCGACGAGCGTGGAGCGCTGGCGTGAGCCTTCGGTCTCGAGTGCCATCACGAGGTAGAGACCGCATGCGATCAGGGTCGTGACGGCCACGGTGCGCGAGTCGGCGACCGAGAGGTCGAGGTCGTGGCGTGCGAACAGATAGCCCGAGACGACGCCCGTGCCGACCAGCGCGCCGGCGGGCACCACGAAGCGCGCGACGCCGCGCACGAAGCGCTCAGGACGCCAAGGGCCGCTGCTCGGGGCGAGCGCGAGGAAGAACGTGGGAATGCCGACGGTCACCGCGGCCGCGAGCGTGAGATGGCGAGGCAGCAGCGGATAGGCGTCGGAGCTGGTGCCGATCGTGAGGATCAAGAACGCCGCGAACGCCGACTTGGTGACATATAGCTTGGTCACGCGCTGGAGGTTGCGCAGCGCACGGCGTCCTTCGGCGATCAACACGGGGATCGTC
>Ga0187780_10001226_pt1 | contig 19279 bp, 11 predicted proteins | sample 1015_Q2_SP10_20__FD_132429 | JGI IMG/M metagenome (GOLD analysis project Ga0187780, IMG submission 132429) | Tropical peat soil microbial communities from peatlands in Department of Meta, Colombia - 1015_Q2_SP10_20_MG | ecosystem: Environmental > Terrestrial > Soil > Wetlands > Peat | place...
CTCGAAGACGACGGCCGGCCCGCGATGGCGGAGCAGCGAGGCCGACGCTGCGCTCTGCTTCACGATCGCACCGTCGGGAGCGAGGCTGCCGCGGACGACGGCGATCCCGCCTTCCGTAGCCAGTGGCTGCTCGAGGCTCGCGATCACGGTCCGGTCCGTCACCTCGGCGGAGGCGATCTCCTCGCCGAGCGGGCGCCCCGTGACCGTCAGCGCGTCGCCGTGGAGGAGCGGCGCGAGCTCGTGGAGCACCGCGCGCACGCCGCCCGCATGGTGCAGCTGCTCGACGAGGTGCTCACCCGAGGGCCGGACGTTCGCGAGCAGCGGCGTCCGCCGCGACAGCTCGTCGAACCGGTCGAGCGTGAGCGGCACGCCCACGCGGCCCGCCAGCGCGAGCAGGTGGATCACCGCGTTCGTGCCGCCGCCGATCGCCATCAGCAGCGTGATCGCGTTGTCGAGCGCCTCCGAGGTGAGGATCGCCGACGGTCGGACGCCTTCGAGCGCCAGCTCGACCGCCCTCGCCCCGGTCGCCTCGGCCGCTCGCTGTCTCGCCGCGCCGACGGCGGGGATCGACGCCGTCCCCGGCAGGCACATCCCGAGCGCCTCGACGAGCGACGTCATCGTGGACGCGGTTCCCATCTCGTTGCAGTGGCCGTAGGAGGGGATCGCAGCAGCCTCGAGCTCGTCGAACTCCGCCTCCGCCATCCGGCCGGCACGCAGCTCGTCGACGTAGTGCCAGAGGTCCGTGCCCACCCCGAGCTCGCGCCCGCGGAAGATCGCGGGCTCGGACGGCCCGCCGGTGACCATGATCGCCGGGACGTTCGCGCTCGCCGCACCGAGGAGCTGCGCGGGCACGGTCTTGTCGCAGCCCCCGAGCAGGACGACGGCGTCGAGCGGATAGGCGCGGATGCACTCCTCGACGTCCATCGACATCAGGTTGCGAAAGAGCATCGCCGTGGGCTTCATCAGGTTCTCGCCGAGCGAGATGGTCGGGAACTCGAGCGGCAGGCCGCCGGCCAGGAGCACGCCGCGCTTGACCGAATCGGCGAGCTGCCGGAAGTGGAGGTTGCAGCTCACGAGCTCCGACCACGAGTTGCAGATCCCGACGACCGGTCGCCCGTCGAGCGCGCTCCGAGAGATTCCCTCGGCATGGACCGACGACCGGTGGATGAACCCCGCCAGGTCACGGGCGCCGAACCACCGGCTCGAGCGCAGGCGCGTCGTGGGCTGTGCGTCGCCGGTCACGGCCGCCTAGGATACGGCGCCGTGGACGCGGCGGACCTGATCGAGCGGCTGGGACGGCTCTACCCCGCCGTCGTCGCCGACTGCCTCGACCGCCTCGGCTACCGCGACCAGGTGCTGGCTCCCCGGATCCGGCCTCTCTACCCCGGGGCGAAGCTCGCGGGCATCGCGCGAACCGTCCATTGCGTCCCGATCGACGGCGTGCCCGAGAGCAAGGAGGACTGGTACCGCGGCGAGCTCGCAGCGGTCGACGCCCTCCGGCCGGGCGACGTGATGGTCGTCTCGACGTGCGACGGCTCCTACTGGGGTGAGCTGCTCGCGACCGCGGCGCGGCACCGCGGCGCGCACGGCCTCGTCGCGGACGCGTACACGCGCGACACGCTCGCTCTGATCGAGATGCGGTTCCCGACGTTCGTCGCGGGCATCCACTGCACGGATTCCCTCGGCCGGATCGACGTCGATGCGACCGGCGGCGAGATCGGCTGCGGTGGGGTCCTGGTCTCCGACGGCGACCTCGTGCTCGGCGACCACGACGGGGTCGTGGTGGTGCCGGCTGCCGTGGCGGCCGAGGCGCTCGCGCTCGCCGAGGAGAAGGTCTCGGGCGAGAACCTCGTGCGCTCGAAGCTCGAGGAGGGCATGCCCGTCTCCGAGGCGTTCCGTACCTACGGCGTGATCTAGTAGAAGAACCGGTTGGGGACAGACTTCAGTCTGTCCCCAACGCAGTCAGTACGGGTCGGGGACAGACTTCAGTCTGTCCCCGACGCAGTCAGTACGCCCGGCGTCTCGCGAATCGGGCCGTAGGATCCGTCCTCGACGGCCGCGAACCGCGCAACGAGGCCGAGGTCGAGCGCCTCGCGTCCTTCGGCGTCGCCCGCCAGCCCGACGAGCGCCTCCCGCAGAGCCGTCTCGAGGCCGGTCTCTCCGCCGAGCAGCGCGACCGGCGGGCTCGGCGCCGGGCCCAGCCGGTCGACGACGTGGAGCGCCGCGACCGCCGCCCAGGCGCGGGACTCGAGTGCGAGCACCGACGAGTCGACCGGCCCGGCATCCACCTCGCCGGTGACGAGCAGCCGCAGGGTCTCACGATGCGAGCCGGTCTCGACGACGTCGGCGAACACCGCGTCGCGCAGACCGCGCTCGGCGAGCTTGGCTCGCGGGAGGATCCAGCCCGAGTAGGAATCGCGGCCGTTCACGCCGAGCCGGCACCCGGCGAGGTCGGCGGCGTCGCGCGCGGCGAGCCCCGGCCGCACGACGAGCATGGCCGCATATTCGGGCCGCTCGAGCCCGACACCGACCGGCGCGGCGAGCGCTTCGATCGGGACTCCTGCCGCCCGGGCCCGGACATAGGGCATTCCGCAGAGGAAGACGAGCGCGGGGCCTCCCGCCGCCAGCTCGGACTCCAGCCCGTGCATCCCCGGCTCTGCGAGCGGCTCGGCCGACCAGCCGACACGCTCGGCGACGACCGAGCCGACCGCCTGATAGTGCTCGCGGGCGGCCTCGCCGAGGAAGCTGAGGAGCCGGAGCGTCATCACGAGCAGGTCCGCACGGCCCGCCACGGCGGCGAGTCGGTGAAGTCGAGGTAGAGCGTCTCGCGTACCCGGATCGCAGGTCGCCGGGTCGCGACGCCCTCCAGCTCGAGACGGTGGATGCGGATGGAGCGGTACGCGCCGGACGACAGGCGCAGCGCTTCACCGTGGTCTGCATCGTGCGCGAGCGCGCGCGCCTGCTCGCGCGAGGCGATCACGACGAGGTTGCCGTAGCGCCGCGCGCCGTCCGGAGCGGGCTCGAGGAAGCGGACGTTGAAGTACGCGAGCAGCCAGCCCGCGCGAGCGCCCGCAGCCGCCACCGAGCGCTCGAGGTGCGGCGGGAAGGGACCGTCGGGATCCGGCCGGAGCTGGCCGAAGAACCCCACCCCGGCCGGGTTCGCCAACGTCTCGAGCCTCTCCCACGACGGGACGAGCAGAAGCGAGTCGGCCGCGTCGCCGCGCCAGTGCTGCCAGCCGGTCGGCCGCGTCGGGTCGGCCGCTCGCTCCGCGAGTCTCGCCGCGAGCTCGTGGAGGATCTCGAGGTCGTCGTCCGTGCGGGCCACTGCGGCGAAGGGGCGGTCGGCGACGAGTTCCGTCGCGGCCAGCTCGAGCTCGCCTCGGGGAGCGGAGGTCACAGCGTGAGACTGCCACGACCGGAGGCCGTCGGCGGCTCGGTAGTTCTCCGAACCGGATTCCGCGGTCGTTCCGATGGCGTCCCCGCCGGCTGCGGTGACGATGGTGGCGTGAACCGCGTCGCCGTCGACGGAAACGAGGCCGCCGCGCTCGTCGCGCACAAGACGAGCGAGATCGTCGCCATCTACCCGATCACACCGGCATCGCCGATGGGCGAGCTCGCGGATGCGTGGTCGGCAGCGGGCCGGACGAACCTGTGGGGCGCAGTACCGGACGTGATCGAGATGCAGAGCGAGGGCGGCGCAGCCGGTGCGGTGCACGGAGCACTGCAGGCCGGGGCGCTGACGACGACGTTCACGGCGTCGCAGGGCCTCCTCCTGATGCTGCCGAACATGTTCAAGATCGCGGGCGAGCTGACGCCCACCGTCTTCCACGTCGCCGCTCGAACGGTCGCGACGCACGCGCTCTCGATCTTCGGCGATCACAGCGACGTGATGGCCGCACGCGGCACGGGCTTCGCGTTCCTCTGCTCGTCGACCGTCCAGGAGGCGCACGACCTGGCGCTCGTCGCGACCGCCGCGACGCTCGGGTCGCGCGTCCCGTTCGTCCACTTCTTCGACGGGTTCCGCACCTCGCACGAGGTGAACGTGATCGAGCCGCTCTCGGACGAGCAGATCCGGGCGCTCGTCACCGACGAGCTCGTGCGCGCGCATCGTGCCAGCGCGCTCACGCCGGACCGTCCCGTGATCCGGGGGACGGCGCAGAACCCCGACGTCTTCTTCCAGGCCCGCGAGGCTGCGACTCCGTCCTACGCGGCAACGCCGGGAATCGTGGCGCGCGCGATGGAACGGCTCGCCGAGGTGACCGGGCGACGCTACTCCCTCTTCGAGTACACAGGCGCACCCGACGCCGACCGTGTGATCGTGGTGATGGGCTCGGCGGCCGAGACGGTCGCCGAGACGGTTCGGGCCCTCGACGAGCGCGGCGAGAGGGTCGGCGTCGTCAAGGTGAGGCTCTACCGGCCCTTCTCGACTGCCGACCTCATCGCGGCGCTCCCGGAGACTGCTCGCTCGGTCGCAGTGCTCGACCGCTGCAAGGACGCGGCGGCGGGTGGAGAGCCGCTCTACCTCGACGTCGTGGCCGCGCTCGCGGAGCACGGGCACGACGCAGACGTGATCGGCGGTCGCTACGGGCTCGCATCGAAGGAGTTCACGCCGGCGATGGCCGCGGCCGTCTTCGCGGAGCTCGAGCGAGCAGCACCGCGCCGCCACTTCACCGTCGGCATCGAGGACGACGTCTCGGGAACGAGTCTGCCGGTCGACGCGACCTTCGTGCCCCGGCACGACGGGGTCGTCGAAGCCGTGTTCTACGGACTCGGCTCGGACGGGACCGTCGGCGCGAACAAGAACTCGGTCAAGATCCTCGCCGACGAGGCCGGGCTCTACGCCCAGGGCTACTTCGTCTACGACTCGAAGAAGGCGGGCGCGGTCACTGTCTCGCACCTGCGCTTCGGCAGCGAGCCGATCCATGCGCCCTACCTGATCGACTCGGCGAGCTTCGTCGCCTGCCACCACTTCGACCTGCTCCGGCGCCTCGACGTCCTCTCGATCGCGGCGCCCCGCGCGACGTTCCTCCTCAACGCGCCCCACGGACCCGCGGAGGTCTGGGACGCGCTTCCACGCGAGGTCCAGGAGCAGATCCTCCAGAAGCAGCTGCGCTTCTTCGTCGTCGACGCCGGCAAGGTCGCGCGGCAGGCCGGGCTCGGCGCCCGCGTCAACACCGTGCTCCAGCCCTGCTTCTTCGCGCTCGCGGACGTCCTGCCGACCGATCGGGCGATCGAGGCGATCAAGTCGGCGATCCGACGCACCTACGGCAAGCGCGGCGAGCTCGTCGTCGAGCGCAACAACGCCGCCGTCGATCTCGCGCTCGCGGAGCTGCACGAGGTCGGCGTGCCGAGCGAGGCGACCGGTGAGCCAGGCTGGCACGAGACGGTGCCTGCCGACGCCCCTGCGTTCGAGCGGCTCGTCACGGCCGAGCTGATCGCCGGGCGAGGCGATCGGCTGCCGGTGAGCGCGTTCCTCCCGGACGGCACGTTCCCGGTCGGAACGGCGCGCTACGAGCGGCGCAGCCTCGCCGACGAGATCCCCGTCTGGGATCCCGAGATCTGCATCGACTGCGCGAAGTGCGCGCTCGTCTGCCCGCATGCGGCGATCAGGCTCAAGGTCTACGACCCGGAGGTGCTCGCCGGAGCGCCCGAGGGTTTCAAGCACAAGGAGTGGCGCGGCCGCGACCTCCCCGGGCTCGCGCTGACAGTCCAGGTCGCGCCCGACGACTGCACCGGGTGCGGCATCTGCATCGAGACGTGCCCCGCGCGGAGCAAGGAGGTCGCCCGGCACAAGTCGCTGGACGCCGCGCCGAAGACGGTGCGGCTGGACGAGGAGCGCGCGAGCTGGGACTTCTTCCTCACGATTCCTGAGCTCGACAGGACGAAGGTCGAGCCGGCGACGATCAAGGGTTCGCAACTGCTCGAGCCGCTGTTCGAGTTCTCCGGCGCATGCTCCGGCTGCGGCGAGACCCCGTACCTCAAGCTCCTCACTCAGCTCTACGGCGACCGGCTCCTCGTCGCGAACGCGACGGGCTGCTCCTCGATCTACGGCGGCAACCTGCCGACCACGCCGTGGTCGGCGAACGCGGAGGGACGCGGCCCGGCCTGGGCGAACTCGCTGTTCGAGGACAACGCGGAGTTCGGTCTCGGAATGCGACTCGCCCTCGACCACCAGGTCGCGCAGGCCCGCTCCCTGCTCGAGCAGGTCGCCCCCGAGCTCGCGCCGGCGCTCCTCGAAGCCGATCAGTCGACCGAGGCGGGGATCGCCGCTCAGCGGGCCCGCGTCGCCGAGCTGAAGGCACGACTCGCTGCCGACGCGCGTCCCGAGGCGGCGCGTCTGCTGACGCTCGCGGACACGCTCGTCGAGAAGAGCGTCTGGATCGTCGGCGGCGACGGCTGGGCCTACGACATCGGCTTCGGCGGGCTCGACCACGTGCTCGCGTCGGGGCGGAACGTCAACGTCCTCGTGCTCGACACGGAGGTCTACTCGAACACCGGCGGCCAGGCGTCCAAGTCGACTCCCCGCGGCGCCGTCGCGAAGTTCGCAGCCGCCGGCAAGCGCACGCGGAAGAAGGACCTCGGCATGATCGCGGCCGCCTACGGCGACGTCTACGTCGCACAGATCGCGATGGGTGCCGACAACGCCCAGACGATCAAGGCGTTCGCCGAGGCGGAGGCGTACCCGGGCCCGTCGCTCGTGATCGCCTACAGCCACTGCATCGCCCACGGCTACGACCTCGAGCAGGGCATGGTTCACCAGAAGGAGGCCGCAGACTCCGGCTACTGGCCGCTCTATCGCTACGACCCCGACTCGGAGCACCCGCTCCAGCTCGACTCGCGGCGGCCCAAGGTGCCGCTCGCCTCCTTCGCCGAGAAGGAGGCGCGCTTCGCGATGCTCGCGCGCTCGAAGCCCGACGAGGCCAAGGCGCTCGCCGAGGCGGCACAGCGCGACGTCGACGAACGCTGGCACCTGTACGAGCAGCTCGCCGGAGTGGAGCACGGCGTCGAGCACGAGGCCGAGCCCGGCGGCGAAGGAGCCCCGGCATGAGACGTCCCGGGTCGATCCCGGCCGCCATGCGCGTCCCTCGGGCGCCGTCGGCCCGCGGCGTGGGCCGGCTCGTACCCCAGGAAGTGCTGCGCACGTCCTTGGGACCCCGACGAAGCGGCCGGCCGGGAGCAGTGGCCGGCGAGAGGTGTGCATGAGCGTCGACCTGAGGACGCGGTATCTGGGCTTCGAGCTGAAGAGCCCGCTCGTCGCCTCCGCCTCTCCGCTCTGCGGGAACCTCGAGACGCTAGAGGCGCTCGAGCTGGCGGGGGCCGCGGCCGTCGTCCTCCCCTCGCTCTTCGAGGAGCAGATCGAGCACGACGACCTGGCCATGCACTGGACGCTGGAGGCGGGAGCCGGAAGCCATGCGGAGGCGACGTCGACCTACCTCCCCGACCTCGGAAGCTACGCGACAGGTCCGGGCGACTATCTCGAGCACGTCGCCGCAGCGAAGGCAGCGGTGTCGATCCCGGTGATCGCGAGCCTGAACGGAAACTCGCCAGGAGGCTGGATCCGCTACGCGCGCCTGATCGAGGAAGCGGGCGCCGACGCGCTCGAGCTCAACCTGTACGCGATCGAGACCGACCCGAACACGACGGCCCTCGACGTCGAACGGCGGTTGCTGCAACTCGTCCGGGACGTGCGTGAGAGCATCGCGATCCCGCTCGCAGTCAAGGTCGGGCCGTATTTCACGGCTTTCGCCCGCACGGCGCGAGAGCTCGTCGAAGCGGGCGCCGACGGGCTCGTCCTCTTCAACCGCCTCGTCCAACCGGATCTCGACCCGGACGGCTTGAGCGTCGGCCCCTCGGTGCGGCTCTCCTCACGCGACGAGCTGCGGCTGCCCGTGCGCTGGACGGCGATCCTGAAGGGACGGATCGACGCGTCGCTCGCGGCGACGGGCGGCATCCACGAGCCGATCGACGTCGTGAAGCCGCTGCTCGCGGGCGCGGACGTGACGATGCTCGCCTCGGTGCTGCTCGAGCGCGGACCGGCGTGGCTGTCGCGTCTGACCGTCGGCGTCGCCGCCTGGCTCGAGGAGCACGAGTACGTCTCGGTCGAGCAGATGAAGGGGAGCATGAGCCAGATCTCCTGCCCCGATCCCGCTGCGTTCGAGCGCGCGAGCTACATGCACGCGCTCACCTCGTTCTCGCCGCCCAGCCGCTGACCCGCGGGCTTCTACGGAGCGCGATCGGGCGAGAGCACGATGCGCGCTCGCCCCCGGTTCGCGACGCTGCGACCGACGAAGGGAGAGACCATGGAACGCATCCTCGTCGCGTACGCGACGAAGCACGGGTCGACGGAGCAGGTCGCGGCAGCGATCGCCCGCGCGCTCGAGGCCGAAGGGTCGGACGTCGACCTGCGCCCGGCCCATGCGATCGACGACCTCACTCAGTACGACGGAGTCGTCCTCGGCGGCGCCCTCTACACCGGCCGTCTCCATCGCGACGCCAGGCGCTTCCTGCGAGCTTACGACGACGTGCTCGCAACGCTGCCGGTCGCGGTGTTCGCGATGGGCCCGCTGTCGATGGAGGAAACCCAGGTTCGGAACTCGCGAGACCAGCTCGAGCGCGCCCTCGCGAAGACACCCGCTGTGAAGCCCGTGGCGACGACGATCTTCGGCGGAGTCGTCCAGCCCACGGAGCTCGGGTTCCCGTTCAACAAGATGGCTCGCTCGGACGCGCGCGACTGGACGGAGATCGAGCGCTGGGCGCGCGAGGTTGCGACCGCGTTCGCGGCCCGGCTCCCCGTCGCCACCGCCTGAGCAACGCCCACAACCGGCTCTGCGTCCTCTCGATCGGGGCTTCGGGCTTCCCTCGTTCGAGGGAACACGAATACCCCTGAGGAGGCATGAGCGGGAGCCCACGATGAGTTCGATGCAAGTGGGACTTCAGAGCACTGGGCGGGTGCGCCGAAGCGGACGCGTTCGAGGGGCGCCTCCGGGAGATGGGGATGGCAAGACCCTGATCGAACCCAATCCATCGTGCAAGCCAACCACCACCCGACAGCCTCGAGCCCGACGCCCCGGCCGCCCGCACGGCGCCACGGCGATCGGCCGTCCTCTAAGGGTTTCGCGTGGTGAACCCGATGTCTCCAGGCATGATCCCGCCCGGGCTCCACCAGCTGCCGGTCGAAGGCGCGCCGGCACCGGGACCGGCGGCGTGGATCGACCGCTGGCTCGCCGCCTGTCGCGACCTCGCCGAGCTCGAGCGGACGCATCCGATGACGGACGCCGTGATCGACGAGATCGACGGTCGGATGATCCGAGTCGGCGATCACTGGCTCGCCGACTTCGCCTCCTGCAACTACCTCGGATTCGATCTCGAGCCGTCGATCATCGAGGCGATCCCCGACTACGTCCGGCGCTGGGGCACGCATCCGAGCTGGTCGCGGCTCCTCGGCAGCCCGGCGCTCTACGAGCAGATCGAGGAGCGGCTCACCACCCTCCTCGGCTGCGAGGACACGCTCGTCCTCCCGACCATCACGCTCATCCACATGTCGGTGATCCCCGTCCTCGCGGGGAGCGGCACCGTGCTCGTCGACACACGCGCGCACAAGACGATCTACGACGGCTGCCAGGTCGCGGCGAGCCACGGTGCAACGGTCAAGAAGTTCCGGCTCGACGACCTCGACGGCCTGGAGCGGCTGCTCGCAGAGGACACCTCCGGGCAGCGGCTCGTCTGCCTCGACGGCGTCAACAGCATGACCGGCAACGTCGCCGACCTCCCGACGCTCGCGCGCATCGCGCGGCGGCACGGCGCGCTGCTCTACGTGGACGACGCTCACGGCTTCGGCGTGATCGGCGAGCGGGGCCCGGGTGAGCCGAGCCCCTACGGGCTGCGCGGCAACGGCGTCGTCAAGCACGTCGGCGAGACCTACGACGGCATCGTCCTCGTCGGCGGCTTCTCGAAGTCGTACTCGTCGCTCGCCGCCTTCATCGCCTGCCCGACCGAGCTCAAGCACCTGCTCAAGACGGCCGCGCCGCCCTATCTCTACTCCGGCCCGTCCCCGGTCGCCTCGCTCGCCACCGTGCTCGCCGGCTTCGACGTCAACGAGGAGCGCGGCGATGCGATCCGCGCCGGCTTGTTCGAGAAGACCGCGCAGGTGCTCGACTGCCTCGACCGGCTCGGCGTCCACACGCCGAACGCTTCGGGCCTCCCCATCATCGAGGTTCCGCTCGCGAACCACGAGGACATCGACACCGTGGGGCGCTTCCTCTTCGAGCAGGGAATCTACGTCACGCTCGCCGCCTACCCGCTCGTGCCGAAGAGCGAGGTCGGCTTCCGGATCCAGCTCACGGCGGCCAACACGCAGGCGGAGATCGACCGGCTGCTCGACGTCCTGACGCAGCTCGCCTCCCGCTTCGAGCTGCAGCCCGCACGCGAGGAGCGCGCGGCGTGAGTCACCTCGCGATCCAGTCGCGGAAGGGGCCGGAGAGCCGTTCGCTGGCGAACCCGCCGGAGAGCGCGCGCGCTTGGCACAAGACCGCGTGGCTCTGGTACGCCGGGATCACCGGGATGCTCACGGCGCTCTACCTCTTCGCGCCTCCGCTCGCCGGCAACGGTCCGCTGATCAACCTCGTCGGCCTCTCCTCGCCGATCGCGATCGCGATCGGCATCCGCATCCACAAGCCGCAGGCCGCGATCGCGTGGTGGCTGTTGCTGATCGGGCAGTTCCTCTTCTTCGCCGGCGACCTCTACACGTACAGCTACCCGAAGCTCTTCCACGTGGACGTCCCGTTCCCGTCGGCCGGCGACGCGCTCTACCTGACGGTCTACCCCGCGCTGATGGCGGGACTCGTCGTGCTCGTGCGACGTCGGAACCCGCACCGCGAGCGCACCGCGCTGATCGACTCGTTGATCCTGACGATCGGGGTCGGGCTGCTCTCGTGGGTGTTCCTCGTCGCGCCGAACTTCCACCTCACGGGCCTCACGCCGCTCGCGAAGGGCGTCTCGGTCGCGTACCCGCTCGGCGACCTCCTGCTGCTCGCCGTCGCGATCCGGCTGGCGGTCGACACGGGCAGGCGCGCGCCGTCGTTCTACCTGCTCGTCTCGAGCATCGTCTGCCTGCTCGCGACCGACTCCGCGTACAACTACGCGCTCCTGAAGGGCACGTACCACCACCAGCTGATCTACGACGCCGGCTGGATGGCCTACTACATCTTCTGGGGCGCGGCCGCGCTCCACCCGTCGATGCGGTCGCTCGAGCGGCCGCCGGTCGAATCCGGTGTCCGGCTCACCCCGCTCCGCCTGTCGCTGCTCGCAGGCGCCTGCCTCATCGCTCCGGGAATCCGCTTCGTCCAGGACTTCCGGAACCACGACGAGCTCGTCGTGCTCGGCGCCGCAGCCCTCCTCTTCCTGCTCGTCGTCGTGCGCATGGCAGGCCTCGTCCACCAGGAGGAACGCGCGACGGCGCGCGAGCTCGCCCTCAGGCGAGCGGGCGTCGACCTGGTCGCCGCCGCGGGCCAGGACCAGGTGTACGCCGCGGCGCTCTCGGCGGTCCGGGGTCTCCTCGGCATCGACGTCGAGGTGCGGATGACGCTCCTGCGGAACGACGGAGCCGCGGTCGTCGCGTCGAGCGACGGCGAGGCCTGGCAGGTCGACGCTCCCACCTTCCTCTGGCTCGCAGGCGTGTCGGAGGCGACGCTCGAGCTCTCGCCCCGCGAGGTGCCCGAGGGCGTGCGCGAGGAGCTGCGGCTCGGCCCGGACGGCGCGACGGTGCTCATGGTGCCGCTGTCCGGCCAGGCCGAGGTGCGCGGCCAGCTGACCGTCTCCTCGCCCACAGCGATCGCCACCGATCTCGTCGCCTCGCTCGAGGCCCTCGCCGCGCAGATCTCGCTGGCGGTCGAGGCCTCGGCGCTCGCCGCCGACTTCCATCGACGTCAGAGCGAGGCACGCTTCCGCTCCCTCGTCGCGCACTCGAGCGACCTCATCACCGTGCTCGACGCGGACGGGATCGTCACGTACCAGAGCCCGTCGATCGAGCGTGTCCTCGGCTACCGAGCCGACGAGATCGAGCGGACGCGGTTCGACGACCTCGTCAGCATCTCGGACAAGCCTCGTCTCGCCCAGGTCTTCGGCGGCGGCGGCGAGGGCATCGTCGAGACCCACACGATCGAGTGCTCGCTCACGCACCGCGACGGGCGCCGGCTGCAGTTCGAGGTTCAGCACACGGACCTGCTGCACGACGAGCACGTCCGCGGCATCGTCCTGAACGCCCGCGACGTCAGCGAGCGGAAGGCGTTCGAGAACCAGCTCGCGCACCAGGCGTTCCACGATCCGGTCACGAACCTGCCGAATCGCGCGCTCTTCTCCGACCGCGTCCAGCACGCGCTCACGCGAGCCGAGCGGACGGGATCGACGGTCGCGATCATGTTCATCGACCTCGACGACTTCAAGACGGTCAACGACAGCCTCGGCCATCCGGCCGGCGACGTCGTGCTCCAGCACGTCGCCTCCCGGCTGACCGACGCCATCCGCCCGACCGACACCGTCGCGCGCTTCGGCGGCGACGAGTTCGCCGTGCTCCTCGACGGCGTCAAGGACTCGCAGGACGCCGCCGACGCCGCCGTCCGCATGCTCCGCTCGGTGGAGCGGCAGATCGACGTCGACGGGAAGCAGGTCTTCCCGCGGTCGAGCATCGGCATCTGCCTCGCCCTGCCCGGCACGAACGCGGCCGACGCGGAGGAGCTGCTCCGCAACGCGGACGTCGCGATGTACATGGCGAAGCGCGACAACAAGGGGAGCTACCGCGTCTTCGAGCCGAAGATGCACGAGCGCGTGCTCGACCGGCTCGAGCTCCGCTCCGACCTCCACCACGCGGTCAAGTCGAACCAGCTCGAGGTGCACTACCAGCCGGTCGTCCGCCTGAATCAGCACGACGTCTACGGCGTCGAGGCCCTCCTCCGCTGGAACCACCCGACACGCGGCCCGATGCTGCCCGACCAGTTCATCCCGCTCGCCGAGGAGACCGGGCTCATCATCCCGATCGGCCGCTGGGTGCTGAACGTCGCGTGCCGAGACGCCTCGATCATCCAGGCCCGCCTGAACCGCGAGATCCCGCTGGCAATGAGCGTCAACCTGTCCGTCCGCCAGCTCCAGTCGGAGACGATCGTGGCGGACGTGCGGGAAGCGCTCGGCGAGAGCGGGCTCGCTCCTGCGTCTCTCGTGCTCGAGATCACGGAGTCGGTGATGCTCGCCGACACCGACCTCGCGGTCCGCAGGCTGCAGGAGCTGAAGGAGCTGGGCGTCCGGCTCGCGATGGACGACTTCGGCACCGGCTATTCCTCGCTCAGCTACCTCGGCCGCTTCCCGGTCGACATCCTGAAGATGGACCGCTCGTTCCTCGCGTCGCGGGCGAACGACTCCCTCGCCGCCGCCATCATCGCGCTCGGCGAGAACCTGACCCTCGAGGTCGTCGCGGAGGGGGTCGAGCATCCCGAGCAGGCGCTCTGGCTGCAGGACGTCGGCTGCGAACTCGGTCAGGGCTTCCACTTCGCCCGGCCGATGACCGACGGCGCGCTCCTCGAGTACCTCGTCGAGGGCGAGCACGACGGCTGGGCACAGCTCGGGGCGCAACCCGAGACCGATGCAGCATAGTTACGAGGCGCTCGACCGCCCCGGCGGCGCATCGTCCTCCCCGGGTGCGGTCAAGCTCCTCTCCCCGCTCCGCGAGCGCGACTTCCGCGTGCTCTGGTCGGGAATGGCCGTCTCGCTCGTCGGGGACGGGATCTTCCTCGTCGCCGTCGCCTGGGAGGCGTACGCGCTCTGGAACTCGCCGGCCGCGCTCTCGCTCGTCGGCATCGGGATGACCGTCCCGACCGTCCTCTTCCTCCTCCCGGGCGGCGTGCTCAGCGACCGGCTCGACCGGCGGGTGGTGATGATCGCCGCGGACGGCGTGCGCGGGCTGGCGGTCGCCGTCCTCGCAGCGCTCGCGCTCCTCTCGACGCTGCGCATGTGGGAGCTCGTCGCGTTGGTCGGGATCTACGGGATCGGCACCGCGTTCTTCACCCCGGCGTTCGACGCCGTCGTGCCCGACCTGCTGCCGGCGGAGGAGCTGCCGGCGGCGAACGCCCTCGACCAGTTCGTCCGCCCGGTCGCGTTCCGCCTCGCAGGGCCTGCTCTCGGCGGCGTCCTCGTCGCCGCGGACGTCGGTCTCGCGTTCGCGATCGACGCCCTGACGTTCGCCGTCTCCGTGCTCGCCGTGGTCGCGATCCGCGCGCGGCCTCGAGCCGCGGAGCACGCCCCTGCGCACCCGGCGCGCGCGCTCGGCGAGGGCCTGCGTTTCGTCCGCCGGCGCGTGTGGCTCTGGGGGACGCTGCTCTCCGCCGCGCTCGCCTACCTCGTGTTCATGGGCCCGACCGAGGTTCTGCTGCCGTCGATCGTGAAGAACGACCTGCACGCATCGGCGGCCACGCTCGGGCTCGTGTTCGCCGCCGGCGGCGTCGGGGCGATCGGCGCTGCGATCCTCATGGGCCAGCGGAGCCACCCCGAGCGTGACGTCACCGTGATGTACGCCGCGTGGACGCTTGCGACGGTGGCGGTCGCGGGCTACGGCATCGCCGTCGCCTCCTGGCAGCTGATGCTCGCATGCTTCGTCTTCAACGCGCTCGAGACGGTCGGGACGATCGTCTGGGCGACGATGAAGCAGCGCCATGTGCCCGCGGCGATGCTCGGACGCGTCTCGAGCCTCGACTGGCTGATCTCGATCGGCCTGCTGCCGCTGTCGTTCGCCCTGACGGCGCCCGTCGCCGACGCCGTCGGCGCCCGCGCGACGCTGGTCGGCGCGGGCGTGATCGGTGCCGTGATCACCGTTGTGGCGCTCACCCTCCCCGGCATGCGCGCGATCGAGGGTCAGCCGGCCGAGACGGCCGCGCAGCCCGTGCTCCCCCGCGCCGCCTAGCCGATCTTCTCGAGCGGCGCGTACTCGAGCATCAGCTTCCGCTCGCTGCCGTCGCCGGCGAAGCGAACGGTCACGATCCCGCCCGGCTCGATCCGCGTCACGACTCCCTCGCCGAGCGAGCCGTGTCGCACCGAGTCGCCGGTCTCCAGCGACGGCAGGTCGCGTGGCGGGCCGGCCGTGGCCGCGACGCGCGGCGACGCGTACGCCGTCCACGAGCTCGGGCGCAGCCGCTCCCGCTCGACGGCGGCGGGCAGCTCGTCGAGGAACCGCGAGGCGAGGTTGTACTCGCGCCGTCCGAAGAGCGAGCGCGCCATGGCGTGGGTGAGCGTCAACCGCTCCATCGCACGGGTCATCCCGACGTAGGCGAGCCGCCGCTCCTCCTCGACGCCCTGCTCCTCGATCGAGCGGGAGTGCGGGAAGATCCCCTCCTCCATCCCGATCATGAAGACGACGCGGAACTCCAGCCCCTTCGCGTTGTGCAGCGTCATCAGCGTGACCATGCCGCGCTCGTCCCGCAGCTCGTCCTGGTCGGAGACGAGGGAGATCGACTGCAGGAACTCGGGCAGCGTCGGGCCCTCCGACTGCTCGCGGTACTCGCGGGCGACGCCGACGAGCTCCTGGAGGTTCTCGATTCGCCCTCGCGCCTCGATCGTCCGTTCCGACTCGTAGGCCTCGATCGTGCCGCTGCGGTCGAGCACCGCCTCGACGAGCTCGTCGACCTCGAGCTCCTGCGCCGAGGCCATCAGCGACTCCATCGTGGTCCGGAAGCCGCGTACGGCCTTCACGGCGGCCGTGCCCACGCCTGCCCCCTCGGGGTCGGCCGTCGCCTCCCACAACGAGATCCCGAGCGCGTCCGCGTGCGTGACGAGGCGCTGCAGCGACGTGTCGCCGATCCCGCGCCGCGGCCGGTTCGCGATCCGCATCAGCGACACCGCGTCGGATGGGTTGTGGAGCACCGTGAGGTACGCAACCGCGTCCTTGATCTCCGCCCGCTCGTAGAAGCGGGGGCCGCCGATCACCTGGTACGGCACGTCCTGCCGCACGAGCACGTCCTCGAGCACCCGCGACTGGGCGTTCGTCCGGTAGAAGACCGCGATCTCGCTCGCCGAGGTGCCGCTCTCGACGAGCCTGGCGATCTCGGCCGCGACGAAGCGGGCCTCCGCGTGCTCGTCCTCCACCTCGACGACCGAGACCGGCTCGCCCTCGCCGAGCTCGGAGAAGAGCCGCTTCGGCTTCCGCTCGCGGTTGTGCTCGATGACGGCGTTGGCGGCGCCGAGGATCGCGTTCGTCGAGCGGTAGTTCTGCTCGAGCGCGATCGTCGCCGCCCCGGGGAAGTCGCGCTCGAAGTCGAGGATGTTCGAGATGTCGGCGCCGCGAAACGCGTAGATCGAGTTGTGCGTCACGAGCCCGTTGGCGACGTAGTTGTGCGTGCCCTCCACGTCGAGGTCGTAGACGGGCCGGTCGAGCTCGACGCGCTCCACCCGCTGGACGACGTCGAACTCCCCCTGCTCGTCGACCATCGCCATCCCCGGGCGCACCGCCGAGGCAGGCTGGAACGGGAGCGAGTTGCGATCCTTCTGAGGCGCATCCGCCCGCGCAGCGAGCCGGCCGGTGAAGCGGACCGAGACGTCGAGGGCGTTCTCGATGTCCTCGACCCGCTGGATGAGCTTCCCGAAGTCAGCAAAGGCCGCCTCGTGCCTCCACCCGTCCGAGCCCCTGCGAGCAGGACGCACCGAGAGGCCGATCCTTCCGAGCGCCTCGCGTCCGTCGTCGTCGTAGCCGAACAGGGCGATTCGGTGCATCGGTCTGCCACCGCGGGCATCGCCGCAGAGCGAGACGGTAAGCCGTCGCCGAACCCGGCTGCCGGCAGTCGTCGTCGCGGCCGTGAAGTGCGGGTGGTCGACGCTGAGCCCTTCGCTCGCGAGCAGCGCGTAACCCGCCGGCTCGGTGTCGAGCTCGGCGAAGAGGCGGTCGAGGAGCTCTTGGCTGGCCACGAGGCTCCGACCGACGTGGCCCTCGTACGGGCGTGCGACGAACGGCAGCGTCGGCAGGCCGTGACGGAGCGAGACGCGCGTCTCGTCCGCGCGCGCCTCGGCCTCGCTCGCGTGCGTCGACAACACCCAGGTAGCGTCGGCATGCTCCTGATTCATGCGGAAGGCGGGACCGGGCAACCTCTGCGAGCGACCATCGGTGTAGGTCCTCGACGTGCCGACTCGGTAGCCGACACCCCGCTTCCACATGAGGTACGTCATGTGCAGCTGCGGCGTCGATCCGGCCTTGAACCCGGCGAAATGGATGTGGTCGGAAGTGGAGACGAGCCGCCGACCGGACGCCATCGTGATCGCGACCCCGAAGCGGCGAACCGACTGGTGCTTGCGCAGCACCCGCGCCGGGCGGAAGACACCGCTGCCGTAGCAGGAGAGCACGTCGTCGCCGGGCCGTACGGCCTCGATCGGCCTGAGGCTGCCGTCGCCCATCGTGATCACCGTGCCCTCGACGAGGCATTGGTCCGGGTCCCCGACCGCGAACACGTTCCGGTGCTCGCCGCCGAGCAGCTGGAGCAGCCGGTATTGAGCGTGGTTCGTGTCCTGGTACTCGTCGACGAGGATGTAGCGGAACGCCTTCTGCCAGCGCTCGCGCGCCTCCGGAAAGCGCTCGAGCACCTCGACGACGAGCATCAGCAGGTCGTCGAAGTCGACCGCGTTCGAGGCGAACAGCTTCCGCTGGTAGAGCTCGTACACCTCGGCGACCGTCTGGTCGAAGAAGGACGAGACGCGGGCCATGTACGCGTCGGGCCCGACCAGCTGGTTCTTCGCGTTCGAGATCTGGGCGTGGATGCCGCGCGGGGTGAACCGCTTCGGATCGCGCCCGAGCTCCTCGAGGCACGCCTTGACGACCCTGACCTGGTCGGCCTGGTCGTAGATCGTGAAGGTCGAGCGGTAGCCGAGCCGGCCCGCTTCCGCACGCAGCATGCGGCCGCAGGCGGCGTGGAAGGTGAGGATCCAGATCGCACGCGCGGTTCGGCCGAGCATCAGCTCGAGGCGCTCGCGCATCTCTCCTGCGGCCTTGTTCGTGAACGTGATCGCGAGGATCTCGTTCGGCTTCACGCCGCACGCGCGGACGAGGTGGGCGACCCTGTGCGTGAGCACCCGCGTCTTGCCCGAGCCCGCGCCGGCGACCACGAGCAGCGGCCCCTCCGTGTGGAGGACGGCCTCGCGCTGCGGCTCGTTGAGCGCGGCGAGATGGTCGAGAGGCGGTGCGGTGGCCATCAGTCGATGCTACCGAGCCGCTCGGCGTTGACTCGGCGGGCGTGTGGGCGCACAATCCCCCGGGGCCGGTGGGCCCGGGCCGCTGCGGCTCCCGGGCCCGCGGGCGCCGTGGCCGCCGCCGGTGCGACCGTACGATGGGCTGGTGACGCCCCCGCTCTCGCTGCACGCGTGGCTCCGCTACGACGCGATCGAGCGGCAACTGCGACAGGTTGAAGGCATCCGAACCGTGCTCGAGCTGGGCGCCGGGCAGGGGTCTGTCGGCGTCCTTCTCGCCCGGAGATACGAGTACGTCGGGGTCGAGCCCGACCCCTCGTCGTTCGCGACCGCGCGCGACCGGTTCGCGAAGGCGGGCGTGCGCGAGATCGTCCTCGGCGATGCGACGGCGCTGGAGCCGGGGCGAACCTTCGACCTCGTCTGCGCCTTCGAGGTGCTCGAGCACGTCGAGGACGATCACGGCACGCTCGCCGAATGGACGTCGCTCGTCGTCCCCGGCGGTTGGCTGCTCGTCAGCGTCCCCGCCGGCAGCGACCGGTTCGGGCCGAGCGACGTCAAGGCCGGACACGTGCGGCGCTACGACAGAGAGGATCTCGGTCGGCTGCTCGCCGCCTCGGGCCTCGTCGAGCTCTCGATCGCGGCCTACGGGTTCCCCGCCGGCTACGTCCTCGAGGCCGGTCGCAACCTCGTCGCGCGACGGCTCGACTCCGGCGGGTCGCTCGCCGACCGAACGGCTGCGAGCGGTCGCTGGCTGCAGCCTCCCGACTGGTCGGCCTCGGCGCTGCTCGCCCTCGCCTGGCCGCTCCGGCTCCTCCAGCGCCCGTTCGTGGCCGGCCGGCTCGGCACCGGGCTCGTCGCGCTCGCGCGGCGCCCGCTGCACACGGGGTCGGCGTAGACCGAACGGGCGACCCTATCCTCCGCGTGTGGTCAGAGAGGCGACATTCGACGACATCGAGGCCGGCGTCCGCGTGCTCACCGCGGCGCAGCCCGAAACGCTGTTCTCGCCGGAGGGCTACCGCCACTCGTGGACGGTGACGCCGGCAGAGGCCTGCCGAACGTGGTGGTGCGCGGA
>Ga0187780_10001227_pt1 | contig 19279 bp, 21 predicted proteins | sample 1015_Q2_SP10_20__FD_132429 | JGI IMG/M metagenome (GOLD analysis project Ga0187780, IMG submission 132429) | Tropical peat soil microbial communities from peatlands in Department of Meta, Colombia - 1015_Q2_SP10_20_MG | ecosystem: Environmental > Terrestrial > Soil > Wetlands > Peat | place...
AGTCGAGTCGGGAAGAAGAGACTGACCAGGACGAGCACGGGCGCTACAAAGGTAGCAACCTGGATAGAAGAGCCAGCCGTAATCGCCATACTCAGGTCCACGCGGTCTCTTAAGGCAATGACCAGCGCGGAGGAGTGTTCTGTGGCGTTACTGACAATTGGGATGATGACCAACCCGATAAATACCTGTGACCAGCCAAATTGATGTGTAACCGGTTCGATAGAGCTTACCAGTAATTCACTGTTTATGGTAGCGCCGATGGTTGCGACTAGCAACAGGAGCACTGAGATCCAGAGTTTGGGGGGATTCTGTGCTTCAGCTTTGAGAGCCTCAACTTCTGGCAGCTCTTCATCTGTTGTCTTCTCTTGCTCGCCACGATGGCGTCGTTGAGAACGAATATGAAAGACATGAAAGGCAAGGTACATAACATAGACTACCAGCAAAATGATCGAAATAGCGATGCTGATTGTTTGAATATGCCCTGAGTCTTTCACAACAAATATAGTGGTTGAAGGAATAAGCAAGCCGGCTACTGCCAGCACCATCATCGTAGAATATTGTCCGGCGTCACGCGCGCTAAAGTATTGCTTACCCCAACGCCATCCCCCAAGAGCCAGTGAACTACCCAGTACGAGCAACGAATTGCTAATAATTGACCCGGTTATGGAGGCTTTTACAACGGTGATCAGTCCATTCTGCATGGCGGCGATGCCAATGATTATTTCGGGAGCATTACCGAAGCTTGCATTGAGGAGACCCCCGGCAATTGGGCCAACATGGTACTCCAAATTTTCGGTTGCGCGGCCAATGAGCGCGGCAAGAGGAATCATGCCAAGTGCTGAAAACACAAAAATAGCGGTTACCTGCTGGGGTCCCCAGATGAGATCTATAAGGGGAGCGATAACCGCCAGAACGAGTAGATAATAGAGCCAACGTGACATAGCATCCCCATAGAGTAGGGCGGATGTTTAACCGGGATGCGAGTTACCACCCTGCTCATTTACTCAGCAGCGACTTCTGTTTCAGTCTTTTCGACTGTAGCTTCAACATTATCGCTGCTTGATTCGTCGACAACATTGACTGTGATTTCCGGCGCAAGCTTCTGAGCTATTTTTACTGGCACGTGATAGGTGCCTAATGCACGAATTGGATCAGGCAGATCGATCATACGCCGGTCAATTTGAATGCCTTCGCTTTCACGAAGACCTGCTGCAATATCCTGGCTGGTGATTGAACCATAGAGCCTGCCCTGGCCACCGACACGTGCTTTGAAAGTGAGGCTAACTTGACCCAGGCGATCAGCTTGCTGCCGATTCTGCTCAGCTTGTTTCTCAATTTTCCGTTGCTGAGCAGCTATACGCTGCTGGTAATTTGCTAGTAGTTGTGGTGTTGCTCCAGCAGCCATTTTTTTGGGCAAGAGATAATTTCGGGCATAGCCGTTGGCTACATTTTTTAATTCACCGACCTTTCCCAGACCCTCAACATCTTGTAACAGTATTACTTTCATGTATATATGCTCCTCGTAGGGGAAGCAGACAGGACGACCATGATTGTCGCTCCACATTTTCAGGCAACATAATAAATCTGAAAATGTAGATACCCATTGTGGGTGCCAGTTCTTCCACTTGTCTCAATGATACGGGGCTTAGTATACACTGTGTGAGAAACGAACGCAAGGTTTTGAATTCCCCATCGCCAACCGGCTCGACTTCTCCTAAAATGGTGACCCCTGCAATAATCAAGTTTCTTGATCGCTCATAATTGATCGTAGACGCGCTTTCCAATCACTCTCACCGGCGCTGGATGTCTCATCCGAGTCACCAACAGTCCAACTGCGCGTTCCGTCAGCAGCCTTGATACGAGTAGCCACATTATTTTGTGGTTCATGACGTGTTTGGGTACGCAGAGCTGTTTGCGCTGCCTTACGCACATCTTGCACCGGGTCTTGCAATAGAGGGCGAATGAGATCTTGCGCATGCTCTACATTCAGACGGCTTAAAGCGCGAATAGCGCCTGCCCGCACCTCCGCAGGAAAGGCAGTTAAAAGTGGCTCAATATCAGACGATAATTCCACCAGGGACAGATCGGCTATTAAACGCAACAAGCGATTACGACGCATAGGATGGGTGAGTGTTGCGAGGGCAGCGCGACAATCTAGTACCAATTGTTCTCGATTAACGATAATACCTTGCTCGATTGCTTCTGCTACAACCACATCCGCTGGAATATGCGATGAGCCTCGAAGAAAAGGTTCAATCCATGCCGCCACTGGTTCCTGCAGGTTGGTGCTCTCATGGAGTTTTAGCGCCCAGGAGTAATATTCTTTCAGCCAGTAATAGAGCGCTAGCGTCATTTCCGCGTCACGAGCAGCGTATGCCACCATTGCAGGTGGTAGTGGCCGGCGTGTCCAATCAGTTCGTTGTAAACTTTTATCTAACCGAACATGAAAAGCTCGCTGAAGCATAGCCGCTAATGAAGATTCATGCTGTCCAAAGACCGAGCGAGATGTTGCCTCAAGATCAAAGTAATGAGCAACATTCAGACCTCGTTCGGCCATTACGTGCAGGTCCGAACCTGCTCCATGCAGTAAGATTATTATTGATGGATCCGCTACAACAGCAGCCAGAGGCGACAAATCATGCAGGCGCAAAGTATCCACAACAAAACATTGTTTATCAATTGCCAGTTGTAGGAGTGCAAGGCGATGAGTGGTAGTTGAAACACCGCTTTGAACAGCGCTGCGCACCTGAGTAAATTCCGCATCAATGGCAACAACATTCGATTTTTTAAGGATATCAACTGCGAGGAGTAATTGCTCTGGGCGATCAACCCAGGAACGCTTACCTTTCTCAGGCGGTTGTCCTGGTGGGGGAGTTATGCCTAGATAACCTTGCTGCTCATGCACAGGTTCAGCACCGGGTTCTACCGATGGTACCATATCGTTCAACACGTAACCTTATCGATTTAAAACAGATTTTTCAAACATACATAACTGAACTTATTAGCAACTATAGCAGATTTCGGGGGAAACGTACAGTTAAAAAATGCTTGTATGAAGAGTTTCCCTATGCTAAACTGAAACGTAACAAATGAGACTGGTTTATCACTTGAGGAAACAGGAAGTAATAGATTCATGGCAAAACACACACCCATTACTGTAGCGTACGGAGATGGCATCGGGCCAGAAATCATGACCGCTACGCTGGACATCATTAAAGCGGCTGGCGCGCGTATCGATATTGAAGAGATCAAAGTTGGCGAGAAGGTTTATCTACGCGGTATCAGCGCAGGTATCGAGCCAGGCGCCTGGGAATCACTGCGCCGCACAAAGGTATTTCTCAAAGCGCCCATTACTACTCCACAAGGCGGGGGTTATAAGAGTCTTAACGTTACAACGCGCACAACGTTTGGTCTGTATGCCAATGTGCGCCCATGTGTCTCCTATTATCCATTTGTTGAAACTAAACATCCCACAATGGACGTGGTGATCATTCGAGAGAATGAAGAGGATCTCTACACCGGTATTGAGTATCGTCAAACCCATGATATGGTCGAGAGTTTAAAACTCATCAGTCGACCTGGTAGTGAAAAGATAGTGCGCTACGCTTTCGAGTATGCCAGGAGCCATAATCGCCAAAAAGTTACATGTTTCATGAAAGATAACATCATGAAGCTTACTGATGGTCTATTCCACAAAGTGTTCAATGAGATTGCGGAGGACTATCCAGACATTGAAAATGAAACATGGATCGTCGATATTGGCTCTGCCAAACTTGCCGACACTCCTGAAGCATTCGATGTGATAGTGCTTCCAAATCTTTACGGTGATATTCTATCCGATATTGCAGCTCAAGTAGCCGGTTCTGTTGGCCTGGCAGGTTCAGCAAATATCGGCGATCGCTGTGCCATGTTCGAGGCCATCCATGGCTCTGCTCCTCGACGCGCAGGACAGAATATCGCTAATCCATCAGGCTTGTTGCTTGCCGCAGTGATGATGCTGGTACATATTGACCAGCCAGATGTTGCAACACTCGTGCATAATGCCTGGCTCCGCACTCTCGAAGATGGTATACACACCTATGATATCTATGTTGAGAGCGTCAGTAAGCAGAAAGTTGGAACGAAAGAGTTCGCCGAAGCTGTTGTTGAACGTTTGGGTAAGAAGCCACACATGCTCAAAGCGGTCAACTATACGACCGGCCCACAGCATCACGAATTTGTATCCGTTGCAATGGAACAACCGAACGAGCGTAAAGACCTCGTAGGTGTGGATGTATTCCTGGATTGGCACGATGGTACCGCAGATGAATTAGGTGAAACCTTCAAAGGTGTCAGTGGCGAAGGTCTCGAACTCACAATGATAACAAATCGAGGCGCCAAGGTATGGCCGGGAGGTATGCCTGAAACATTTTGTACCGATCATTGGCGCTGTCGTTTCATGACGCGTAATAGAGGCGCTACGATTAGCCACTCGCAGGTAATTGCTTTATTGCAACGTATAGATGAAGCTGGTTTTGATTTTATAAAGATTGAAAATCTGTATAATTTCGATGATATGATAAGTTATTCAGCAGTGCAGGGAGAGTAGTACGAGATGGTAATCGATGAGATACTTGCTTATAATGAACAATTTGTAAAAGAGCATAGATTGCCGGTTATTGGACATACACCTCGCAAACGCATGGCTGTTGTGACGTGCATGGATTGCAGGCTTGTGCAAATGTTCGAGCAGGCACTTGGCTTGGAGCGGGGTGATGTGATCGAACTGCGAACGGCTGGCGCAACCATATCGGAATCCGAACGCGAGGGTGGTTTGAATGATCTCATACGTTCGCTTGCTGGAGGAATATACTTGCTAGGAGTGCGGGAGATTGCTGTAATTGGGCATACACAATGTGGTTTGGCACGCACTGATCCAACAGTGTTAATCTCTTCAATGCAAGCATTAGGAGTAGACCCACAACCACTGCTCGAGAAAGCAGGTCCGAAAAGTTGGATTGGCGCGTTTGACGATGTGCATGTAAATGTGAAAGAAGTGGTCAATGTTATTCGCAACAGTCCTTATTTGCCAAAGATACCAGTGCATGGATTGGTGATTGATATCGAGACCGGCAAATTGGAGATGGTTGAAAGAGGATAAACATGCCTCATAGATCACGATCCCTCCATTTCTCCTGGATGCTGGTAGTTTTCTCGTTCATACTTACGGCATGTACATATACCACACCTCAGAGTACAGGTTCTAATGCACATCCGGCGCAAAAAGTCATTGAGACACAGTCAACGCCTATCAATTTGCCTGGTGGCCCTGTGACCTATGTTGCTCTGGGAGCTTCTGACGCTGTTGGCATTGGCAGCAATATACCAGGCTCTCAGGGATATGTACCTTTAGTTGCTGCCCATTTACCGAAAGGCTCGCATGTAATTAACCTTGGCATTAGTGGCATTGAATTGCACGCGGCGCTCTCGCAAGAATTGCCGTTGGCGTTGACTACGTCTCCAAACTTGATTACTATCTGGCTTGTCGCCAACGATTTTATTGGTGGTGTGACATACGATAATTATTTGCATGACCTGAATATCCTGTTGCAACAGTTACGTGTGAGGACCCATGCTGGCATAGTGATGGCAAATTTGCCTGATCTGACAAGACTACCTGCATTCAATAATGAGACAGCTTCGCAGAGATCTCAAATGATCATCGCAATTCAAAAATGGAATCAAGGGATTGCGCTTTTGGCGAAAAAATATAGAGTGGCGCTTGTCGATTTGTTTAGCCAGGGGAGTCAAATTACTGCGCATCCCGAATATATCAGTGGAGATGGGTTTCACCCCAGTCCATCAGGATATGTACAGTTGGCAAATTATTTCTGGCAGGTAATTGAGGGCGGGGGGAGGTGAGCGAGGGCACCCGCCAGGAGATGCCCCACACTACACCAATATGGCTGTCAGGTTTGTGAGGGTTTCATGCTGGTTTCACCTTCAACGATGAAGACGATACGTTCACAGACATTCGTACAATGGTCACCCATGCGCTCTAACTTATGCGCTATCCAGAGCATATAGGTCGCACGTTGCAAAATACGGGAATCATTTTGTAGAGCGGGGATGGCACGAGCGCCTTCCAGCATCGCCATCAGATCGTGGCGAACAAGGTGATAACGCACATCTACTACATCATCTTCTTCCCAGATGTAGCGAGCAGCTTTGGCATCACTATTTGCAAAGGCTTCCATAGTGCCTCGTAAGACACGCCTCGCCTCGATGCCAAGATCAAGCATGCTCTTCAAGATAGCTGCTTCTGTCAAATAGCTTTCTTCGCTAGCAGAGATGCTTGACACTCTATCGATATTAACTTGAGACGTATCGCTGCGAAGAGGAGCCATACGCAAGATTATTTGTGCGATACCAGCAGCACCATCACCTGTGCGTTCGAGGTCACCTGCTATTGAGAGCGTCGAAGTCAATAGGCGCAAATCGCGTCCTCCAAGTGGTTGTTGTAGAGTTAACAAGCGAATGGCGTGTTCTTCAATGGTAGCGCGCGTGCTATCTATAATGCTGTCGCCCTCGATGACCATTCCAGCCTTTGCCAGATCACCTGACTCAAGAGCTTCAAGAGAAAGTTCTAGCGCGTCATCTACAAGCGTACCCAGGCGTATTATCTGGCTATTGAGTTCTTCAAGCTCTTTATCTAAAACAACCCTTGTCAATGTGCTGTTTCTCCTTCTTTGCCATTTCCTATACCAAAGAGCATTTCACAATAATAAAAGGCTAGTTGCTAGCCTTTAGTCGGCTTCATACCTGACCAACTGATAGCAGTTAAATAAAATGTACCACATTTTTCACAGAAAAGATAGAGCCATGCAGCAAATACTCGTTCTATTCCTAAAGGATAAGCATTGAACCATGATCTAATTGACAGGATTTCTAGCGAGTGTTACAGTAGCCTTGTACCTTGAGTTGCAAGGTTAACAAGAAAGAGCAGGATAATCCATGTCAACGAAACGATTATTAGGTATTTTCGCTCATCCTGATGATGAGGGTACAATGAGCGGCGCAATGCTCAAATATAGCGCATTAGATGTTGAAACCGGGCTGGTATGTGCAACGCTTGGCGAGGTTGGAGAAATTGCCGATCCCGCACTGGCAACACCAGAAAACCTGGGCGAGGTGCGAGATGGAGAGATGCGCGCGGCTGCTGAAGTATTGGGAGTGCAAAATCTGTGGTTTCTTGGGTATCGAGACTCTGGAATGGCGGGTACCCCGGAAAACCAGGATCCACGTTCATTGGCACAGGCAAGCGCAGCAGACGTTGTGGGCAAGCTTGTAAAGATTATTCGCGACTTTCGCCCTCAGGTTATGGTGACTTTTGATGAAACCGGTGGTTATGGGCATCCAGATCATATTGCCGTTTATCGCCATACGACCAGCGCCTTTTATGCTGCGGCTGATGCCGCGCAATATCCCGAACACGGACCGGCACACATGGTTTCGAAGCTTTACTATACAGCCTTTCCGCGAAGCTTTGTGCGGCAAATCGGTGAGTGGATGCAGTCGCAAAATTACGAGGGGAATTACAGGAATCTTGATCCCGAAAAGCTGGGAATTCCTGATGAACTCATTAGCGTACGACTCAACGTTGAGCAATGGTTTGAGACAAAAGGCCGTTCGTGGTCAATGCATCGCACGCAGATGGATCCGAACAACGCGATGGCAAAGTTGCCCGAGGAGGCTATACGTAAGTGGCGCAGCACTGAATACTTTCAACTGGCAGCTTCAAGAGTTGGGCCAGATGTTGAGGGGGAGAATGACTTGTTCGCACGGGTGTAAACCGGTTTAATAGCGCTCTCAACACGTGTATCGTGAAATCGTACAGGACACGGAAAGCTGATCATAAATTTTAACAAGATACATCGGTAATTTTTCGTAGGCGCACAATTCATTGGCGCATCGCCGATTTATCGGCCACTGGCGAGGCGACGGGCTTCCCAGGCCGATAAATCGGCGGTGGGCGCGATAAATCGGCCCCTACAGAGGGTTGTTTGTATCTGTAATATTTTAGGATTCAGCTTGGCCAAAATGTAACCTTGTACCCACGCTCGTCTGTAGGTATGCACCAGGTAATTTGCGGGCAAGTTCGTGGGTGGCTCTCCAGCCGGTACAATGTCCAGGCACGATGATATCAGGGCCAATGGTAACCAGTTCGTCTATGGTGCGAGGAATAATAGATTCAAAGAGACCACCGGAAAGATGAAATCCTCCAACAAATGCATGCACTTTGTGTATTCCGGTCAGGAGTTGCGCGTGTTTCAACACATTGATTGCTCCCGCGTGACTGCATGCTGAAAGCACAACAAGTCCTTTGTCTTTCACATTACACACAACCGCCTGGTCATCCCAGACCCACGTATCGGGTTCCCATCCATGGCCGGTATGCATTTGTTGAATCGGGAGCCCTTTCTCGAAGTCAGTTACACGATCAACTTGCCCTGTTACCAGTACCATGCCATCAAGAAGAAGCGTTGGGTTACGTTCCTCGATGATCTCGACACCTTCGCGGTCGAGGTCAGCATGGCTGGGAGGGGGCAAACCTATTTCCTGACCAGTGGGAAAGACTATTCGGCGTTCACGCCAGACATCAGGGTGAAGTACAAGAGGCATTCTGGGACGACCAATACGCTGAAACATGCCTTCGAGTCCACCATGATGATCGGCATGCCCATGTGAAAGAATGACGGCTCGCAGATCAGGTGCCTTGATTTCGAGCACATCCATGTTGTGAAGCACTGTTTTGCGTCCCAGGCCTGCATCATAGAGAACCGACTCGTTCCGTCCTTCTCGAACAACAGTCAGGAGTAACGAATAACCGTGTTCCGCGATCAGTTCTTCGCGTTCAGACCAGTTATATTGAAGTGGGGCTCTGCGAGCTATCCCATCAGAAGGTAGGAGAATATCGACAAAATTATCGACCAGGATGGTGACATCGGCGATATCAACGGGTAAGAGGGTGACTTGCTGGCTTGACATGGATCTGATCCTCCTTTGATGGTAGTAGTCCGTCAAGGTTTATGTGGCGAGGGAGCAGGGCAACCGCCGGGAGCCGGACATCCGCAAGGGATGTCCCTACATTTCTCTCAATGCAAAACCGATAAGACAGAGCACTACTTTCTCCCAAATTTAGCTATTACTGCATTTTTGACCAATGCGATTTCCTCAATGCGCAGGAAGAGGACTACGCCAAGGTATATGAAAACCGCCAGCCCGCCTGCAATTGCTACGGTCAGGAATTGGCCAATCAATCTGTCGAGGGAGAAGATTTTAAAATGTCCAAGGATTATCTGGACTCCCCAGGCTATAGTGACCATCGCAGCAGTAGCAACGAGTATTTTTAGCAATGTAGGAATGATCTCTCGAAGACGTAGGTGACCGATAATCATTCTCAACAATACTAATAGAATGATAGCATGCAGTGAGTTTTGCACTGTATTGGCAAAAGCGAGCGCGGGCATGCCAATTGTGCTCCAGAAAGGCAGTGCGACAGCAAGATAACCCAGAATGCTAATCATGCCTACAACAACAGGGATAATTGTGTTCTTGCGCGCATAGAAAGCAGCGATCAATAACTGGTCCATGGCAACGAAAGGCAGTTGGTAAGCATAGTTTTGTAAAGCAACCGCTGTGCGTGCAGCGTCTTGTTGGGAATAATTGTGGTGCTGGAAGAGTAGAGTGACAATCGGCTCTCGAAGCACGATCAGACCTGCTGCTGCAGGAATCATCAACAACAAGCCGATGCGAAAGCCGAGTAGAAGTGTCTCTTTGAAACGTTCAATATTGCCCGCTCTGACATGTTCTGAAAGTGTCGGTAGTACCGCGAATGAGAGAGCAGCGGCGACCAGCCCGACCGGAAATTGTATCAGTGTCGTCGCCAGGCGCATCGCTGTGTAATTCTCTGCTCCACCTCCAGGAGTCTTTGACGCCAGGCGCTGATCAAGAAATATAAGCCCCATACTGATAAGAAAACTAAGAGACACCGGCAGGTAAAGCTTGACGATACGCCGCAGAGCTGGATGTTTGAGGTTCAAGACAAACTGGTAACGCAGGTGTTGATTGCGCAATCCAGGAATAAGCAGCGCTATTTCTCCAAGAGCGCCAAGAAGGACGCCAAAAGCCAGTCCAGGATTTCCGAAGTAATGTGCGCCAAGCAAGCCCCCAGCGATAGCGCCAATGATGATGCCTACATGATAAGAAACGGTAGCGAACGCGGGCCAGCCAAACTCTTTGAGCGCATATAATGCGGCTAACAAAACGGCGAAAGGGCCCAAAGCGGTCAACGAGAAAAAGATAATTTGGGAATATTGTAGGGTGAGTTGTTTCTGAGCAGGAGTGTACCCAGGTACAAGAATGGTTTTGACAAACCAGGGTGAAACGAAGAGAAAAATAATGGCTGCAACGAACATGAACATCATGACGAGATTTACAATCGTAAAGACGAGCCTGCGCAGTTCCTGGTGTTTTTCGGGTGTTGAGTAATCATTGAAGGTGGGAATGAGGGCGCCCGGTACCGAGCCATTCACCAAAAAGTCGTTGAAGGTTTGGGCAGGTAAAAGCGCGGAGTTAAATGGGCCAGCAATATTTACGCCAAGCGCTGCTACGACAATCTGGCGCACCATACCCATGATACTGCTGCCAAGATTACCCAGCATAACAAGACTGGCAGATTTTGCGATGTGACGCCGCTCGCTGATCTGTGGTTGATCAGGCACTGCTTCTACGAGCAGTTCAGAAGTTTGATCTTGTTCTACTACCCCGGCTATTGCCAGGGGCAGCACTTCTATAGATTGTTGTGATCCGGTAGATTCGGGCTGATTTTCTATAGATTTTTTTGCCATTCGCATCCACAATAGGGTTAGAATCAGTTCATATGAATAGAGAACATACAGATTATATACACTTTAACGATTTAGCATGAAAAAAGAGTACATCAAGGTAATTGTTTGATAGTTGCTATTAATTCAGTTGTTGAGTGGTGTGGCAGATAAGGTATGAGACGCACAATCCCGCCGTATTGCTGCACTACCTTTGCTTCAGGTAACCGATCCAAATCTGGATTAGTAATTTCCGAACCTGCATAATCGCCACCTTTGACGTAAATCGACGGTTGCAATACTGCTACCAGTGGACCAGCAGTTGGTTCAGGAAATATGGTCACGTAATCGATACACGTGAATGCTGCAAGGATTCTGGCGCGATCATCTTCGGGTACGATCGGTCTGCCTGATCCTTTTATGAGCCGGACGCCTTCATCACTGTTGAGGCCAAGGATCAAGAAATCTCCTAGCGCGCGTGCCTCTTGCAAATAACACACGTGCCCTAGATGTATCAGATCAAAACAGCCGTTTGTGAAGACGCCATGCTCACCTGCTGCTTGTCTACGATGAACTTCGATGGCTAGCTTATCTCGACCAAGTATCTTTTTATGCGTCGTGTTTGTGCTAAACATTACCTTTTTCTTATGCACATTACTCCTGTCCATAACCTGGGTACAGTATAACATGGTTTACAAATGGACTTTGATTCTCAGCCGCTTGCTTGTTGCAATTACGAAATCTTTCAGGTAGTCTTCTTAAGAGTCAGTGGGTTTACCCTTAAGGAAATAATAATGCACAACGAGCGCAGGTATCCAGGCATATTTCTCTTTATCATGTGCTGTATGATCATCTTCGTAAGCTCCTGTTCATCTGTTATAATGAGCAACGCCTCCGTTCAAAGTGATATTTTCATCCCTATAGGTGGCACACTTTATACTTACCGTGGTCATCATAACGGTGTGTCTGCGGTCGCATGGTCTCCCAACGGCAAATACATTGCTTCTGCGAGTTATGATAAAACAGTGCAAGTTTGGGATGCTTTCACCGGTCAACTTTATACTGTCTATCGAGGACATTCCAATTGGGTAACCGCGGTCGCATGGTCGCCGGATGGTAAATACATAGCCTCGGCGGGTTTCGATAAAACCGTACAAATTTGGGAAGCCTTAACCGGTCGCCACATCTTAACCTACCATGGCCACTCGGATGTTGTGACCGATGTGAAATGGTCACCAAATGGAATTTATCTTGCCTCCAGCAGTTATGACAAAACGGTGAGAATCTGGAATATAGGCATTAATGCCACAACACAGACAGACCTGGTGTACCGGGGCCATTCCGATTGGGTTATGACGGCTGAGTGGTCGCCTGATGGAACATTACTCGCTTCGAGCGGCCTTGATAGAACGATTCTGGTTTGGAATGCTTTTACCGGTAAAACGCTCATGAGGTATCATGGTCATAATGGGATTGTGACTGGAGCAGTGTGGTCGCCCGTTGGTAATCTCATTGCCTCTGTTAGCGTTGATAAGTCAGTTCAAATGTGGAACGCATTTACAGGCAAAACTTTATGGATTGCATGTTGCCGTTTCGATTGGGTAAATGGCATTACGTGGTCGCCAGAAGGAAACTATATTGCTACAGCAGATATGAATAAAACAGTACAGATTTGGGATGCCAGTACGGGTACTCCAATGACAACCTACCTGGGACATCATCGTGAAGTCGTTGCTGTTAGCTGGTCTCCTAACGGGAAATATATTGCATCAGGTGGTGACGACGGTATAGTACAGGTTTGGCGATCTCTCTTATAGAGGAAGATACAGGCATCATGAAATTGCGCTTATCAATTCCTCTGGCGTATTGCTGGCACATCCCAGGCGGCGCACCACAAGCGCCGCAGCAGCATTTGCAAGGAAGGCTGATTCTGCAAAGCTTGCTCCAGCCGTGAGAGCCAGTGTAAATGTCGCCGCTACAGTATCACCGGCTCCATTCGTATCGACGATTTCGATGCCATGATCTATTTGATGGACAGGCAGGTGTAATGGTGGCTTATCAATCTCGAACAGGCTCATACCCTCTCCACCACGTGTTATAAGTACGCTTTTAGCATGACTTCCATCAAGCAATTGTTGTCCTGCTTCTTCAAGATCGGCAAGTGAATTGATGGCTCTACCCAAGGTTAGTTCTGCTTCTGGCTGATTAGGCGTAAGAGCAGTGGCGCCTTGAAAACGGAAAAGCGAGCCATGCGAATCCACTACAACCACTTTATTCAGTTCAAATGCCACAGGAATGCAGGTTTTAATAATATCAGGGCTGATGACACCATTCTCATAATCTGAAAGGACAATGGCATCGACGGAGGGTAGGATGTGCTGTATATAATCGCAGATAAACATTTTACTAAGCTGCTCAATATCTGAGGTATCAACACGATCTATACGCACAATATGCTGTTGGACAATCTGGGGACTTCCAGCAAGAATACGCGTTTTGGTTGAGGTAGGACGGTGCGCATCGGTAACAAGCCCCTCCTGATGCATCTTGAGATCAGCAATAGCGCGGCGCAAACGCTCGCCAGGCAAATCGTTGCCAACAACACCGGTTAGAAACACTTCTGCGCCAAGAGTGCGAGCATTGACAGCAACATTGGCCGCACCGCCAGGAATAGTGCGCTCCTCATCCAATTCCAGGATCAAGACGGGCGCTTCGCGAGCGATACGTGTCGGCTTGCCGATAAGGTACTCGTCTGCAACCATATCGCCGATCACCAGCACACGTTTATTTGCAAAGCTTGATATCAACGAATGCAGACATGATGTATCTAAACGAACTTCACGAGTCATACTTTTTACGTCCCCTCAACAGAATTTCTAGCATAAAGCGAGGTATTGCCAGCATGCGTTTCCAGCGCCATGGTTCGCGATAAAGCCGGTAGAGCCATTCCAGGCCCAAACGCTGCAATGTTTGCGGCGCACGACGTTGACGTCCAGAGAGGAAATCGTATGCACCTCCGACTCCTATTGCAACTGCAGCGGGTAGACGAGAGAGATTACGGCATATCCACAGATCTTGCGCTGGAGCACCATACGCCACACACAGGATATCTGCGTTAGCTGCATGAATCCGCTCAATAATCGCATCTTCTTCAGCGGTCGCGGGTGAACCCGCATAGGTACCAGCTATTTGGAGTCCAGGAGCAAGCGCTTGTAAATAGACCCCTGCTTGTTCAGCGATCCCAGGCGCCGCGCCAAGCAAGTAGAGACGATAGCCTTTCTCCGCACAACGTTTAGCCAATGCTACCAAAGTATCGGTGCCGGTAATGCGTTCCGGTGTAGGAAAGCCTATAAAACGCGTTGCCCAAACAATGCCGATGCCATCGGCAACAGCGAGCGTAGCACGGTTGATAGTTTGACGAAACCGTAAATTCTTCTGAGCAGCCATCACAAACTCGGTATTGACGGTTACGATCTGCTGGCATGGTAACGTGTTACCACTGGCCCGGCGCGAAGTGATTAGCTGATCAATGATATCGAGCGCCTGCTGTTGAGAAAGCCGATCTACTCTCACACCAAGGACATAGACAGGCGCGGGCAAACTTTGTTGGGGCATAGAATCTAACTGCAACGACATACTTGTGTTTTTACCAATTAATTATTTCGACCTCTGCGCTGGTCACTATAATATCCGGGCGAGTCTCTTCAATAAAACGCTGGACACGTCCCAGAATTTGATCAATATGCTGACTACTATTGCTCACGCAACTCACGCCAAGTTTAGCGATTTGCCAATGGTCCTGTTCATCGACTTCCGCAATTGCTACTTCATATTTCTGGCGTGTCCTGGCCATGATAGATTGAAGTACCTGGCGTTTCTCTTTTAACGAGTGACATCCAGGTAAGTGTAACGTAATCTGACTCACTCCAACTTTCATGCAGCTAGTATAGCATAGTATATAAGATTCGACGCTTACAGGTAACTCTGGTAAAATGAGTTGAATACAATAGCGAAAAAGGAGCATATTTTTATGGCCAAAACAACTACCTCGAGCGAAGGACGTCCGAGTTTGCCCATGCAAGGCGTACCACAGCCGAGCCGGGATGAGGTGCTGAATCTACCTCGTGTGCATTTATCATCCCACCCGGTAATGGCGCATAAAATGACAGCGTTACGCGATAAAAACACGCAACCTCCTGAGTTTTATCGCCTTGTGAAGGAGATTGGCGCACTTCTAGCTTATGAAGCAACGGCAACGCTTGTGCTCGAGCCAGCTTCTATCGAGACGCCAATGGGGCCAATGATTGGTGAACGCCTGGCAGGTGGTATTGGAGTGACACCGATCTTACGTGCTGGCCTTGGCCTGGCAGAGGGATTTCGCGAGGTGATACCTGATGCTCAAATCTGGCACCTGGGCCTGCGCCGGGACGAACAAACATTGGAGGCGATGGAGTATTACAATCAACTCCCGCACCGTGTTGACCTGCAGGTATGCTACGCGGTCGATCCTATGCTCGCCACAGGTGGTTCTGCCATTGATGCGATTAACGTGCTCAAAAGACGGGCTATTCCTCGTCTTTGCTACGTAGGCATTATCGCGGCCCCCTACGGTTTACTGAAGCTTTCTCGGACCCATCCTGATATTGAGATTTATATCGCGGCGCTTGACGAGAGTCTTAACGACGTGGGCTATATTCTTCCAGGATTGGGTGATGCAGGAGATAGGCAATTTGGCACTTTTTAGCCGGCTCAGCATACTTGTAAAAGCCTTACATGAAACGAAGTATGAAGAGGGTAGTAGATGACAGTTCCATCCCCTCCACCAGGTCAACAAGGGGACGACAAAGAATCATCAGATAGCTTAGAAGCAAGGCAAGAACTCCATTCAGGAGCACAACTGACTGCGGATGAGCGTAATGCTGACAAAATCCAACTTCCGCCAGAAGCTCAGGGAGAGACAAATGGTGGACCGCTTGGCTGTTGCCTGGGTGTGACTGTAGGTCTGCTGCTTAGTTTAACAGTTGCTATAATGAGCCGTCTCTATGCCGATCCGCTGGCGCAGGTGTTTCACGGCAACCTCTCAATTACTGTTCGTATAGTCATGTTCTTTTTCGCAATCGCAGGCGCAATCATCTGTGGCTATATTGGTTGGAAAATCGGCAAACATCTGTACCGGGAATATGAGTTAAGCACCAGACAGCAGGAGAGGTTAGCGCATCTAGAACAGAGATACCTGCAGCGCCAGGAACGGAAGCACTAGTCCAGTTATCTACTCATAGGTAAATCGGACTCAGCTTGCTCTGAAATCCCTGACTGCCCGTTACTCATTACAGAAAGCAATATATTCAGGAGAGTGAGAAGCAATTCATCGTCAAAAAGCCTGAAGGGTGTAAGGATAGTATTAAAGCAAAGTGAGCAGGTCTCACCAGATTTGAAAGAGGTAAGTTATGCGCGTCGTCATTTTCTGTGATATGGAGGGTGTCTCTTGTATCGAGCATTGGGATCAGGTCTCTGCTGGTACCACTTTTTACGAGCAAAGCAGAAAACTCTATACAGATGAGATGAATGCTGCGGTGCGAGGAGCGCGCGCAGCAGGCGCAAGAGAGATAGTTGTAGTTGATTGTCATGGAGCGGGCGGCGCGTATAGCTACAAAAGCTTCATTCCCGAACAGTTGGAATCTGGCGCGCAATACGTCTTCGGGTATCCATGGGCAAGGTATATTGCTGCTTTTGAGCAAGGTTGTGATGCTATTTTATTTTTGGGCGCTCATGCTATGGCCGGCACGCCTGATGGTGTCCTGAGTCATACTGTCTCTTCAGAGGCATGGTACAATGCCTGGATCAACGATACACTGGTAGGTGAAAGTGGCATCCTCGCCGCAGTCGCGGGCTGTTGGGATGTTCCGGCTATCTTCGTCTCAGGTGACGAGGCAACCTGCCGGGAGGTTACCATGCTTCTAGGAGAAAATGTTGTTACTGCTCCTGTCAAGACCGGGCTAGGACGCTATTCTTCAACCAATATGGCTCCCAAGGATGCATGTTCCTTGATTGAAATGCGTGTAGCACAGGCAATTAGTATGAAGCATTGGCCTAAACCACTCAAATTCACGTCTCCTGTAACGTTTAAGGTAGAACTCGCATCTCCAGATCGTGCTGATGATTTCAGGGGTAGAGCAGGGGTGAAGTTCGAGGGTCCGCGTATGGTTTCTTCAACGGGTGACAATTTCTGGCAGGCGTGGGACCAGTTCTGGTATCGGAATTAGGAACCAGGCAGTGTGAAACCCCTACGTTCCTCATGTTATGATCTGTTCTGGTTAATTGCTTTCGCCTGATTGGTTTTCTGAGGCGCTTGAGGCTGATTTCGAACTAACAGAACGCTCAATGCTCCTTAACTCTCCGTCAGTGATGCTGCCTCGCATATATCTTCTAGATGCTTCCCACAACATCATTTCACGTTGTGCAGGTGATATTTTCTTCTCTTCTTTATAGACTGTGATTTATTTTGCATCGTCACGAAATTCCTACCTTCCATATATATGCTCTTTTGTCAATGTAGTCGAGTTCTCCCCAAACTGCGAAAACTGAGAGTGAATTGTGAGGAAAATGGCCTGTGCTGTGACCTGCCCGTGAGTCCTGTCGAGTACCATTCTTTGCAAAGTGGTCTTGTAAGGAGGAGTAGCTGGTCCAGGCGTCTGTAGCGAAAAATCTGGTATCTCAGCGGCATCAGACCAACGGACACACTCAGGCATGCTGAATACTCGGAGTAATGTCCATTGGAGGTTGTCCCTTTGCGTCTTTTTCTAAGTGTTCTTGAGGAGGTGGATCATGCCCTCTATACCATACGGAGACCATATCGCAGCCGCAGCATGCGCTCCTACGCCAGCTGAAGTACAAGCGGTCTACCAAGAAGCCCTCGATTGCATGCAATCTTTTCCATCTACTGCCCAGGCCAGAGAGGCTCTGAAGAGGGCTATCGAGACTATAGAGTCATACCTTATCCACTCCACTGCCTCTTCTTTCGATACCGGATATGCTAGACAAGTAAGGACAGGACTTTTACCGGTCTTACGTGAGGAATGCGAGCGGGAAGCAATGTGCAACCTGCAGGTTGCTTTCGCTGCGTGGTTGCAATGCCCAGATTCCAACGATGCCTCTAGCAAACTGATCAGTCTCATTGAGCAAGAACTGAGTTATCTGGGCGTAACAGAAAAGGGTCTGGCAATCAGGGCCGTCCTGGAGCAGACCTATGAGCACTTTGTTGTGGCCAATTTCGTTGGCGGCAATGTCTCCCTTGCTAAATAATAAAATTAGGAGGAATGCGCTATGTACGAAAACGCGGAGTCAACAAGATATCCAGATCTCACTACGTTTTGGCAGCCCTGGTTTGATATGACTCCAGAGGTCTGGAAAAATATGGCAGGAATAGCTGCAGACTACTTTGAGGATTACGCCAGCTTCGCGAGCAGCCTTCAATACACCAATGAGGAGTACCTGCGACAGCTGCAACTGAACGGACTCACGCGTCAAGAATCATCGCCAAACGGCCAGCAAGCGGCTCAGTTGGCGCCGCTTCCTGAAATCGGAGCACGAGCCACGCGCTCTCGGACGATTTCCAGGTCGACGATTGCCCACTTTGCAGAAGTGAGTGGGGATGTGAATCCCATTCATCTCGATCCCGACCAGGCGGCCAGGTCCCCGTTTGGGGAACGTATTGCACACGGATTCCTGGTGGCCGCACTCATCTCTGCGGTAGTTGGTAACGATCTGCCAGGTCCCGGAACCATTTACATGGGGCAAACCCTCAAATTCCTCGCTCCTGTGCACATTGGGGATGTCATCACGGCAAGCGTCGAAGTGATCGCCATCCACGAGGCCAAACGCATATTGACCTTGCGGACGGAATGTACCAACCAGAAGGGGACAACCGTCCTCACCGGAGAAGCCATCGTGAAATTTATGCGCGAACTTGAAACAGGCTCTTGAATGTCTTTCGTCTTAACCACTAGCTTGTATTGAAAGCGGCGATAAATCACTCATTGCTACGTCCTTTCGTAATACACCTCCACAGGTAGAGGATGATCTTTTGGGTTGGCAAAGCCGCGATCATTGCGAGGAAATATCCCACAATAGCCACATCTATTGCCCACTGGCGAGAATTGGTGATAATCAAAACTACCGTGCCCAAAAACAAAGCCAGTGATGGGGCCGGTAAGGCTGCAACGGACACGAGACGAACCCACATCGTGGCGCGTTGTTGCGTGATGGTAAAGAGCAACATACACGTTGCTGAAATAAATAACGATAAGATGGCCAGGAAGAAGAGATCTCTCAACATCATGGTTAAATCCTACGAAGCAATAAATGCTAAAACTAAGACATAAATCGCAATGGCTTCAGCAAAAGCCATCCCGACT
>Ga0187780_10001228_pt1 | contig 19278 bp, 28 predicted proteins | sample 1015_Q2_SP10_20__FD_132429 | JGI IMG/M metagenome (GOLD analysis project Ga0187780, IMG submission 132429) | Tropical peat soil microbial communities from peatlands in Department of Meta, Colombia - 1015_Q2_SP10_20_MG | ecosystem: Environmental > Terrestrial > Soil > Wetlands > Peat | place...
ACCACGCCCTGTGTCACAGCCGGTCAGTTCACGGAGGATGGGAGTTTCGGCGGTACAAGGCGCAACTTCTTCCGCGGACCGCATTACTTCAGCAGCGATTTCACTGTCATGAAGAACATCAAACTGACCGAACGGTTCAATCTTGGGATCGGCACGAATATGTACAACGTGTTCAACCACCCCAACTTTGGCAACCCAGACCATGACCTGGCCGTGCTGAGCACGCTCGGCTTCTCGCAAACCACGGTGGAGCCGGCGACCAGTCCCTATGGTGCGTTTGTTGGTTCAGCGGTTTCAGGGCGCGTGATTCAGCTTGCTGGCAAACTGACCTTCTAGTGGTGCGCTACTGACCGTCTGGGCGATCCCCAAGGGGATCGCCCTTTTGTCGGTGACCTTAAAAATGCATCGCTATGACATTCGAGGCTCATCCGACTGCCTAACCGCAAGAGCCCTGGGATTGAAAATCGTGCCGCCTTCAGAGTACCTTACCGACAGTGGATCATCTGCCATGCTCTCCAGGCGAGAATCAGGGCGGCAGAAGCAGAGATCCTTGCATGACCCCCATGTTCGATTTCCTTCGCGCGTTTCGGCAGCTTTGCCACCGGGAACCACGCAAGCTCGCATTTCACACCACTGCGAATGTTCTGCTCGCGGCGATGTACTTGGACGCCCCAGGCATGCCATGCGCAACTCCCGATATTACCTATCGCTTCCGCCGCGCACTGGCGGCGCTTCGCGTTTTAAAGGCAACTGGCGCACAAAGTTACAAGCGGACGAGTGCAGGCCGGATATTTTTTGGTTTGCCCGTGCGGGTGCGCAAAATGATCTTGCATCTGAGCCGAAGGCGAACCGCATGGTTCGAGTTGGCCATCACATTGAAGACGGGCCTACCAGTAACCAAACTGATGCTGGGCAAGAACTGCTGGGAATATCTTTCAGAGAACGCTGACGCTGCCCAGAAGTTTTATTCGACAGTTAGAACCTTGTCCACTCCGCTGCAGGAAATCTTGTTGGCGGCACATGACTGGTCAAAGACGCAGACGGTGGTCGATGTTGGCGGCGGGCGCGGTTACTTGTTAAGAAAAGTCCAGCGCCATCATCCACACGTGCGTGTGATATTGTTTGACTTGCCTCCTGTCGTCGCCGCTGCGGCCACAGACCTCGCCAACGTTACGGCAGATTCGATAAAAGTCGAATTGCGAGCTGGCAGTTTCCTCGATTCGATTCCCACGGGCGGCGACGTTTATGTGCTGGCTAACGTGCTGCACAACTGGGATGACACTCGAGCGCTGCGCATTCTCCAAAACTGTCGAGCCGCAGCCAACCACCGCAGTCACCTATTGATCGTCGAACCCGTCATCTCCGATTCACGTCCCGGTTGGTTGGAAGCAGCGATGGACATGCATATGCTCCTGTTGTTCCAGGGAAAGGAGCGCACGATACTTGAGCACAACGTGCTCTTGCAGCGCGCCGGCTTCGAGCTATGCACGCGTGCTGCTCGCCTCTGGCCCTATACTGTGCTTCGGACGCGACCGGTCTAGCGCAGATGGTTTCGGAATGGAGGCGACTTTCTCCAGAAGGCACCGAAACCGATGGTCAGCACGCAGGCAGTCAAAAACGGGTAGTAGGTGAAGATAGCAGACCAGAGTAGCACGTGCTTCGAGCGCTGCTTCGAGCCACTTGAACGCGAGTTCTTTCTCGCCCATGGACGCATACACCAAAGCCCAGCAAACGGGTGACACATATTTCCTACGCGACATGTCATTCAGTTGCTGCAGCATTCGCATCGAATCCGCCTGCATGCCCGCGTCGGCGTAGCACGAACCCAATCCGGCAACGAGGAGGGGGCCATCTCCCGAGAGTGATATTGCTTTCTCGAACGCCGCAATAGCCTCACGATACCTGCGCTTTTGTTGGTAGGTTAATGCCGCTCCAAGATGCGCTTCGAAGTAGCTTGGTGTCCTCTCGGCCAGCGTGCTGAACTCTTCCAATGCGCGGTCATACTGCCGCGCATAATAGAAGATGAACCCGATGCCTGCCGCGAAGATGTTTGAGAGCGGATCCAACTCGTACGCCTGCCGCATGCAGGCAAGGGAATCCTGCATTCTTCCACTTTGCAGCAGGCAAATGCTGTAGGCGTAATGTGCATTGGGGACTCCGGGATTGAGTTGCAACGCATGCAGGCACTCGCGCTCCGCAGCGCTTTGATCCCAGTCATAGAACATCCGCACATAGGCGAGCGATACATGCGGCTCAGCCGAAGCTTCGTCGAGTTCCAGGGCCTTGCGCGCAGCCGTCCGGGCTTTCGGCCAAACTTCGTGCGCCGGGGCAAGGCTCCAAAACCCGAGGAAGCCGTAATAATCGGCTAGGCCACAATGCGCCGGCGCATATCGGGGATCCAGCCGCAACGCTTCTTCAAAGTTTTCGCAGGCCTTGCAGAATCCCCCTTCCGTCTGCTGGTTCCAGAAGAAGCGGCCCTTCAAATAAGCGTTGTGAGCGTCCAAATAGCTGCTATCAAGGCGCACTTGCCTTTGCGGAAGATTCGCGATCGTGACTTTCAACGCTTTGGCCACCGATTCCGCTATCTCTTGTTGCACTGCGAAAATATGTTTTATTTGTCGGTCGTATCGTTTGGACCAGACTTCATAGCCATCTTCGACATTGATCAACTGCACGTTGATGCGCAATCGACCTTTGGCTTTTCGAACACTACCTTCCAGCAACGACTTTACCTTTAGTCGCGTTCCAATCTCATGAACGTTCAGCGATTTGCCCTTGAACTCGAATGCAGAGGTGCGCGCCACCACGCGCAGCCGAGGGATTCGCGTAAGTGCGTGAATTAATTCTTCTGTGAGACCGTCACTGAAGTATTCATCTTGATCAGGGCCAATGTTGAGAAACGGCAAGACTGCAATCGGCCACTGTCTCTCTTCCGTTTGCACCGACTGCCGGTCATCTCTTGCTGGGAGCCGCTGCGCGGGGCGACCGGATGCGTCCGCCGTGCTCCGTAACAACTCGGCAAACTCGAGTGCATTGGCGGGGCGCAAGGCCCGATCCTTTTCCAGCGCACGAGCAAGGATTGCACCCCAGCCAGCGGGAATGTCCGGTTGAAGCTCGATCACCGGACTGTCGTTCACGATTGCGTTCAATAGCACAAACGCAGTGTCTCCGCGAAAGGGCCGGGTGTTGGTTAACATCTCGTACAGCACGACCGCGAGTGCCCAGATATCAGCTCGACGGTCGAGCGCTTGGCCACGGGCTTGTTCCGGCGACATGTATGCCAGGGTCCCTGCGATCCCGCTGCCCAATGACGCAGTCTGCTCTTCGATGCGAGCCAACCCAAAATCCACCAGCTTGAGCAGCCCCTGTTTGGTGAGGAATAGATTCTCCGGTTTCACATCACGGTGAATGATCCCCTTTTCATGTGCCGCGTGTAGCCCGGTAGCGGCCTGGACCACTATGTCGAGCGCCTCGGACCATAGGAGTCGTCCACCATTGATCTTCTGCCGCAGGCTCATGCCTTCCAACAGCGCCATGGCGATGAAGGTTATTTCATCGGTCTCGACGATCTCATATACCGTACAGATGTTTGCATGATCGAGAGCAGCCGCGGCACGAGCCTCGAGCAGGAAACGTTGTCGTTGCTTGGAATTCGGCAATCGACTCTCGTCCAAGAATTTCAGCGCGACCGGGCGTCTCAGCTGCGTATCGAATGCGCGATAGACTACCCCTGAGCCGCCGCTTCCGATCTGTTCGACTATCTCGTATTTCGCAATTCTGCCCTGCGTTAGGAAAGCAGGCTTAGTTATTTTGGGATCAACGAGCATCACTGCGGTACCACCTTAACATGGACGCGCTCGCGGTTTGCTGTCCGGCTGAAGTTGGCCTATTTTATATCCCTGCGCGGTGGGTGGCAAACGATTGTCGGGCTTGATTTTCGAACACTCCGCCCGTTGTTTTGCCGATATTTGGCAGCGTTTGCGCAACACGCGCCGCCGGCCTGTGGCATTTAGTCGCTACAGGCGCATGGGGTATCTCCCGGTCGCGTCCTTTGGCGCGTACATTAGTGTTCCGCGCCAGGCGACTTTGGCATGAGGTGCAGAGAAATAGAAGGACGCCGGTCCGCAGATTGGTTGTAGCTACCCAGTAATTCCCGGAAGACGCTACTGAGCCAGTGGGCGGTAAGAAGTGCACTAACGGAGATCAGGGTCTGATGTTCTGAAGAAAGTGGAAGTTCGTCCAGGAGCCGCTCAATGTCCTGGCAGTGTTTGCCATCCAGGTCCGAATGTTCAAAAAATGTGCGAAAGGCCTGGCGCGGCAAGCCGGTGCGTACAATAGCCAACTCTAGATCCTCCCGTCGGATTGGCTCGCCTTCGAGAACGGCGATGTAGCCCAGCAGCGCAAGTGGATGGACATGTTGAATCCAGTAGTACTGCGACCCAACCAACTGGGCAACCCGCGGCGAGGGTAGCCGGCGCAACGCCGCTTCCCGACTGACGCCCAGGTGCCCGAGATCCTGAAGCAGCCATTCATCATGCTCTGCTTCTTCCTCCAAGTGCTTCTCCAGCCAGCTAACAAGCTGCCTGCACGCTATCTCAGCGTGCGCGCACCGCAAGGCTTGTTCCCGCGCCACTCTCATCAGCGGCACACTCGCGCGGACGATGGTGTGTTCGGTTAAGATCAGCTCCGGGTAGAAGGATCGAAGGTCTGGGTGAAACCAGATTTCATCCTCACGACGTGGGGCCGGACTAACAAGTACGATCTTGCGTCTCAAACACTGGCTGAAACGGCTGCCCTCTTCGATCAACATGGGACCATAACTCTTAGCAATTTCATTCTGACAACCGCGGAAAGAAGGTAATCGAACGTGCACAGGCAAAACAACGCTCTGTGTCCTAGCGCGTCGGCAAGCCGAGCTTCTTGCCCTCTAATCAGAGAGACGGCCGTCAATCAATAGCACTTCACTACAATCAGACTCAGCCCGGTTTCCTTCAACTTCACGGCAGCGCTGATCAGGGCGGTGATCTCTTCCTCGGACATCCTGTTGACGGTTGCCTTTTCTTCGTCAGTAAAGCTTTCGACGGCGACGAGTCCTGCCTCGATCAGGCGTTCAATGTTACTTAGGGGATAACGCGGTAAAGTTGCCATTTGCTTACTCCGCTCCACGCAGCTCAACGGCCCGATTGGACAGGAAAAAGTTACACTGATCCCTCCAGCATGTCAAAGATGGCTTTGACCCTAGCATCGGATCACCAGTTACGCGAGCGTTCCGGCTCGAGGTGGCGATTCGAGGTGGATTCGTTCTGGAACTTCAGACACAATTCCATTTTGGCCACCAGAGCACGAAACTCTGTTATCTGTGCGGCGTGTCCCATGGCCATCTTGCGCGCGCAGATGCTCGTCCGGATCGTGATCTCGTTGCGCCAGCTCGTGAAATTCGTCGAACACGAATCTTAAGGTTGTTAATCATATGATTAACAAGATGGTGGCCAGCGGCGGAGTTGAACCGCCGAAGCCAGCCTTTTCAGGGCTGCATTCAAACCGAAGCAATTGAATCCACGCTGTCGGGTCCTCAAAATTGTGGACGCAAAATGGATGGCAATCGAGGAGACCCAATTGGTTTGCCTCATTCGTACCTAACTCTGCGGACATAATTGCATATGAAGGGGAGTGCTGGGCGCAGTAGAGTTTGTGTCTTTCGACTCGACAGCTCTCTCTGTGCTACGAGCGCAGGGTGGTCGTGCCCGCTTGCGGTCACAACCACCCAGAGGGGGTGAGATGGCAAATCGCCTGTCTGAGCAGGAAATGTCTCCGCAACGAATGTTCAGGTCCCATTTCGTTGCGACCTAAACCATGAAAATCGGGGTGCGCGGCCGCTGGGCAATTCAAGCTCGACCCAGTTGCAGAGCCACCGCGGTGTTCAGCGACTACTCTTTATGGACTGCCACCAGCGAGGGAGCTGGCTTCCCGTTTAGCACAGCGTCAATGTTGTCGAGAGCAACCATTCCCATGAGTGTTCGACTCTCCACGGTTGCGCTCCCAATATGAGGCAGCAAAAAAGTATTTCTTAGCCCGGCATAACTGGGATTCAGTTTCGGCTCACCCTCGAAGACATCCAGCCCCGCCGCTGCAACTCGGCCACTCTTGAGCGCTGCAATGAGATCGTCATCGACGATCAATCCCCCGCGGGCAGTGTTTATCACAATCGCCCCGGGGGGCAGAAGAGCGATGGTCTTGGCATTCAGGAAGTGATGCGTCTTTTCCGTTTCGGGAGCGTGGAGACTCAGAAACTGACTCACGCTGAGAAGTTCCAATGGATCGGCATGGAACACTGCATCTCCGGCCTTTTCCTCTGGCAGCTGATGAAGGTTGGAGTAGTGGATCCTCATGCCAAAAGCGCGGGCACGCTTCGCGACTGCCTGGCCAATTCGTCCCATGCCCAGGATGCCGAGTATTTTTCCAGTCAATTGCCAGCCCAAGAGTGCGCCACTGCGCGGTAACGTCCACTCGCCGGTCCGGACTAGCTCTTGTGCTTCAAACGCACGACGCGAAGCAGCTAAAAGCAGCAGCATAGCGATGTCTGCTGTGGCGTCCGTCACGGCGGTCGGCGTGTATCCGATGGCAATGTGTCTTTGCGCAGCAGCCTGTAAGTCAATATGATCGAGACCGACTGAATAGGTAGAGATCACCTTCACGGAAGCAGAGACACGCTCGAAGAAATCGGCGTCGAGTCTATCGAACGGAGTGATGAATAACGCATCCGCTCCTTCGGCAGCGGCAAGAAGTTCACCGCGCTGAAATGGTGTTCCGTCGGACTTCCTTCGCACCTCAAATTCACGATCGATTCGAGACTCAACTGGTTTAACGAAGTGGGTCGTCACTACTAATATTGGCTTCTTCACAGACATTCACCTTGGTGCAACCCATCGCATTGTGGTGGGCGAGGTGGCGCGGGCAGTTCCGGCTGCATCAGAGTTTGTATGTAGAAATCGGATACGTGATTTCCTGCTGCTCCCTGGTTGCGGTCTCGGCCTCAAGTTGACCAAATGGAGCTACCGTTGTACTCTTCAGCGCGGTCTTTCATTGCCGCGGCCCCGTCTGCATTCGTTGAATGAATCACTGTGTTGTGGCCATCGAAGCCTCGCCTTGTCATGTGTTTTGCAACTTGCAGACCATCTCCTTCGATCCCGATGAAGAGGCCAAGGTCGTGATCCAGAAATACAAGATCGAACGGCGGATAGCTATCCAGGATGGCAATCGCGTCCGGGGCTTGCTTTGCAATGATAATACTGATCAGCTGCTCCAAGAACCAATTGATGCGCACATCGTCATCATCCGATCATTCTTCTCTTTCCCCTCTGCTTTCCGATTGGCCACCAGGGCACGAAGCTCTGTCGTCTGTGCGTGTCCCATGTGAAAGGAACCGCACCGGCACGGTCCTGGTTGATGTGCGTCCTTTGTGTCAGCGATTGTTGGCACGGTCTAACTCGGAAGGGTTTCTCTGCTCGCGTCGCAGGCTTTCAATCCCGCGCCCCAATTATCCTTGGGGTCGCGCATGGCCCGTGAATTATATCCCGGTTCCTAAAATGCCGAAAAGTCCAAGGTTTTGGGCACCTGTTGAACATGTTGCAGTCGTAAAATGCTGGGGCACAAGCCCGGTTCGGAGGCGACGTTGCGATACCTGGCGCCTATGATGCACTGGGAGTTACGAAAGACGGGCGTCGATGTGGCTTTCGAAGATTTTGTCGACTGGAGCTTACACGGGCGCAATGGTGCTGCACATCGACGTCACTACTTGGTCGGGGCAAGAATAGGCGTATGATGCTGCAGATGCGCCGCTCGCTGCGCGCAGCCAGAATGGCGGGCGTGCGTTTCGAACCCGCCTCCGTCGAGCGGAAGGAGATTGGTTATCCAGGTTCGCTTTGGGCAACTGCGAAGACGATGAAACTGTCGCCGACTTCAGATTAGAAGTGTGTTGAAGGCTGATTGGAGGAACCATGAGCACAGCAACCATCGCTTCCACCATCCAACATGAGCCTGAACTGCTTGGGCAAACCGTTGTCGTGATCGGCGGCAGCGCCGGCATTGGCTTCGAGACGGCCCGCCGAGCGCGTGCGGAGGGAGCCAAGCTGATTCTCACTGCGCGTAATTCTGAGCGCCTCAAGCATGCTGCAACAGCGATTGATGCATTGAGCACTGCGGCCTTCGATGCCGTGGATCCTGTTGCTCTCGAGCGTTTTTTTCGGGACTTGCCGGTGATCGATCACGTGATGGTGACAGCCGGCCGGCCTTACTACGGTCGCCTCGCTGACATGGATTTCACGAAGGTGCGCGACCTCATCGGCGAGCACCTCTTACAGGCACTTTCCGTTGCCCGCAACGCCATCGATAAAGTGAGACCGGGAGGAACGCTGATCTTCATGGGGGGCACCGGTGGCCGACGGCCAGCTATCGGCATGAGCATCGCTAGCGCGGTCACCGCTGCGCTCCCGGCCCTCACCGCTAACCTGGCGCTTGAGATCGCGCCGGTAAGGGTCAACCTTATCGCCGCCGGCTTCGTGGACACGCCTTTGTCCGCGGAACTGCTGGGCGATCAGCTTGAAAAGCGTCGCAACCAGCTTCGCACCACGCTTCCCATCGGACGGGTAGTCGGGCCGGCGGACGTGGCCGCGCTCGCCGTACACATCATGACCAACACCGCCCTCACGGGCGCAACCTATGACATTGATGGCGGGCAGCAGTTCGTCGCTGCCTAGTCAAAGAAGCCAGAATGAGCACTATTGACCGGAGCTATCAAAACTGGACTCAGACTCCCTGAGTCTCGGGAAGCGAAAGGGGGCACGCATGTCCACCATCCACCTCCACCACACGACCACCTTGACGCCCGAGCAGTACATCGCCGGGCTCACCGACTTCGGGCCTGGCCGCTCGAAGCTCTTTGGCAACAGCGCCGATGAGTACCTCAAGGTGCACGACCGCGGCCCCTCGCAGGCGGACGTCACGGAAGGCTCGGGCGCCATCTGGGAACGCCTGCACTACGACTGGTCCGATCCCAACCATGTTGTGCTCACGACGACCGACTCCAACACGTGGGGAGGAGCGTCCGGCCACACCTACACCTTCACGCGTCGTCCCGACGGTTTAACCGACATTGACGTAGTCGTCGTACGCGACGGCAAGAACCTCAAGGGACGGCTGCTCGGCCTGGTGCTCGCGACGATCGGCAAACGGGTTTTGGTGAAAGCGTTTGAAAACTCCGTCAAGGCTATCGAAGCCCGGAACGGCACGGCGAGAGAGGTGGGCGCAGCGTGATGCGAGACCCGAGTCGGCAGATCCATTCTCTAGCAGTTCATTGCCGCATAGTACGAGTGTTCAAAAACTCTAGCTTTCCATCTAGGGAAATAGGTAGGAGAGAAAAATGGCAACTTTGAGTGCAATTAATAATGAAGCAGCCAACGCTCCGAGCGCGGAGCGAGTGGATATGAAGTTCGAAGTGGTGGTCATCCCGGTTGCGGATGTTGACCGCTCGAAGGCGTTCTACACCAAACTTGGATGGCGGCTCGACGCCGACTTCCCATTCGACAACGGCTTCCGGGTCGTCCAGTTCACCCCACCCGGCTCGGGGTGCTCGGTCCAGTTCGGAACAAAAATGACGACAGCGGCCCCGGGTTCCGCCCAGGGCCTTTACCTGATCGTCTCCAACGTTGAGGCTGCACGCAAGGAACTCGTCACTCGCGGCATCGAGGTCAGTGAAGTCTTTCACACTTCGAGACCCGGAGCCCAGTTCCGACCCGACGGCAACGGTCGCGTCGCCGGGCTGGCACCCGATCATCGCAGCTACTTTTCTTTTGCCACATTCAATGACCCCGACGGCAACACCTGGTTGTTCCAGGAAATCACCACGCGGTTGCCCGGGCGAGGACTCAGCAATCTGGGCGTCGCGACGCTGACAGAGCTTTTGCGCGAGGCAGAGCAGCATCATGGCGAGTACGAACCGACGGCTCCGAAACACCACTGGTCGGGCTGGTACGCCGCCTACATCGTTGCGCGCCAGGACGGGAAGACACCGGAAGAAGCAGCCAAAGAGGGCAAGCTCCACATCGAAGTCGCTCACTGAATGCAATGAAGCGCTTCGACGCAATCATCGGCACGGGCCAGGTAGGCCCGTCTCTGGCCACCCCCGCTTGCGGATCTTGCCGTAAATTACGTCGAAGTCATTTAGATTGATGGTCGCCAGGGGCGAGTTGAAATCTCTGTCGGCTTGACCGCTGACAATGAATCCATTAGACTGGTCGTATACTAGTCGTATGGAGGTACTTGTTGGCCAGCCTTATGGGGAGCAACACAGTCGGCGCTTACGAGGCAAAGACCCATTTGTCCAAGCTGCTGGAAAAGGTTGAAGCGGGCGAGGAGATCACCATCACCAAACATGGCGCACCAGTGGCCAAGCTCGTGCCCGTGAAAAAGGAAGTAAGCGCAGAGCAGCGCGTTGCCGCCATTGAGCGGATTCAGCGGCTTGCCTCTGGTCTATCCCTGGGCGGATTGAGGGTTAAGGACCTCATTAATGAGGGTCGCCCATGAGTGCGGCATTTGTCGTTGATTGTTCGATCGCCATGGCTTGGTTGTTCCACGACGAAGCGACGCCGAACACGGCAGCCTTGCTGAATCGATTGGCAACCGAGACCGCACTTGTGCCTACCTGGTGGTTCATCGAAATTACGAACGTCCTCGCGGTGGCGGAGCGCAAGGGGCGTATCAATCCGACGCAGTCTGACGCTTTCATTGCCGACCTGAGCAAGCTCGGAATTGAGCGAGACGACGAAGCCGTTGATCGCGCCTTTACGCATCTTCTTGCATTGTGCCGAACGCATCGATTAACCAGTTACGACGCGATCTACCTCGATTTGGCCATTCGCCGAAGCTTGCCCTTGGCAACGCTGGACGACGACTTGCGGAAAACCGCAAAGAAATTGGGCATCGGTCTCTTAGGCTAGAAGGGGCCGATCGTACTTGCTGTGCTTGACAAAGACGGGCGTGAAGACCTTCGGGATGATGTTTCCAACGATTAGGCGTCCTGGCACACAGGCTTGACTTCCACAGGCTCTCTCTTGGAAAGCCTCACAGGCACTACGGGAGCGAGGGGGGGCGGTGCCTCCGAGCTCCTCAACTCTACGCCAAACCCGGTGATCACCTGTATGGCCGCTTTTGCCGAGTCGGTGATCACTTGCATGGTCGCTTTTGCTGGCGCTTGTCGTGACCATCCCCCTGGCCGCCATACCACGATGGCGGCTGCCTTCAGATAGCTGCTTATGGTTACTCGACGAACCCGCGTGGCCTGCTGGATGCGACGCACAGACCACCCCAGTCGTCCGAGCGCTAAGATCTGCTGTCTCTTCTCTTCGTTCAAGACGTTCGCCATGCTGCGGGAGACTACTCGCCCCCCGCCCTTGTCAACGTCCTGGACGAATCCTCGCATGGCCGGTTTTTCAAGTGATCTTACATGGCGGCTTTTGGGTGTTCACTGAGGTGAGTGAGGCGGTGCGTAGTGAGTGCGAGCACGCTTTGGCAGGTCACGAAGCGACTCCACGGCAACTGTACCGCGCCGCTCGCTCCCAACTTAGCTTGGGGAGACATCTTTATGAAGTGTCCTGACTGACCCGCTGGAATGGGCCTAATCTGAAACGGCAAATCGTCGGAGTGACTCAAGCATGAAAGTAGACGCGACCGTAAGGGGGGAAACACTCAGAACATGATGTGTTTCCCTGCTGGCCAATTTTGGGCATCCTGAAACAGACCGCTCTCTAAATCCGGGTCAACCATCCGAGGAGGAAGCAAACACGGACCTCGGTTTCGGGGCGAGCAGACAGGAACTGCCGGTGGGTTCGCTTCGCCCGTAGGCGGCCGGTCCGCCCAACGCTTTTTCAGAGAATTGAAAGCCGGCAAGACGTCGTTTCTGTGGTAGCCGGAAAGCCAACCATCGGGATCAATACGCGGGGCGTACGCCATCCTTGCGAACGCCATTGGCCTTTGGAGGTCTGGTCTTTCAACGTCGTTCTTGACGAAGACAGCAATGTGGCTGGCCACCCTACGTATCAGCTGGATTATATGGACGGCAACTTGAAACCTAGTTCGATCCAAGTCGATAACGAAGACTCTGGCGTTCCTGTGTTGAATCTGGTGCAAAACTGGATCCGTCGGGCTCAGAGGAAATCGAGCATCGTTGAAGGTTATCTCCGCCGAGTGGCTGATTTCCACGCCGTTCTGGAGGAGCCTTTGTTGGTGCCGATCTTCCATCAGCACGGCAATCGGAACCGTAACAACCTCCCGAGCGGCGACCTCGCGAAGGTGGTCAAAGCTCCTGCATTGCTTCGTCCACAAAGGGACGTTTTCCTTCTCACCCGCCACGAACAGGTCGACGTCATACCCGGTAAGAATCTTTAGAAACTCCAATTCCTCGGTACGCAGATCACGCTCAACTAGCCTGCCGAGCAAGAGGTTCTCGGGACCAACTACTAGGGTCTTAGGATAGGCAAATTGCGCACGCCATCCGAGCTGGTGCTCTACAACGGTGCCCCACAAATACACTTCACCCCAGACTCCTAGTTCGGCATACCCTATCCTTCGCAATTGATCAAAACTCTTCGCCGCGTAGATCCCGCATGAGCAGTCGCCGTGCGGAGGCGTGTGAGGATTGAAGGATCTCTTGCATTCGGCTTGCAACTTCTGGTTCGGGGGCCAGGTCTCGCCATTTAACGACAGAAGGCCATAAGGACCCCAAAGCCAGACACGATACGCAACAACGGGCGAGACATAATCTGGGACATTCATACACTAGCCGGGCACCCGTTCTGGTTCGGACTCGGGCCTTAGCGGTTCGGGTTCAAGCTCAGGCTCAACTGCGGGCTCGTTCACCGGCAACTCAAGCGGTTCGACAACAATAGTTCGAAGCGGTTCCCCGATCTGCATGGCATACTCTCCGATCGATGGATGCGAGCTCTAACTCTTATCCCCTATTCTCCCCCCTGTCAAGGCTGACGCTCTTTCGGGCTAACGATTGCGAAGTCTGAAGCCTCCCGCCAAGGCCGCCGAGCCATTTTTCGGGTTGCCTATCCTCAACGGGGATAAGCGAGCCCGGCGGCTTTGGTACGCGGCTCGAGCCTGGTGGAGAACAGGATTGGTGGGTGCCATAGCGACCAGGCCCGCCGATTAACTCGGTGGGGGCGAGTGGGCACTTTGCAATCATTGCTGACAATGATAGCATTGACAGCATGGCGACCCTAAGCATTCGACAATTGGATGAGAAGACAAAGATGCGGCTACGAGTGCGTGCTGCCCATCACGGACGTTCTATGGAAGAGGAGGCGCGCGAGATTCTGAGGTCAGTTCTCGCTCCGCGGTCCCCTGAGCTCAACCTCGTACAGGCTATTCGCCGGCGGTTTGCGGTGTTTGGCGGGGTGGAACTGGAGTTACCCGGCCGCGACGCTATGCGCCAGGCGCCGGATCTTGCCAAGTGATCATCCTCGACACGAATGTACTCTCAGAACTCATGAGGCCAAAGCCATCGGCCAGGGTTACGGCGTGGGTTCGAAAACAACCCGCGACAGAACTCTTCACAACCTCGATCACCGAAGCAGAAATTTTCTATGGAATTGAGTTGCTCGCCCACGGCAAACGTCGTCAGGGTTTGTTGGAAGCGGCGGAAGCAATGTTCGCCGAAGATTTGGCGGGCCGAATCTTCGGATTCGAGAGCGACGCGGCTCGTTTTTTCGCAAACATCGCGGCTCACCGGTATGCACTTGGCAGACCAATCAGCCAAGCGGATGCGCAGATCGCAGCCATTGCCCAAATGCGAGGAGCCAAGGTGGCGACGCGTAATATCGCAGATTTCACGGACTGTGGCATTGAAGTCGTTGACCCCTGGAATGGTTTATGAGCGAGCACGACGCTGGATATTTATCAGCAGTTCGTTCCGGAGTCGCAGCAACGGGTAGTGGAAAAGCTGAGCAGCTTAAGTCAGCGAGTAAACTGACAACTGAATTGGAGCCAAATGGAAGCAGCGGGCAAAATGACGAGTGCCAAGTTGCTGAAAACATGGTGGCCAGGGACGGAGTTGAACCACCGCAAGCCTTTCAGGGCTGTATTCTACGGTCACAACCTGCCGCAGTGGAAGGTGACCCAAAGCTCTGAGGCGACACCGGGGAGTGCCGGAGTGATTTTGCGCGAAATGCCATCGAAAGCTTCGGTTTTAAGTTGGGTTTGGATCGCTAACTATCGATCATTCGTTGAGTTGAGAGAAAATGGCGAGCGAGAAAACTGCGGAAAATACGAGCCGGTGACCGTCAATTGAATGACGAATTATTCCCTGGTCTGGGGACTGTAGTGCGAGACGATAACCTGCCACGCACCCTTGCTGTTCATCCAAACATCGGTGAAACGGTCGTAGTATTCGTACGCCTTACCCTTCTCCGTGCCCTTTTCGTGATACGTACCCGTGACGACAGCAGTGTTGCCATGTATTCGAACCTTAAGATCTGACATGTCCGAGATTTCGACGTGCACACTAGAGTTGCCGTTGTGAGCGATATATCCAGACTTGCTGAATGTGCTTCCGTCTTCCTCGGTGATGATGAAATCATCGGCTAGCAGAGAATTCATCGCCGAGACATTACTTCGCTTATAGGCTGTGTTCCACTGGCTCTCAAGTCTAAGGATTTTGAATTCCAAAGCGTCGGGCCCATCTTGTGCGGTGGCAAAAGCACAAAGTGTCAGGGCCGCAACGACAAGAGGCCATGTTCTAGCTTTCATACGTTGGCGCGCACTTTTTCGCATTCTATGTCTTATTTTCTTTCGTATTTCCTTTCGGTGTCATCCAAACGTGGCCGTTGCACTCTCAGGTTGACAAGGCGGGGGCATGTCCATATTTTGCATGATCACCCGATCCGTGAACCAGAACGGTACGTTGAAACCGGTCGCTCCGTCCGTGGGGTGAAGCCCCGCCCAGTGATGGTTCCACCCTTGGTCACTGGGATTACTTGGTAGACGCTCAGGGCCGTTGCGTTCTTGGCGAGCGACAAGAGCACGGAACGAAAAGAGAGCGCAAGCCTTGTTGTTAGACATCCGACCTGCTTTGTTTGCAATGGTAGGTTTGCTACTACACACCAGCAAGTGACGAAAGTAATAGGGTGTAACTGCGCTCGCTCCCGTTTGTTGCAGATGCCGAGTGCCTCCGCTACCATGGGCGCCATGCATTACGCGTTCCTCGCTGTCCTTTGCGCCGTGACCCTGATTCCGAGAGACACATGTTTTGCGATGACTCCGAAATTCACGGGCGATCTTGTCGAGCATGCACAGTCGCGACGGACCGCCGTAACGGACCTAGAGATTTCTGGGGATCTTCGAGGCCTTCCACCGGGGTCGACCCGATATCTGACCCGCCAGGAACTGCTGGTATTGCCGCAAGTACGCTACATGGTGAACGACGATTCAAACTTCACCGGGCCAACCCAAATCAGCGGTGTCCTGCTCGAGGATCTGCTCCCCGCCTTAGCGGGCGACCCTGATGGCGACCTGGTTGTAGCAGCCTGCAGCGATCAATACCATGCCCACTATCCCCGCTCCTATCTGTTAGCCCATCATCCGATTCTTGTTCTGACGATCAACGCGCAACCACCAGAGCGCTGGCCGAAGGACTCCGAAGGGCAGAATTTGGACATGGGCCCCTACCTGATCTCTCACGCTCAGTTCAAACCGGCATTCAAACTACTGAGTCACGCTGATCAGGCGCAGATTCCGTGGGGCGTCATTCGGCTGGAATTCCGCAACGAGAAGCAATTGCTCACCGCGATTGCTCCTCCAGTCCGCTACTCTGAAGACAAATCGGTCCAAATCGGATACCGCATCGCGCAACAAAATTGCCTACGCTGTCACAATGCAGGTCGCAATGGCGGAGAGCAGGCCCGCCACCCTTGGTTGGTACTCTCGGCCTGGGCCAGCGCATCACCGGTGCACTTTGCCAAATACGTCCGCTTCCCGCAGGCGGAAAACCCAAACGCCAAGATGCATCCCAATCCTAGCTACGATGACGCTACTCTGCAGGCCCTGACGGCTTATTTCCGAAGTTTCCTGCAGACCGGGGAAAAGCCATGATGCTACGGGCGACCAAGATATCCCTGGTGATCGCTATTGCTCTTTTCTATACGCTCATCGTTTTCAATAACCTGAACGACTACAACACCAACTATCAATTCGCGCGCCACGTTCTGATGATGGACTCGACTGTTCCCGGGAATCATGGGATGTGGCGTGCTATGAACAGCCCGGGATGGCACACAGCGTTTTATATCGGCATCATCTGTTGGGAATCGATGGTGATGCTGCTCTGTTGGGTAGGAAGTTGGCGGATGCTGCGTCATCGTGCAGGATCGGGCGCAACGTTTGAACAGTCCAAACGGGTTGCCATCGCTGCTCTAACGCTTGCGCTTCTGATGTGGCTGGTCGCGTTCCTCTCGGTAGGTGGGGAGTGGTTCCTAATGTGGCAATCAAGAACATGGAATGGCGAAGATGCTGCCTTCCGCATGTTCGCGATCATCGGAATCGTCTTACTGCTGTTGGTACAACCAGAAACCGAAACGCAGCCCTAATCCTCCTCAGACCTTCGGAGCGGCATCCGGTCCCCACTCCCACCCGATGATCCGGGAGCGGATCGCGGCTGTTAGCCAAATAACCCACTCGCTGCAATGTTTCGCTACCCGCGTATGGGTTCGTATTGCCAACAACAATTTGCAGAGTAAACTAGCGACCCTTGGCTTGTTACGTTAGCCATTCTGGGCTATCCTTGCCCCTGCCCGCACGGGGGTGCGCCCGATGAAAACTCTCGCGCTCGTGTTCTTCGCTTCGCTCTGCCTCGGCTGCGGCGCGGGAAGCGGAGGTTCCGCAGCGGTGCGCATTGCTTCCCAGGTTGATAGAAGCGAACCACCCTTGAGGAGGCACTGCTTAGTTGCCCTGTTGTCGCTAGCCTTCGCCGTCTTTCAAGTACTCACCTGCAGCGTCGTCATGCTAACTCCAAAGGGCTCAGCAGCACAGACGTCCACTGATTCGACTAAGGGCATTCTCACCCCAGCTGTCGTAGTTGGTTTCATGGGTGGTTTCGTCCACTCCGACGATCTCCGCCACTCGGAAGTTCAAATTGCGCGCCAGATCCAGAGGACTTATGGCGGCCGTGTACAGGTGCGAATGTTCGAGAACCGGGAAAAAGCAGAGGCTCGCCGTTTTGTTCTCGAGTGGTTAGGCAGAGAAGGACGCGAAAGACAACCCAACCGAGAAGAGTCGGCCCCCCTGATCATCCTATTTGGTCATAGCTGGGGTGCTTCGGCGGTTGTCTCTCTCGCCCGCGAACTGCAGCAAGATGGTGTCCGGATTGCACTGACTATTCAGGTTGATAGCGTCCGTAAGAAGGGAGAGGACGATTCGGTGATTCCCCCGAACGTCGCCGAAGCCATTAACTTCTACCAACCTGACGGTATGCTGCACGGTCGTTCCACAATCATGGCGGCAGACCCCTCTCGTACAAGAATCATCGGCAACTTGCGCTTTCAATACGAAAGGGAACCTGCTGAGTGTCGTCCTTATCCATGGTACGACCGCCTTCTGTTCAAAGGTCATACGGCAATCGAATGCGATCCAAGGGTCTGGTCTCAGGTGGAAGGGCTGATCAAAACGAGGCTGCTGGATGTTCTACCAGAGCCCAGCGTTGTCGCAACGCGAGTTCCTTGAATGCGACCTTGTTTCTAAATCTGGGTTCGACTCTAGCTTTATTTTTCCCCCAAGAAAGCTAGGAAAATTTCCATCGCAATTCGTTCCCGAGTCACAACGCCTACACTGATACCAAATCAGCGGAGGTTTCTCCCATGCACCGTCAATGCAACATCACCAAACGAGTCAAGACAGCCAAGGGGCTCCGATACAGCCCAGTAGTTAACGCCGGGGAGAGACCGCCGGAATGCGTTCGCAGGCGGATACATATTTCAGGGTGCGATTTCAGACTACGATGGTTGTACAGTGGACCCGAAGTTCATTAACGACGAAAGATTGCAGGAGATACTAGATAGTCCCATCCTGCGAAGAGCTGGAAATACCCGAGACGACATCCTTAACCCGATCCGAAAGGACGCCGACATGCGGATGAGATTTGCGGGCTTCTAACGCTTATGAAATGGCCGGTTTTGCCGGTTGCTGTCTTCGCCTCCCCGCCTCACGACGCACGCCAGCCGACATTGTTAGAGATGGCCGGTTTTGGTTTTGGGTGTCCGCGCCGAGGTGTCGGTTTCCTCGAGTACTATTTAGCTTTTCCGGACCGCTTCTTTTTTCTCCGATCCAAATTGGGTGATCTCCACTACCCCATCCGGAAAGTGCGCAATGATCTTCAGCTCTCCACCCATGGCTCTAACGAAATCCTGGAGAGTGCTCACATACATATCGGCGCGACGTTCCAGCTTCGAGACCGCGGCTTGGTTGACCTTCAGAATTCTAGCAAGATGCATTTGAGTCATCTCGCGGGCTTCACGAAGCTCATCCAGTGGCATCTCGGCCCGGTACTTATCTGCAAGAGCACGAGAACGTGCTTGCGATTCGGGGGACATCTTTTCCCGAAGAGTTTTGAAATTTTTGGGCATATACGACCTCCATTTCTCGGTGTCGGCGACCGTAACTCGTGATGCTTACTTCTGCCGTCTCTTCTTAATCTCCTCTAGATGCTGGTCGAAGAGGTCATCCGCCACCGGCACGAACCTTTCATACCATTTCGGATCATCGGTTTTGTCGCCGCCAAGCAGAAGCAAAGCTGCACGACGGGGGTCAAATGCAAACAGCACTCTGAGATGCCTCTGATTTACCCTCCCTCGTAGTTCCTTCATGCTGGCGTGACAAGAACTGGTGATCACATCAGCATGAGGGCGAGAAAGCGCGGGGCCGCGCTCTTCCAGCAACTCAACCTTCGCGCTGATCTCTTCCTGTTCATCTTGGGAGAGGGAGTTCCACCAAGCTTCAAACTCATCCGTGTACTCGACCTCCCATGCCACGTCACATTATGATATCTATGGAATATGCCGTCAAGGGAATATTATCGTGACACCGATGATACCGTTTTCCCGGAATTACGGCGAATTGGGAAAACTCTCGAGCCCCCAGGCCTATGACCAAATTCTCTTGTAAGCCGTTCACACGCAGGGTATTATCGCGGTAGTGTAGGATTCATCGTAACTTGCATCGGCGCCGATAAGA
>Ga0187780_10001229_pt1 | contig 19278 bp, 16 predicted proteins | sample 1015_Q2_SP10_20__FD_132429 | JGI IMG/M metagenome (GOLD analysis project Ga0187780, IMG submission 132429) | Tropical peat soil microbial communities from peatlands in Department of Meta, Colombia - 1015_Q2_SP10_20_MG | ecosystem: Environmental > Terrestrial > Soil > Wetlands > Peat | place...
GACCAGCAAGTTCCACGCCCGCGGCCCGGTCGGCGTCGAGCAGCTGACCAGCTACAAGTACGTAGTACACGGCAGCGGGCAGATCCGCCCGCGCTGAGGCCGCTACCGGTCGATGGCGGCCAGCCCACCGCGGAATGACCAGACCCGCCGCACACCGCGGGCCCGCAGCGTGGCCGCCGCCGCGCGGCTGCGCGCGCCACGCGCGCACAGGAGCAGGCAGTCGCGGTCCGCGGGCAGGCGCTCCTGGTGCGCCAGCAGATCGGCGATCGGGATGCTGAGCTCGGCCCCGGCAGCCGGGGCCTGTTGGCTCTCCTCCGGTTCGCGGATGTCGACCACGACGTAACCGGCCGCGCCGGCTGCGGCCAGCGAGCCGAAGGCGAGCTCGAAGTCTTCAGTCACACTCGCAGGTGCCGGGAGCCGCGCGCAGGCTCCCGCGCACTCCGGCGCACGTGCCGCGCGCACGCGCCGCACGTTCTGCCCGATGAGATCGACCAGAAGCACCTCGTCCTTGAGCGCGCCGGGGAGTCCCAGCAGCAGCTTCAGCGCCTCGAGCGCCTGCAGTCCGCCCAGAATTCCCGGCACCGGACCCAACACGCCGGCCTCGGCACAATTGCCGATCAGCCCGTCCTGGGTGGCCTCGGGCCAGATGCAGCGCAGACAACTCGAGTGAGCGTCGGGCCGCACCACCTGCAGCTGGCCCTCGTACTGATAGACGCTGGCGAGCAGCGCCGCTCGACCGCTCGCGACCGCGACGTCGTTCACCAGGAACTTGGTGGCGAAGTTGTCGCTGCAGTCGATCACTAAATCGAAGTCGGGCGCAATCTCGGTCAGTCGCTCGCGGTTGGCTCGCTCGGCGTAGGTCCGAATCTCGACCTCCGGATTGAGCGCGCGCAGTGCCTGTGTGGCGAGCTCGGCTTTGAGCTCGCCCACGTCCGCGAGCCGGTAGAGCGGCTGGCGATGCAGGTTGCTGGCTTCGAGGCGATCGCCGTCCATGACGCCGAGCGTGCCGACACCGGCACCGGCCAGGTATGTGAGCACCGGCACGCCGAGGCCGCCGGCCCCGATCACCAGCACCCGCGCGCGGCGCAGGCGCGCCTGCCCGGAGGGGCCCACTTCGGGCAACTGCATCTGCCGCGAGTAATCCGCGGCCGCATCGTGAGCGTGCCCCGGCCCGTGATGATGGGCGCCTTCCGATTCCGGCGCCGTCGCGTGGGGTGCTGCAGCACAGCGCTCGCAGTTCACCCACCCGGAATCACCGTCCACGTAGTGCTCTTTTTTCCAGATCGGCAGCCGGTGCTTCACTTCATCGATCACGTACCGGCAGCCCAGGAATGCCTCGCCGCGATGTGCGGCCGCGGCGCCCACCCATACCGCGAGGTCGCCGATTGCGAGTTCGCCGATCCGATGCTGGCAATGGACGTCGCGCAGACCAAAGCGCCGGACAGCCTCGTCGAGAATCCGCTCGCCCTCGGCGATTGCGAGCTCCGCATAGGCCTCGTAGTCGAGCCGCAGTACCCGGCGCCCCTCGTTCTCATCGCGCACCCAGCCCTCGAAGCTGGCGTAGCCGCCGCAGGCCGGGTCCTTGAGCGCCTGGGCGAGGCGCGCGGGCTCGAGCGGCTCGCGAGTCAGCGCGAAACGGGAGACGCGCGCCACGTCAGCCACCGGCGACCGGCGGAATGAACACGACGCGATCGCCGCTCGCGAGCACATGGCTCCAGGGCGCGAACGCGCCGTTGACCGCCACCCGCAACTGCTCGCGGGCGAGCCGGAAGCCATGGCGCACCTTGAGCTCTTCGTAGAGCTCCGCGGCCGTGCCGGATCGCGTCTCGAGCGACTCCTCGGCACGATGCGCCTGCTCGCGCAGGATCGCGAAGTACTGCACCTGGATCGCGGTCATGGCGCATCCAGCCGGGCGCTGGCGTCGGCGTATTCGGCGGGGGTATTGACGTTGTCGAGCGCTGCCGCGTCGATCAGGTCGATGAGGCTTGCTCCTCCGCCGCTCAGGAATTTGCGCGGGCAGGTGGCACCGCTCTTGACCGCCGCCGACAGCGGCCCATACGCGGCCGGCTCCCAGATGGCACAGAGCGGCTCCGGTAGTCCGTCGTGACGGCTGCGATAGGCGGTGGCGACGCGCGCGGGGTCGCGCGCGGCGATCAGATGCTCGAGTGTCGCGCGCCCGAGGAATGGCAGGTCGACCGCGACCACCAGCCAGGCGCGCGGCGGGCTAGTGGCGAGCGCACTCAGGATGCCGGCCGCGGGCCCCACGCCATCGAGTCCATCGACGATCTGGCGGTACTGGCGGCGCGTCGGATCGTTGGCCTGATCGGCGCGTACCGAGACGTAGACATCCGGTACCACGCTCGCGACCAAACGATGCACACGCGCGAGCTGCGTCTCGCCGCCATAGGCGAGCGAGGCCTTGTCGGTGCGCATGCGCGTGCTGCGTCCGCCGGCCAGCACCAGCGCCGCAAGCGGCGCGAGCCCGTTGGCCGCGTAGTCGGTTTTCCCGCCTGATTTGGCGAGTAACCGCGTGTCGCCGATCACGATGTCGTGCGACAGCGCCTTGCACATGTCGTAGAGCGTCAGCGCCGCGACGGCGGCCCCCGTCAGCGCCTCCATCTCGACGCCGGTGCGGTCGTGGACCGCGACCTCGCAGCGGATGATCAGCTCGTCCGCCTCGGGCTCAATGGTGATCCGGCATTTTTCGAGGCCGAGCGGATGGCAGAACGGGATCAGCTCGTGGGTGCGCTTGGCGGCCATGGTGCCGGCGATGATCGCGGTCTGCAGGATCGGCCCCTTGGCGGTGGCATAGCCTGCCGCGCGCAGCGCGCTCGCGACCGCCGCCGGCAGACGCACGCGGCTCTCGGCCAGCGCGCTGCGCGCGCTGATGTCCTTCGCGCCCACATCGACCATGGTGGGTCGATCGTTGCTGTCGACGTGCGTGAATGGCATGCGGCTGGTGCCGGCGGATTAGCCGCCGATGTAGTACATCTCGATCTTCTTGCGCGCCTGGCGGTGCAGGTCGCGCAGCTCACTGTAGCGGTCATCGCGTACCGACCAGCGCGCGTGGATCATGTCCCTAAGCGCGCCGTCGTCGCTGCTGCTGCGCAAGACGGGGCGCAGGTCGAGACCCTCGGTCGCGAACAGGCAGGTGTAGAACACGCCTTCCGACGACAGCCGCGCCCGGCTGCACGCGCCGCAAAACGGCTGCGTGACGGAAGAGATGAAGCCGATCTCGCCGCCGCCGTCCTTGAAGCGGTGCCGGCGGGCGACTTCCCCGCGGTAGTTCTCGGTCACCGCTTCCAGCGGCCAGCGCGCATCGATCCGGTCCCTGAGTTCGCGCGACGGAACCACCGCTTCACGCTGCCAGTGGTTGCGGTTGCCGACGTCCATGTACTCGATGAGGCGGACGATGACGCCGGTGCCGCGGAAATAATCGATGAGATCGAGCACGGTATGGTCGTTGACGCCGCGCTGGACCACGCAATTGATCTTGATCGGGTTCAATCCGGCCGCCTGCGCCGCACGGATGCCTTCCAATACCGCCTCCAGCCCATCGAACCCGCCGCTCATGCGACGGAAGACTTCGGCGTCGACGCTGTCCAGGCTCACGGTCACGCGCTGCAGGCCGTTCGCCGACAGCTCCTCCGCGTGGCGGGCGAGCAGCACGCCGTTGGTCGTGAGCGCGACGTCCTCGACCCCGGGCAGGGTGGTCAGATCGCCGATCAGCTCCGGCAGGTTGGCGCGCAGCAGCGGCTCGCCACCGGTCAGGCGCAGCTTGCGCACACCCAGGGTCACGAACAGCCGCGCGAGCCGGACGATCTCCGTAAACGACAGCCGCTCCTCCGAGCGCAGAAAGCGGTAGTGCTCGTGGAATTCTTCCTTGGGCATGCAGTACGGACAGCGGAAGTTGCAGCGGTCCATGACCGAAATCCTCAGGTCATGGAGCGGCCGTCCGCGCGTGTCGTGAGGGCGAACCGCGACCGGCAATGGCCGAACGGGAGCCGGCGGGTACCCGGCCCCCGAGCTGTCCCCGGGGGGTTGCTTGGCGTTCACGCTACCAATGATAGAACGGAGCGGGCCGGCCGAGTTCCCAGGCCTCTCCGGGCGGCAATTCAACGAAACCTGCCGTTCCGGCGAGCGCCACGAAGTCCTCAGACCCATGGGTGAGCCGGGCCACGGCCCGGCTCGACCCGTCCGGGCCCGGTTCCAGGTCGACCGGCACGAACAGCGTGATGGCCCGGGCGCCCTCCAGCGGGCTCGCGACCGGTAGTACCGGAGTGGTGGGGGATGTCGCGCCCTGCAGCAGCAACAGTGCCGGCAGCACATAGCGCACCAGGCAGATCAGCGTCGATACCGGTCGGCCGGGCAGGCCAAATACCGCCCGTCCGGTAGCGGTCGTTCCGAACCAGAGCGGCCTGCCCGGGCGCTGGGCGACCCGGTGGAACACCCTCTCGACGCCGAGCGCACCGAGCACGGTCGGCACGTGGTCGAACCGGCCCGCGGACACGCCCCCGGACAGCAGCAGTACGTCGTGGGTTTCCAGATGCTGGGCGAGCCGGCGCTTCATGAGCTCCGGATCGTCCGCCAGGTGATCGTCGGCTACCGCCGCATAGCCGCGTCGGCGCAGCAGCCCGCTCACCGCGTAGGCGTTTGAGCGCCGGATCTGCCAGGGCTCGGGCGCCTGGCCGAGCTCTACCAGCTCATCGCCGGTCGAGACGACCATGACCGATGGCTGGCGCGCGAGGCGGACTTTCGCCTGTCCCGCGGCAGCGAGCACGGCGAGCTCCGGACCCTCGAGCACGGTACCGGGTTTAAGCACCACGTCGCCGGCGTGGCCATCGGACCCGCGCCGGTGCACGTTGGCGAACGCCGCTGGGCTGGTCCCGGGCGAAAGCTCGGCCTCACCGGCCGCAATGGTGATGTCTTCGACCGCGACCACCGCATCGGTCTTCTCGGGCAGCATCGCCCCGGTCATGACCTCGATGCAGGAGGCGGCGTCGGTGAGTGCGAGCGGCGGCGCCCCCGCCGGTTGCACGCCCTGGACGCGGAACCGGCGCCGGCCGGCCGCCACCGCCGCCGAGGCGAGCGCGATGCCATCCATGGCGACGCGATCGAAGGGCGGCAGGTCACGGTCCATCCGGATCGGTTCGGCCAGTACCCGGCCGGCCGCATCACTCAGGCGCCGGAATTCCGGCTCCAGCGGGCTGAGCGCCGAGGCGATCCTTGCCGCAGCCTCGCCCGCAGACAGCATTAATTCGCCGGCTGTTTGGCTTTGTAGGCCTTCAGCTGCTCATTGAATCGGGCCGCGACCGCTTCCTCATCGGACACCGCCGCGTTGTGCTTCTTGACGCTGGCCTCGATCTCTTTTTGCATCTGCTTCTTCTGCGCATCGGACATGTCGGCAGTGATGTCGCTGGCTTTCGGAGCCTCGGCGTCGATGCACTTCAGGTATTCGTCCATGGAGGCGTTGTAGGCCTTGACCGACGCCTGCGCCGCCTTCATCTGGTCAAGAGTCGCCGTGCGACCGTCCGGCATGGCGCCGGGATCCTTCGGGTAAGTGCACGCGGCGTGCGCTGGCAGCGCGGACAGAGCCCAGGCCGCGCACGCGACGGCCGTAATGTGACGGACACGAACAAGCATCGGAGTTCCCCTGATTAGCCGTCGGACGGCCGGTCCCACATATTAAAGCCTGAGCGGCGCTTCGCGCACCGGGGCGCAACCGCCGGGGTGCCGGGGCCGCGACACTGCCGTTAAGCTTGCGAACATGAACAACTTACGCACGCCGCAACTGCAGAGACGATCGGGCCGGACCGGCGTGGGGGCCGCGTGACGGAGTCCTTCGTGCCGGGCGAACCGGTTGCTCTCAGCGAGCGCGTTCGCCGCGTGCTGGCGCCCAATCCCGGCCGGATGACCGGCGCTGGCACCAACAGTTACCTGATCAGCACACCCGGCGGCGGGGATGCGCTGATCGTCGATCCCGGGCCCAATGTCCCCAGCCACGTCGAGGCCTTGGTGCGCGCGCTCGACGGCAACCGCGTCATCGCCATAGCACTGACTCACAGCCACCAGGACCACTCGCCCGCAGCTCTGCCCCTGGCCGAGCGCCTCAAGGTGCCGCGCATCGGGCGCCGCGCGCGATATCCGCAGTTCCAGGACCCGACCTTCCAGGTCGAGCAGGTGGCGGAGGAGGGCGCGCGGATCACGGGTGCTGGCTGGACGCTGCGCGCGGTGCTGACACCCGGCCATGCCTCGAACCACGTCTGCTGGTATCTGGAGGAGGAGCGGCTGCTGTTGACCGGCGATCACATTCTGGGTGGCGTGTCGCCCGTGATCCTGCCCCCCGATGGCGACATGAGCGAGTACCTGGATTCGCTGTCACGCCTGCTGGCGCTGGATCTCGACGGCCTGCTGCCCGGCCACGGGCCGCGCATCAATGAACCGCAGGCTGCGATCCGCGCGCTGATCGCGCACCGCCTCGGGCGCGAGGCCAAGGTCGCGGCCGCGCTCGAGGCCGGGCGCGGCAAGACGCTCGAAGAGCTGTTGCCCGAGGTGTATGCCGACGTCGACCCGGCGCTGTTCGCCTGGGCGCGCTATTCACTCGAGGCGCACCTGATCAAACTCGAGCGCGACGGGCGCGCGCGGCGCGACGACGGCCGCTGGCGCCCGCTCGACCGGGCGGGCCGCTGAGCGTGGACGGTGTCGGGGTCGAGCTCAGCCGCGTCTCACTCGCGCTGGGCGGGCGCACGGTGCTGCGGAATATTACGCTGGGACTCGCCCGAGGCAGCCACACGCTGCTGGTGGGTGCCAACGGGGCCGGCAAGACCCAGCTGTTGAAAATTCTGTCCGGCGAGCGCTGGCCGACCCCGACCGGACGGGAGCTGCGCCGCTATTTCGACCGGCGCGGCGCGGACGTGCCGATCGCCGAGCTGCTGCCGCGGCTGGTGCTCGTGTCCGGCGAGCGCCAGGACAAGTACCTGCGCTACGGCTGGAACCATACCGTTGCGGCGGTGGTGGGCACCGGCTGCGCCGGCAGCGACATTCCGCGGCGGCGACTCACGCGGACCGAGCGCGCCCGCGTGCGCGGGCTGCTGCGCCGTTTCGGGCTATGGCGTCTGCGGCGGCGGCGCCTGCTGACGCTGTCCTACGGAGAACGGCGCCTGGCGCTCCTGGCGCGCGCGCTCGCCGCGCGTCCGCGTCTCCTGCTGCTCGATGAAATCTACAACGGCCTCGACATGCGCCACCGGGCGGCGCTCGACCGAATGCTGGCGCGCCTCTGCGCCAGCGCTCTGACGCTGGTCGTGTCCGCGCATCGAGCCGAGGACGCACCGGCGAGGCTCGAGCGCGCGATCGTGCTCGACCGTGGTCGCATTGCATTCGATGGCGCGCGGCGCGCGCTGCCGGGTCGCTGGCTCGAAGAACAAAGCGTCAGGCGCAGGCGACCCGCGCGCAGTGCGCGCGCCGCGCCGCCCTGGATCGAGCTCGAGGACGTTGCTCTCTATCGTGACTACCGGCCGGTGCTGACGGGCGTGACGTGGACCATCCGCCGCGGCGAGCACTGGGCGATTCTCGGCGGCAACGGCACCGGCAAGAGCACGCTGCTGCAGTGCCTGTACGGCGACCTGGCGCCCGCTCTCGGCGGCCGCATGCGCCGCGCCGGGCACGCGCCGGGCACGCGGCTCGAGCTCTGGCGCAAGCGCATCGGTTACGTTGCTCCGGAGTTGCAGGCGGAACTGCCGCGCGATGACACCGTTAGCGCGCTGGTGGTGAGCGGGTTGCGCGCCTCCATAGGTCTGTCGCGGCGCGCGAGCGCGAGGGAAACGCGCGCGGCTCGCACCGCGCTCGCCGCCGCCGGCATCGCCACACTGGCGCAGCGCCGGGTGCGCGAGGTGTCCTACGGCGAGCTGCGCCTGGCGCTCATTGCCCGCGCGCTGGTCGCGCAGCCCGAGGCGCTGCTGCTCGACGAACCGCTGACCGGGCTAGACGCGCGGATGCGAGCGCGGGTGCGGGCGCTGCTCGAGCGGCTCGCGGCTTCTGGAGTGCAGCTGGTCATCGCCGCGCACCACGGTGCGGACTTGCTCCACTGCACGCGCCACGTGCTGGTCTTGCGCCGCGGGCGCGCCCGGCCCGCCGCACGCAGCGACGTCAGTCGAGGCTGATTTCCGTCGCGTAGACGATGCGTGCCGTGCCGCTCATGGTGACGGTGGTGGGAGCGCCATTTTCGACCGCGACCTCCACGCGCACCTCGCCCGGGCGGAGCATCGAGCGACCCTGTGATCCGGTCAGATGCGCGCGGCCGTCCTTGACCGGGAGCAGGCCGTGCGCCACCAGGTACGCGCCCAGCATGCCGTGCGCGTTGCCGCTGACCGGGTCTTCCGGGATGCCGATCACTGGACAGAACATGCGCGACTCGCTGGTGCCCGGACCGTGGGCGTCGCGCACGAACAGGAAGAACCCGTCCGCGCCGACGTGCGGCGTGAATCGCGTCAGAGCCTCGAAGTCGGGTACCAGGGCATTGAGCTGCTCGGCGGAACGCAGCCCCATGAACAGGCGCGTGCTCGAGCGGCCCAGCACCTGCAGCGGGCAACGCGAATCGAGTGCCGTCGAATCGAGGCCGAATATATCGAGCAGTTCGCGGCGCACGCCGTCGCCAATCGGTGCGCGCAGCGCCGGCGCCGGAAAGGTAATGGCTACCCGCGGTGCGGCTGCGCTGCCCGAGATCTCGACGTCAAAGGTTCCCGAGCGCGAATTTTGTCGTGTGCGACCGGTCCGGCCGGTGCCGGCCGCAAGCCGTGCAACGTGCGCGGCGACACTGGCGTGGCCGACGAAACCGACCTCGCGCGTCGGCGTGAAAAAGCGCAACCAGACGTCGTGGTCGGCGGCAGCTGCCGGCAGCACGAACGCCGAGTCGGAATGGTTGAGTTCGCGCGCCAGTTCCTGCATCTCGTGCTCGGCGAGCTGCTCGGCGCGCAACACCACGTTGGCCGGATTGCCTGCAAACAGGCGGTTGGTGAATACGTCGACCTGAAATACCGGCACCGATCGCTTCGCCATCCGGCCTGCTCCTCCGCAGACTGCGGCGGCTGAGTCTACCAGCCCGCGCCCGCACGCGGGCGGTCGCCTCCGTGGATAATGGCGCGCGCGCTCAGCCACGCGCCGCACCACACGAGGCTCACCATGACCTGGCTCGATCGCAACGTCACCGAAATCGGCGGCCGCCAGCTGCAGCCCGAAACGTTGATGATGGGTTACGGATATTTCCCGGGACTGTCGGAAGGCGCGGTCAAATGCCCGCTATTCCAGACCTCGACCTTTGTGTTCCGCTCCGCGGCCGAAGGCAAACGCTTCTTCGAGCTTGCCTACGGGCTGAGGCGGCCCGAGCCGGCCGAGCGCCCGGGCCTGATCTACTCGCGCATCAACAACCCCAACCTCGAGATCCTCGAGGATCGTCTCGGCATCTGGGAAGGCGCCAAGGCGCTGGTGTTCTCGAGCGGCATGGCCGCGATCGCCACCTCTCTGTTCGCCTACCTGCGCCCGGGAGACGTGGTGCTGCACAGCTCGCCGGTCTACGGGGGCACCGATTATCTGTTCGACAGGCTCTTGCCACAGTTCGGCGCGCGCGCCGTCGCGTTTCGCGCCGGCGCCAGCGAGAGCGAGGTGCGCGCGGCGTTGGCCAGCGCCCGCAACCTGGGCCGGTTGTCGTGCCTGTACGTCGAGACGCCCGCCAACCCGACCAATGACCTGGTCGATCTCGGGCTGATGGCGCGGCTCGCTGAGGAGACGGCCGCCGCCACCGGGATCCGGCCCACCGTCATGGTCGACAACACCTTCCTGGGGCCGCTCTGGCAGCGGCCGCTCGAGCACGGCTGCGACGTGGTGCTGTACTCGCTCACCAAGTACGTGGGCGGCCACAGCGACGTCGTGGCGGGCGCGGCGTTGGGTTCGCCGGCTGCCCTGGCCCCGATACTCACCATGCGCACGATCTTCGGCACCATCTCCGATCCACACACCGCCTGGCTTTTGATGCGCTCGCTCGAGACTCTGGCGCTGCGCGGGGCGCGCTCGGTAGAGAGTGCGCGGCGCGTGGCCCGCTATCTGCAGGGCCACCCCAAGGTCGAGCAGGTGCTGTATCTGGACTTTCTGGAGCAAGGCAGTGCGCAGGAACTCGTCTACCGCCGCCAGTGCCGCGCGCCCGGCGCGACGTTCTCGTTCAAGGTGCGCGGCGGCGAGGCCGAAGCGTTTCGCGCGCTCGATGCGCTCACGCTCGTCAAGCTCGCCGTGAGCCTGGGCGGCACCGAAAGTCTCGCGTCGCATCCGGCCGCCATGACCCACTCCGACGTGCCCGCCGACCGGCGCGCCGAGCTCGGAATCACCGACAACCTGATCCGCGTGTCGATCGGCGTCGAGGATGCGGACGACTTGGTCGCGGACTTCACCCAGGCGCTCGAGCGGGTGTGACGTGCTGATGCGCTGGATCAGCGCGCTGCGCGCTGCAGTGGCGGGCACGACGGCGGTTGAGGCCGCAGCGGTCGCGACCGGGCTGCTCTACCTCGTGCTCGCGATCGCCCGCGACGCGCGCTGCTGGATCGCGGCGTTCGTGAGCACCGCGCTCTACCTGTACGTGTTCGCGCGCGCCGGGCTTTACATGCAGGCGTCACTGCAAGTCTATTATTTGCTCATGGCCATATACGGGTGGCGGCAGTGGCGGGGCGGCGGCGTGCGCCCGGCGGCGGTGGTGACGCGCTGGGGCGTGGCATCGCACGTCTACGGCCTGCTGGCGGTGGCGGCCGCGAGCGCCATCAACCTGGCGCTGCTCGGTCGCGCGAGCAGCGCTACCGCGCTGCTCGATACGCTTACCACCTGGGCCAGCGTCTACGCCTGCTTCCTGGTCGCCCGCCAGGTGCTCGAGAACTGGGCCTGGTGGCTCGCCATCGATCTTCTGATCGCGGCACTGTGCTTTCGCGCACAGCTGTATGCGAGCGCATTTCTGTATCTGCTGTACACGATCCTGGTGGTGGTCGGCTGGCGCGCCTGGTGGCGCGACTGGCGGGCGCTCGCCCCGGCAGGAGCCGGCGCATGACCGATCCGGTGTCGGTGGTCGCGGCGCTCGAGACCTTCGCGGCCGGTCGCACGCTGCTCGCCTGCGCGCCCCACATCCAGAGCGTCTCGGGCGGGCTCACCAACCATACCTGGCGGGTCACCGGCGGCGGGCGCGACTGGGCGGTGCGGATTGGCAGTGGCCGCGCCGCGCGCTTGGGCATCGATCGGCGCACCGAGGCGCGCGTCCTGATGCACGTGTCTGCGGCGGGCTTTGCGCCGCCGATCGTGCACATCGCGCCGCACTCCGGAGTATTGGTCACGCAGTTCATCGGCCCGTGTCCGTGGAGCCGGGAAGAGGCGCGCGCACCGGCGGCCGCGCGCCGCCTGGGCGCGCGGGCGCGCGAGCTGCACGCGCTGGAGCTGCCGGGCGGAGTGCCGACGCTGGATCTGCACGACGTGCTGATTCGGTATCTGGAAACCGCGCCACCGCCGGAGGCACCGATTGCACGCGCGGCGATCGCTGCCTCCATCCGCCAGGCGATCGTTGACTATCACCCGGCCGGGCAGGCGCTCTGCCACCACGATCTCAATCACCACAACATCCTGGACGGGCCGCCGCTCGTGTTCATCGACTGGGAGTACGCGGCGGTCGGCGACGTGGCGCTGGAGCTGGCCGCTTACGCCCAGTACCACGAGCTCGACGCGGCCGGCCGGCAGGCGCTGCTCGAGGGCTACGGGCGCGATTCGCCGGTCTCGCCAGCGCAGCTGCGCAACGCCTGCGTGCTGTTCGACTGTCTGCACGCGCTGTGGCTGGACGCGGCCGAGGCCTGGGAGTCGCTCGATGCCGCAAGGCGCAGCTCGCTGCACGACCGGATCATGGGCGCGGAGAGCGCTTAAGCTCAGCCCACGAGCACCCGCACGCCGGTCGCACCCAGCATCAACGCGACCAGGGTCCGGATCAGCCAGTCCGGGGCGCGCACGGCGGTGCGGGTCGCGATCAGCACCCCGGGAACCGAGCCCAGCAGCAGATTGGCCAGCACCGTCATGTTCAGGTGACCGAGCGCGGCGTGGCCCAGGCCTGCGACCAAGGTCAGCGGCAGCGCATGCGCGATGTCGGTCGCCACCAGCCGCACCGGAGTCAGGCGCAGCGGATACAGGAACACCATGACGACCGTGCCGAGAGCGCCGGCGCCGACCGAGGTCAGGGTCACCGCCAGGCCAAGCCCGACGCCGGTGACCACGGTGATCACGGGCTGCAGACGCTGCATGCGCTCGATGAGCGGGGCGTCGAGACGGAATCCAAGCCGCGCGATCCGGATCTGTACCACCAGCCCGGCCGCGCTTAAGAGCAGCATGACGCCCAGGGCCGTGAGCGTGATGCGGTCGACCGACACCTGCGAGTCACGATGCCAGGCGAGCCAGGCCAGAGTCGCGAGCGCGGTCGGGATGCTGCCGAGCGCGAGCCGCCCCAGCACCGCCCAGTCGACCCGGCCGCGCAGGCCGTGCAGGGTAGTGGCTACCATCTTGGTGGCTGCCGCAAATATCAGGTCGGTACCGACCGCCACCGACGGCGGCTGGCCGAACAGCAGCACCAGCATCGGCGTCATCATGGAGCCGCCGCCGATGCCGGTCAGACCGACCAGGACACCGACCCCAAATCCGGCGGCCATGTACGCGGGATCCAACATCCGATCCAGTGTATCGGGTGGCGCAGTCTCAAACGTGGCGGGCGGCGACACGGGTCGCGGCGCCGCGCGTGTTTCTGGTTATGCGGGCAGGCCCGCTGGTGCTGGCCGGTATCGGCCCGCGCCCGCGGGCGCCGGACCCCGGCCGGCTGTATTTTTGTCCAGTGACTAGGGGTTAGCTCGGGTTGCGTGGCTGCGCGCCGCGCCGCAAGATGCCGCGCCCGTGATGGGGGCGAGAGTGGAGGGGTCATGGCGCAGCTCGTGATCGTGGACCGCGACGGCGCCGAACATAGCGTCGAGGGCAAGGTCGGCGTGTCCGTGATGGAAACGCTGCGCGACGTGGACTATGGGGTGGCGGCCATCTGCGGCGGCATGTGCTCCTGCGCTACCTGCCACATCTATGTCGATGACGCCTGGTACGGCCGGCTGCCGGCCCGCCAGGGCGATGAGCAGGAACTGATTCAGGAGCTGACCGCGGTGCGCCCGACCTCGCGCCTGTCCTGCCAGCTGCAGTTCACCGAAGAGCTGTCCGGCCTCAAAGTCGCAATCGCCCCGGACGAATAGCCGACCGCTACCCGCCGCCCGACCTTGACTCCGTCTGGCGCTTCACCGCTTCCGTGGCCGCGGCGATCTGCTCCGGGTCGCCCAGGAACTGGCGCTCGGTAGGCGCGAGGCGCTCGTTGAGCGTATAGACGAGCGGCACGCCGGTCGGAATGTTGAATTCGACGATCGCTTGATCGCTGATCCCGTCCAGCATCTTCACCAGCGCACGCAGGCTGTTGCCGTGCGCCACCACCAGGAGCTTCTGGCCGGCGGTGAGCGCCGGTGCCAGGTCGCTCTTCCAGTACACGGCGACGCGCGCCAGCGTGTCCTTCAGGGATTCAGTCGCCGGCAGCTCCTCCGCCTTTAGACCCGCGTAACGCGGGTCGAAGCGCGGATGCCGCTCGTCGTCCTTCTTGAGCGGCGGCGGGGCGATGTCGTAGCTGCGCCGCCACTTGAGCACCTGATCGGCGCCGTGGCGCGCGACGGTCTGCGCCTTGTCGAGACCCTGCAGCGCGCCGTAGTGGCGCTCATTCAACCGCCACGACACGTGCACCGGCACCCACATCAGGTCCATCGCGTCCTGGACGATCCACAACGTGCGCACCGCGCGCTTGAGTACGGAGGTGTAGGCGGCGTCGAACCGGTAGCCGGCCGCGTTCAGCAGCTGGCCCGCCTCCGCCGCTTCGCGGTGACCCTGCTCGCTGAGATCGACGTCGGTCCAGCCGGTGAACAGGTTCTCGAGGTTCCACGTGCTCTGCCCATGGCGCAGCAGGACCAGGTTGCCGCTCATTGCTGGTCGACCAGGCGGCGCAGCGACTGCAGGGCCACCGACATGGTGGCGAAGTCACCGACGCCGGCCGCGGCCATCTCGGCGAAGTGGTGCTTGAGTACATCGACCACCGCTGCGCGTTGGGCGAGCCAGCCGTCGGCAGCCCGGGTGGCGCCGCCGCGCAGGCGCCCGTCGGTGACCGACTGCGCGAGGTTGCGGTAGAGCGCATAGAAGTTGTCGCGCAGCGTGCCGCGGGCGACCGCCTGCCAGTGCCCATCCACCTGCAGCGATTCGATCTGCAGCCGCAGCCAGTCGAGATCGAGCGCCTGGCCCAGGTGCAGATAGCAGTGCGCGACCGCCGTGATCGGCAAACGTTTGGCCGCCGCCAGATCGACGATGTCGAGCCCGGACTGCACCAGCTCGAGCATCGCCACGCGCGCCGCGAGCCGATGCGGTACTCCCGCCTTGACGTAGCGCTGCTCGCTCGCCCGTATCCGCTCGGCGAGACGGCCGTGGATCAGCGCGTGCGCCTCCCCGAGCAGCTGCGCGAGACCCGGCTTCAGGCGCGCGACCGCTTTCTCCACGTCGAGATCGGCGCCGCGCCGGCCAAGGACCCAGTAGGTCGCCTGGCGCAGGGTACGCGCGGTTTCGTAGTGCAGGTCGTACTGGACGTCGGCCGGCACCTTGTTATCGAGCGCCTCGATGTCGGCCCACACCTCGCGCATGGCGGTGGTTTCGCGGGCGATCGCGTAGGCACGGGCGATTGCGCCGACGCCGGCGCCGGTGTCCTCCTGGGTACGCAGTGCAAACACCGGCCCCATGCGGTTGACCAGGCTGTTGGTGGTGGCGGTGGCGATGATCTCGCGCTTCAGCGGATGGCGGCCGAGCAGGTCGCCGTAGCGGCGCCGCACCTGTTCCGGGAAATACCGTTCCAGCTCGTTGGACAGGTAGCGGTCCTCGGGCACGTCGGAGTGAATGAGCTGGTTGTAGAGCCAGATCTTGGAGTAGGCGAGCAGCAGTGACAGCTCCGGGCGCGTCAGTCCGCTGCCCTGCTTGCGGCGGTCCTTGAGCGCTTCTTCGCTCGGCAGGAACTCGAGCGCGCGGTCGAGCTCACCGGAACGCTCGAGCATGCGAATCGCATAGGCGTATTCCGCGCCGCGATCCATGGCGTGCGCTTCGAGCAGGCTGATGGTCTGGCTCTGCAGGTAGTTGTTCCTGAGCACCAGGTCCGATACCTCGTCGGTCATGGCGGCCAGGAGTCGGTCGCGCGCCGGCCGGCGCAGGCGGTGCTCGACGATGGCGATGCCGAGCAGGATCTTGACGTTGACCTCGAGGTCCGAGCAGTTGACGCCGCCGGAGTTGTCGATGAAATCGGTGTTCAGGCGCCCGCCGGCCAGCGCGTACTCGACCCGGCCGCGCTGCGACAGGCCGAGGTTGCCGCCTTCGCCGACCACGCGCGCGCGCAGTTCGCGCCCGTCGATGCGCAGTGCATCGTTGGCGCGGTCGCCGACGTCGGCGTTCGATTCCATGGTCGCCTTGACGTAGGTGCCGATGCCGCCGTTCCAGAACAGGTCGACCGGCAGGCGCAGGATGGCGCGAATCACTTCGTTCGGAGTCGCCGAATCCGCGTTCAGCTCGAGCAGCGTGCGCGCCTCGCGGCTTAGCCGCAGTGCCTTGTCCTGCCGCGACCAGATTCCGCCGCCCGGCGAGAGCGCCTTGCGGTCGTAGTCGTCCCAGGTCGAGCGCGGCAGGTTAAAGAGGCGCAGCCGTTCGGCGTAGCTGCGTGCTGGGAATGGATTCGGGTCGATGAAAATATGCTGGTGATTGAACGCCGCCACCAGCTTCATGTATTTCGAGCGCAGCAGTCCGTTGCCGAACACGTCCCCGGACATGTCGCCGATCCCGGATACCGTGCACGGCTCGCGATCGAGATCGCGGCCCAGCTCCCGGAAGTGGCGCTTGACGCTTTCCCAGGCGCCGCGCGCAGTGATCGCGATCTTCTTGTGGTCGTAGCCGGCCGAGCCGCCGGAGGCGAAGGCATCGCCCAGCCAGAACTTGTGCTCAATGGCGATTGCATTGGCGATGTCGGAGAAGGTCGCCGTTCCCTTGTCGGCGGCGACCACGAGGTAGGGATCGTCGCCATCGCGGCGCACGCAGTCCTTGGGCGGCACGGTGGCGCCGCGCACGATGTTGTCGGTGATATCGAGCAGCGCGTGCATGAAATCGCTGTAGCAGGCGACCACCTCGGCGGCGATCGCGTCGCGCGCCGTGGGCAGGCGCTTGCAGACGAAACCGCCCTTGGCGCCCACCGGCACGATCACCGTGTTCTTGACGTTCTGGGCCTTCATGAGACCCAGCACCTCGGTGCGGAAGTCCTCGCGCCGGTCGGACCAGCGAATGCCGCCGCGCGCGACGTGGCCTTTGCGCAGATGCACGGCTTCGACGCGCGGCGAGTACACCCAGATCTCGAACATCGGCCGCGGCGCCGGCAACTCCGGCACCTGCGCCGGATCGAGCTTGATGGAGAAGTAGGTTTTGGGGCTGCCGTCGCTGCCGGTCTGGAAATAATTGGTGCGCAGCGTGGCGTCCACCGCGGCCGTGAACGAGCGCAGGATGCGGTCCTCGTCCAGGCGCGTGACCTTGGCCAGGTCTTCGTTGATCGCGCGACGCAGCCGCGCGCACTCGGATTCCCGCTGCCGTGAATTCAATGCAGGATCGAACAGCGCGACGAACAGGCGCACCAGGCGGCCGGCGGTCGCGGCGTTGTCCGCGAGCACGCTCTCCATGTACACCTGGCTGAACGGAATACCGGTCTGCAGCAGCCAGCGGCAGTAGGCGCGCAGCACCAGACACTCGCGCCAGCCGAGATCGGCCGCCAGCACCAGGCGGTTGAAGCCGTCGTTCTCGGTCCGGCTGTGCCAGACCGCGGTCAGCGTCTCGCGCACGCGCGGTCCGTCGCTCGCGAGATCGATGGCAATACCGCGCGGCTGCTCGAGCTCGAAGTCCTGGATCCAGATCGGCTGCGATCCGTCGAGCGCGAGTTCGTACGGGCGCTCGCCGATCAGCTTGAGCCCCAGGTTCTCGAGGCTGGGCAGCACGTCGGAGATGGGCGAGGGGCGCTCGCGCCGGTAGAGCTTGATCTGTACCTTGCTGGCCGGTGCGTCGGGCGGCCGGTACAGGCGCAGCCGGAAGGCGTCGGGACCGGGATCGAGCGCCGCAATCTCGTCGATGTCGATGACCGCTGCGGCGGCCGGCGTGTCCTCCTGGTAGGCGGCGGGCACCGCGCGCGCGTAGCGCGCGTAGAGCTTGCGTGCCACGGAGTCGCCGTGCCGGGCGCGCAGCGCCTCCCACAGCCCGTCGGCCCAGGTGCGCACCGCGACCGCGATCCGCTGTTCGATGGCAGCGCTGTCGATGTGCGGCTCGTGACCCTGCAGCTGCCCCGGATCGGTGCGCACGATCAAATGCACGCGCGCCAGCACCGACTCCGACAGCTGCACCTGCGAGTCGATCGTGGTGCCGGACAACGCGTCGCGCACCACGGCCTCGATGCGCTGGCGGACCTCGGTGTTGTAACGGTCGCGGGGCACGTACACGAAGCAGGAGTAAAAACGCCGGAACGCATCGCGGCGCAGGAACAGGCGCACGCGCTGGCGCTCGTACAGGTTGACGACGCCGCGCACGATCCGGATCAGGTCCGCGACGCTCGCCTGGAACAGCTCGTCGCGCGGGAAGTTTTCCAGTACGTGCAGCACCGCCTTGCCGTCGTGGCTGGTGGGCGCGAGGCCGAAGTGGCCGATGACGCTGGTCACCTTGTGACGCAGGACCGGTATCTCGCGTGGCGTCAGCGAGTAAGCGCTCGAGGTCCACAGCCCCAGGAACCGGTGCTCGCCGGTGACCCGCCCGCGTGCGTCGTAGGTCTTGACGCCCACGTAGTCGAGGTAGGTCGGGCGGTGCACGGTCGCGAGCGAATTGGCCTTGGTGATCAACAGCACTTCGCGATCACGCGCCTGGTGGCGCGCGGCGCCGGTCAGCACCGCTGGCGTCGGTGGCGCCGCCCCGGGCGCCCGGCGCAGGATTCCGAGGCCGCTCGCCACGTCGGCGACCAGGCGATCGGAGGCGCGGCCACGCTTCAGCCGGTAGTAGCGGTAGCCCAGGAACGTGAAGTGGTTGTCCTCCATCCACATCAGCAGGTCGCGCGCCTCGCCCACTTCGCCACTCGGCAGGCCACCGCCGATCGATTCGAGGTGCGCGGCGACTTCGCGCGCGCGCTGGCGCATGACCGACCAGTCGCTCACCGTGGCGCGCACGTCGGTGAGCGTGGCGCGCAGACGCACCGCCAGTGCCTCCAGAACCTTGTCGTCGGATTCCCGGTCGATCTCGTAGCGCTGCCAGGATTCCAGACCGAGCTTGCTCTCGGTGCTGTCGAGGATCTCCGCCAGCCGGCCGCGGCCGTCGCGGCGCACGGTCAGCACCGGGTGCACGAGAAACTGCAGTGCCAGGCCCGCCTGCGTCAGCACCATGCCCAGCGAATCGACCAGAAACGGCATGTCCTCGCAGATCACCTCGACGATGGTGTACGGGGAGCTGAAGCCGTCGCGCGCGGGATCCGGGTTGTAGACCCGGACCTTGGGCTGGCCCGAGGCGCGCGTCAGTCCGGAATGCAGGTGCGCGAGTGCCGCACACACCAGCGCGTCCGGCTTGCGCGCCTGCAGGTCGTCCTCGGCCACGCCGCGGTAGTAGTGGCGCAGGAACGCGGCCACCAGGCCGTGCAGGCGCCGCCCATAGCGCGCGCGCAGCGGCGCCATCCACGGCATTTCGCTGCGCTCGAGCACGCTCTCGGCGTGGTGCACGATCCGTTCGATGAGGCGCAGCCGGGTGGCGGGAATCTTGCCGAGCATCAGCGGCCTCCCGGCGCGCTCAGCCGGAAGCGATCCGGCCCGGGGGGCAGACTAGCAAGTTCGCAGCCGTGGCGCCGCGTCGCCATCACGGGCCACCCCGGCGCCGCGGCCGGCCGTCCATGAGTGCAGTGGCGCGCAGCCGCAAGAGCTCGATCGCCTGCGCCAGATCCCGGCGCGCGCGCTGCGGCAAGCCCTTGAGCACGGCGGCCTCGTAGGCGAGTGCCCAGGGCACGACTTCCCGGTACACCGCGCGGCCGCGCGCGGTGAGCACGAGGCGCGTGCGTCGCCGGTCACCCGCCACCCGTGAGCGGCGCACGCGCTGCGCGCGCAGCAGACCCGCGAC
>Ga0187780_10001230_pt1 | contig 19267 bp, 21 predicted proteins | sample 1015_Q2_SP10_20__FD_132429 | JGI IMG/M metagenome (GOLD analysis project Ga0187780, IMG submission 132429) | Tropical peat soil microbial communities from peatlands in Department of Meta, Colombia - 1015_Q2_SP10_20_MG | ecosystem: Environmental > Terrestrial > Soil > Wetlands > Peat | place...
CTAGCTGAAGCGCACGTATTCGAAATTGAGCGGCTGGCCGTTGATCCCCTTGATGGGCGGGGCAATCCAGTTAGCGAATCTCCCCGTTTCTGTGACGCGCCCGCTCATGAGCGACTGCACGTACGTATAGTCCTCCGGGCTGGGCAGCCACTGATACCGGTTCCGCTCCCATCCGTCTTGGGAAACGATCTCGCCGCCCGGAGTGACGAAACAGCCGCCGAAATTGCCGATGGCCCGGTGAAAGCCCACGTGCGGTAGCGCAAACCGGAAGGGAAGGCCCGCCTCTTCAATCACGCGATTCCAGCGGGCCATCCCGTTTTCAATTTCTTTGATGTAATCGTCACGCAGGCGAGCATTGATGGCGTTCAGGGCAGGCGCCATGCGGGCGACAATCTTGTCGCCTTGGATTTCCTCGACGGGATAAACGGCCTCCTGCAGCACGTGATCGTCGTTGATCTTGGTTTCCTGGTAGCGCCCCTTGAGCCCGCTGGCAAAGTACGTGGCGGCGTTCGATGATGAGTCCGCGCCGTATAGATCTAGCGTAACGCTGTAATGAAAATTCAAATATCTTTGAATGGTCTGCAAATCAATGACGCCCAGTTGACGGACGTCCGACGGGTCCTCTACCTTGTGCTGCTTCATGACTTCACAAGTCCGCTGAATGATGCGGCTGACGCCCGTCTCGCCCACAAACATGTGATGGGCTTCCTCAGTGAGCATGAACCGGCAGGTTCGCGCCAGCGGATCGAAGCCGGATTCCGCCAACGAGGAGAGCTGGAATTTGCCGTCGCGGTCGGTGAAGAACGTAAACATGTAGAAGGCGAGCCAATCCGGTGTCGGCTCGTTGAAGGCGCCCAGAATGCGCGGATTGTCCGCGTCCCCGGAGTGGCGCTCCAGCAACGCCTCCGCTTCCTCGCGGCCGTCGCGCCCGAAATATCGGTGGAGCAGATAGACCATGGCCCACAGGTGACGCCCTTCCTCCACGTTCACCTGAAAGAGATTGCGCAAGTCGTAGAGCGAAGGGCACGAAAGCCCCAGCATCCTCTGCTGCTCGACGGAAGCGGGCTCGGTGTCTCCCTGCGTGACAATCAGCCGCCGCAACATAGACCGAAACTCTCCCGGGACCTCCTGCCAGGCCGGCTCACCCTTGCGAATCCCGAAATTGACCAGCCGATTCTGATCACGCGGCTGGAGGAAAATCCCCCAGCGATATTCCGGCATCCGCACGTACCCGAATTGGGCCCAACCCTCGGTGTCCACGCTGATGGCCGTGCGCAAATAGACCTCGAAGGCATGGCTCTCGCTCGGTCCCATGTCGTACCACCACTTCATGTAGGCGGGCTGCCAGTGCTCGAGCGCGCGCTGCAGAACGCGGTCGCTACCTAACTCCACGTTATTGGGAATTTTTTCGCTGTAATTGATCACGCTGGTCTCCTATTGCTGGAACGCGAATGCATCCGGTCCCCTTGGCTAGACTCTCTCCCAGTTGAACTTCACCGGCGCACCCGTGCCGTAAATCTTGAGCGCTCCGCTTTCCCCCACTGCGTTCGGCCGATTGAATATCCAGTTTTGCCAGGCGGAAAGCCGTCCAAAGACCCTGGAGGTCAGGTTCTCCGGCAGGCCGAAGCGCAAGTTCGCCTCGAGGCCCGTCAACGCATCCGGTGAAAGCGCCACGCGCGATTCGATGGCCTGGCGCACTTCGTCGGCCCAGTCAATTTCGTCCGGCGCAACGGTCACCAGGCCGGCTTCCAAACAGTCTGGGGCCTTCAGAGACTTCCCGATCAGGGCGCGCAGTTCGTTCAACTTGGCAGTGTCGCCATAGAAGCGAGCGGCGAGCCGCGCCAATCCGTGCGTCATAGGCAGAGGCCCGAAATTCATCTTCGACAGGGTGATTGTTGCGGTCTCGTCGCTTTCGCCGACGTCGAGCATGTAGATGCGATCCGCGGCGAAAGCCAGCTCCAGCAACGTCCCCGCGAAGCAAGAGCCGGGCTCAACAAACGCGTAGATGGAGCGGGAAGAAACATCCAGCCGGGAGAAGGTTCGCCGCATCATGCCCAGCGTCTCTCGCATGAACCAGTTGTCCTGATGAGACAGGATGAATTCGTCCATCATCAGCACAACTTTCGGATCGCCCGTGGCTCTTACGGTCCACAGGCCCATTTCGGTCTCATTGGTCCGCAGGTAAAGAATGGCATCGTCCAGTTCGCGGGCCATCTGGAGCGGCCACCAATGGGCGCCGGCGGCAAGAGCTTCATCGAGGCTGTTTTCCGCTTTTTCCGGCGCGCGAACCGTAAGTTCCACCAGACGCTGATCCCGTCGAATCTGAACATCCACAAAGCGGTAGTGGAGGCCCGACGCATCCGCAACCCTTTCGAGCGGCGTAAGCGATATGCCCTTCGCACCGGCCGGCCGGTCGCTCGATTGGGCTAGCGCAAGAGCGCGCTGTCTTACATGTTCGGCGAACTGCTGGGGCTTCACGATTTCATCCACCAGACCCCATTCCTTGGCCCTGGTTCCTCGGACGCCATCCGCGTTGGTGGAAAACATGTCGGCCAAATCGCGGCGGACCTTCCGCTTGTCAGTCATGCGGGTCAGGCCTCCCGTGCCGGGTAACACGCCGAGCAAGGGAAGTTCAGGCAAGCTGACCGCCGACGAGCGGTCGTCAATCAGAATGATTTCATCGCAAGCCAGGGCCAACTCGTAGCCGCCTCCGGCTGTCGTCCCGTTGCAGGCGGCGATAAATTTCAGCCCGGAATGCGCGCTGGAATCCTCGATGCCGTTGCGAGTCTCATTCGTGAATTTGCAGAAATTGACCTTCCAGGCGTGGGAGGACAACCCGAGCATGTATATGTTCGCGCCCGAGCAGAAAATGCGGTTCTTCGCACTGGTGATCACCACCGACCTTACCTCGGGATGCTCAAAGCGAATTCGCTGCAGAGCGTCGTGCAGCTCGATATCCACGCCCAGGTCGTAGGAGTTCAGCTTGAGCCGGTAGCCGGGCCGGAGGCCGCCATCCTCGTTGACATCCATCAGCAGCGTGGCCATAGGGCCGTCGAAAGAGAGACGCCAATGCCGGTAGCGCGAGGGATCCGTCTGATAGTCCACTGCGGGTGCGCTAGCCTGCGTATCATGCTGCAACGCTGTATCCACGGCGGCCCTCCACTGGAAGGTTGCTGCTCCGGAATCGTTGAGCTCGACGCCCGAACATCCGATTTGACCAGTTGTTCAAATCCAGACAGCTCCATCCTAGTGGGGGCATACGCCCGTGTCAAGAACTTTGTGAGTTCGACTATTTATTCGGTAGAGAACGCTTCCCTGGCCCCGGCAGGGTCGCGCCTAGGACACTGAACAGACGTTTAATGACAAGGGCCGCGGAAGGATTTCAGATGCGGCGCTGGATGTGAGGAAAATCGAGCCAGACCTTCACGCCGCAAAAATGGGAGCCTTCAGTGCAAATCGGCGTGGAGTTGCCCGCGCGCAGATAACAGGGCGGCCCAATGTATCGCCCCAGCCCCGGAAAGGCTTCGCGCACCTGCCGGACTTCTTCGAGGGACGCCTGGTAGATTTCCTCCTGGGCGTTGAAGCAGGTGCGCATCGTCCACTTGTGCAACAGGTGCAGCAACGAGCCGGATTCGACCAAGCGGATGGCTTTGGCATTCGGCAGCAGATAGAGTGCAAATTCCGGCGACACGCCTCGATCGAGCAACTCATTTTTCGCGACCCAGCACTCTTGCATGGCCCGTTCGTAGATTTCGCGCGCGCGAGGGTTGTCGCGGATGAGCATGGGCGTGATGAAATCAGGCGCGCGCGTGTCGGCGAGCGTGAGCAGCGGACGCGACGCCGGCGTCATGCGGTGCCGTTGGTCCTGGCTGTCGGCGGTGTGGCTGATTTTCTTCGCAAAGCTGAAATGCGCGTGTTCGAGCGCCCGCACCATGGGCGCGTGCATGCCCACGTTCAGCGACTCGCGGCGGTAGGGATTGCGCGCCGGATCGAGAAGCTGGGCGATGGCGTCTTCGTCGGAACACTCCGCCGCAGTGCGTCCCACGACCGCTCGATAAGCCTCCGCTACGGTGGCCACGCATCGCGGCGAAAAGTCCACGAGCCGCGATGTGCGATCTTCGAGCCGCGCGTCGAATTGCCGCGCGAACGCCTCACCGTCCTTCGCCGGCTGCTGCCATTCAGGCGGGTCTTCGAGCGGCGCGACATCGAACCGCTCGAAAAACTGCGCATCCACCTCGCAGGCGCGCGCCACCATTTCGCCGATCACCAGGCGCGCCTCGGTCGGCGTGTCATTCGCCGCGCACATGCGCCACAGGCGGTGCAGCACGATGCCGGAGATCGTATGCACCATAGTGGTGAACGCCGCCACCGGAAGGACGTAGCGCGCCACTTCGAGCGCGCGCTTTTCCGCTTGGCGCGCGATTTTCTGCTCCCGCTTCGCCGAGGTTTCCCCGCGGCCTCCCCAGATGTCGCTCAAGATGGCCCGCGCTACCGGCTCGAGCACGCCGGTCAACTCGCGGTAGTAATCCCAGGCGCGCGCCACGGCCCGCGTATAGATGGCCTTTTCGGCCGGGCCGAACGCGGCACTTTCCGCCGGAATGTAGGCCTGCGCGCGGTCCAGGCGCACGTAGCGCTGGCTCTGCTGTTCGGAATTGTAGAAAGGATGCGCGTGCAGAAACGACCAGACGAATTGCCGGCTGACGTTTTCGAGCCCGAATTCAAAGTGCGCGTGCTGGTAAACGGTGTGATGGCCGCTGAAATAGGTGCCCGCCCCGATGTTCACGCGCTGCTTTTCGGTGATCTCTTCCGGGTTGATCAAACGCGGCGCATAGCAGGTGCGCGCCGCCGCAATCGCCGAATCGAACGGATGCGCGAAGCTGTTGCGCAGGGTGACGCGCGGCGCCGCCGTCTCTACCAGCGAGCCGGGCGCTGACTCCGGTGCAGAAGACAATTGCGTGGCCATCTACACGGCATTCTACTCCGCGGCGACCGCCTGGGGTAGGAGTCCTGAGGTGAATCGAATTCCTCAAACCGCGGAGCTGACCGCGCCAACCCAAAGCCACTGCAGCGCGAGAGAAACTGAGGCAGCGAATAGCCACCATCTCGCGACCTTCTTCCGAAAACAAAGCAAGATTGCGACAGCTAGCGCGGCGAGCAGATTTGCCCAAATGACTTCGTTGCGCACGCTGCTGAAATTAGGGCCCAGCAGTAGGCTAGGGGAAAGAAGCGAGAACCAAAAGTAGACATCGCTCGCCGTGACAACGATGAGGGGTATCCATGGTGCTCGCGCTGATGTGTCCGAGTTTCCAGCGCGAAGAACCCGGACCCAAGCCAGCAGGAGCAAGATAGGCGGCGCCGCAGTGATTGCGTAGTCGAAAAGAAAATCCCGAACCATGCCGAACCGTACCAGCCCACTCGAAATAGCGAGCTTACTTCTTGGTGGCTGCCGCCTTATCGGCGTACTTCTTTTGGAAGCGCTCGACGCGGCCGGCGGTGTCGATCAGCTTCTGCTTGCCGGTGAAGAACGGATGGCAGTTCGCGCAAATTTCCACACGGATGAGTTCGCCCTTGTACGTGGAGCGTGTTTGGAAGGTATTACCGCAAGCGCAGTGCACAGTCACCGGATGATAATCCGGGTGAATCCCCTTTTTCATGAAAGGCTCCCCTCTGCCGGCCGGTCTGCGCGAGTGCCGCCACTGCACATCGGTTGCACAGTCGCGTCGCTAGGCCAGCGACAAACCCTTATGATAACCGCAAACTCAGCCGAGCGCCAACACGTTTCCTCTCGAGCGAGGAACGGCTTGCGGCTCTCCAGCGCATCTAGTGCGAACCGGAAAAGAGGAGCGGGGCCCCGAGTTTCGAGGAATAGTTCGGGCGGTAACGCTCCGTGTTGTAGAGCGTCTTCACATCCACCTTGCGAGGGCCCAGCGCCGAGTCGGGCAACGGCACATGGGCGTAGCAGCCGCTCTGAATCCCGATCATGCGCCCGCTGACTCCCCTGCGGATCAGATCCACGGCGATGTTGGCGAAACTGGTCGCCACAAGCTGATCGATGGAGTCAGGTTCTCCGCTGCGCAAATCGTAGGTGAGGTCGCTGACCAGGGTCTCCTCTCCGGTGCGCCGACGCACTTCCTCAGCGAGCGCGTGGCCGATGTCGACTTTTTTTCTATGGCCGAAAGCGTCGGCGTCGCCATATTCCTTCACCTCACCGTCCTTCCACACCGCTCCTTCGGAGATGATGATCAACGCGTAGTTGCTCGGATTGTTCTTCTTATCTTCCATCAGGAGGTGACAGACGCGGCCGAGATCGAACGGATATTCAGGGATGAGGCACCTTTCGGAAGTCACGTACGCGGTGTAAAGCGCCGTGAAGCCTGCATCGCGGCCAAAGATGCGAAAGATGCCGATACGCTCGTGAGAGCCGACGGTGGTCCGCTGGCGGCCGATGGACTGTTTGGCGCGGGTGATGGCCGTGGAAAATCCGATGCAGTATTCGGTGCCCTGGACGTCGTTGTCCATGGTTTTGGGAATCGCCAGCACGGGAAACCCCTGGGCGGAGAGAACCGAGGCGAAACTGAGCGTGTCGTCACCGCCAATGACCACCAGACAGTCGATTCCCAGGCGTTTGAGGTTGTCTAGCACAAGCGGAGTCAAATCGTAGGTCTTGCCGTCAAAGGCGTATCTCTTCGATTTTTCTTCCGAGAGGTGCCTGGGCAGTTTGGCCGCCGCGATGCGCAGGGGGTTCGTTCGCGAAGTGTGGAGGATGGTGCCGCCCGAGCGGTCAATGGTGCGCGTATTGTCGCGGTTGAGCTGGCGGACGTACGTTTCGTCGTCCGGCCCGGTCATGTAGGTCAGCCCTTCCCAGCCTTTTCGAATCCCGGTCACGGTGCTGCCCGTTTCGCTAGCGCCATACACCACGGACTTGATGACCGAATTTAGGCCGGGGACGTCCCCGCCGCCTGTGAGAATTCCAATCTTGCTATTCGTCGCCACGTTCAGCCTCTTCCTTCTGATGCAACATACCGGCCAAATTCAATTTTGCCCGCAATTGCGGGCGCAGGCAAATGGACATTGGCCCGCGGCTCAGCCAGCCCATAGGTGCGGAGGTCCGTTAACCATTTCTAATCCGGAGCCGGGCTTTCCGAATCGGCACCTGATGTGACTCAAAAAAAAACAATCGCGTAGCGGGATTGCAAACTTCGTCCGGTAGAATGGGTAGGAACCGATCAGGGAGGGTTTTTGGCGCGAATTGGTGAACGGCGTCGCGTTTGGCGCGCATGCGGGCTGGCACTCTGCGCTTGCCTGTTGGCGTTTTCGGCCACCTGCCGAGCGGCGGGCAGGCCGGCGTCGGCAGGCTCGGCAAGACCCCTCCAGATCTACTTCATTGACGTGGAAGGCGGACAGTCCACGCTGATCGTGGACCCTCAAGGCGAATCGCTCCTGGTGGATACCGGCTGGCCGGATTTCAACGGCCGCGATGCCAACCGCATTGTGAGCGCTGCTCACGCGGCGGGAATTGATCACATCGATTACGTGCTCATCACCCACTATCACCTGGACCACGTGGGAGGAGTAACCCAACTCGCCGAGCGCATCAAAATTCGCGCCTTTGTGGATCACGGTCCCAACGTAGAAACGTCTGCAGCCACGCGCGGGGCTTACGCCGATTACGAAAAAGTTGCCGCGTCGGCGCCGCGGCGGACGGCCAAGCCGGGCGATACGCTTCCGTTTCAAGGAATGACGGTGCAGGTTCTTATCTCCGCGGGCGAAGAAATCAGCGCACCCCTGCCGGGCGCGGGCCAGGCGAATTCGCTGTGCGCCGCAGAGGTTCCCGCCCCGCCCGATTCCAGCGAGAACGGGCAGTCGGTGGGCGTCCTGATCACCTTAGGCAAGTTCCGGTTCCTGGACCTGGGCGATTTGACGCGCCAGAAGGAGCTAGGGCTGGTTTGCCCGAATAACCTCATCGGCAGCGTGGACCTGTTTCTAGTAGACCACCACGGCACCGCGCATCCGGGAACGGCCGATACGTCGAACCCCCGCGCGCTGGTCGAGGCGCTGCATGCGCGCGTGGCCGTCATGAACAACGGCGCGCACAAGGGCGGCCACCCGGCGACGTGGCAGACCGTGCACGACTCGCCGGGCCTCGAGGATCTCTGGCAGTTGCATTACGCCGTCGAGGCCGGAGCTGATCACAATTCCTCCGAGTCTTTCATCGCCAATCTCGGTGAACATGACGAAGGAAACTACATCAAGGCTAGCGCGCAGGTGAACGGCACATTCACCGTGGTGAATTCCAGAAACAACTACCAGAAGACCTACAAGAAATAGCCGAGGAAGCCGCGCCCGCGAAAAATTCTCTCAGGCGTCCAGCGCCGCCAGCCTTTCGGCAAAATCCCGGTGCAGGCCGGGCGGCAGAATCTGCAGGCTGAGCATGCGCCGCACTAGCTCGACTTCATCGCGCGTGTGGATATAGGCGCGCTGGACGTCGGCGACAGTGATGCCGTGCTCGCCGCGCTGGATGCGCTCGATGGTGTCTCCGGCGCCGATCGGACCCTCTTCCACGACGGAAAAATAAATTCCCGAACGGCAACTGGCGAGAAAGCGCTTGGGCATGTCGTTGCGCCCGAATCGGATGTCGAGCTTGTAGCAAGGAATGCGCGGCTGGCAGACTTTCAGAACGGCGCGGCCGATGCGGTAATCGTCGCCGATGCCTGCGTCTTCTTCCCGGAGCCCCTCGGTGGTCAGATTCTCGCCGAAGATGCCCCACGGCAGATCTGCGCCCGGCAGCTCCTTCCGCCAGAAACCGTAGTGTTCGGACGGATAGGCGTAGACAGCCTTGGCGACGCCGCCGTGATTTTTCAAGTCCGCCTGGCCGTCGCCATCGAGGTTGTGGCGCCGCATCATCCGCGGGCCGGCGACCGCCGACTTGAAAATTCCTGTCTGCACCTCGCCATCCTTGTAGGGAACACTGCGGGGCAGCCCGACATTCAATGAAATAACTCTCACTGCTCTGGCCCCTCGTTGGCTGTATTCATTCGAATCGTGCCGGTATTCATGATGCGCAATCCAGGACGGCAGCGCCGTTGATGCGGTCGCCTTTCAAGTCGTTTAGGGCGTGATTGGCGTCGCGCAGCGGGAAGAGGGTCACCTGGGTGCGCACCGGGATTTCGGCGGCGACGCGCAGAAAATCCTCTCCGTCCTGCCGCGTGTTGTTGGCGACGCTGCGAATGACGCGCTCCTGATACAACAGATTGTAATCCAGGGACGGGATGGGGCTCATGTGGATGCCGCCCAGCACGAGGACGCCGCCCTTCTTCAGCGCGCAAAGCGCCGCGGGAACAAGCTCGCCGGCGGGCGCAAAAATGATGGCGGCGTCGAGCTTCGCGGGGGGCTCTGCGGCAGCTTCGCCTGCCCACGCCGCGCCGAGTTGCAGCGCGAGTTGCTGGTGCTTTGCGCCGCGCGTGCAGGCGTAGACCTCCGCGCCCCAGTGACGTGCCACCTGGATGGCCAGGTGCGCGGCGGCGCCGAATCCGTACAAGCCAAGCCGGCCACCGCGCTCGATCCCAGAAAGGCGCAACGAGCGAAACCCGATGATGCCCGCGCAGAGTAGCGGCGCCGCCTGCTCATCGGGAAATGAATCCGGAATGGGATAAACGAAATTTTCTGGCGCGACTGCATACTCCGCAAACCCGCCGTCCACCGTATAGCCCGTGAACGACGGATGGTCGCAGAGATTTTCCATGCCTTTTCGGCAGTATTCGCAGGACTGGTCGGTGCGATGCAGCCAGGGAATGCCGACGCGAACGCCAAGCCGGAGGCGCGTCGCGCCCGCGCCCAATTTTTCGACCACGCCGACGATCTGGTGCCCGGGAATCACCGGGGATTTGCGGGGCGGGAGTTCGCCTTCAACGACGTGAAGATCGGTGCGGCAGACGCCGCAGTACTTCACGCGGACTCGTACTTCACCCGGGCCGGGCTGCGGGTCGAGCGTATCGGCATAGACGAGCGGGTTTTTCTCGACCGGCGCGGGCGAATGGAGCAGGCAAGCTTTCATTGGGCGTCAAGAGATGGGTGGGGAAGCAACCGCCGGGTTGAACAGGCGGGCGACCGATTCGCGTCCGAGGACGATGAACGAGAGGACGCCGAGAACCGTACCATAGGGAACCCCGAGGCACGAGATTCCCGCGATCACCATGCAGAACGTCCGCGAGGTGCGGCGCTTGATGCAGGAGGCGACCCGGAGCTTGAGGGCTGCGATGCCAATCATAAGCAGGAAAATCACCAGTCCAATTCCGCCGAAAAGCCAGATGAACAAGGCTGGAGGCGGCTCGGAAGTGTTGGTTGCCGCGTGGGGCGCGTGAGAAAGCGCCACGCCCATAGCAGCGCCCATGAACACGTACATTAGTCCAAATAGGGAGAAGAAGGCGCTGACGCCGGCCGAAATCATATAGCCAATGGACAGAAGTTTCAGATGCTCTTCGTCAATGATGGCCTGTCGGGACGATTCTTCGGGCATGACGCGCCTCCGTTGCGCAAAGAAGTTCCGGTGGACGGCGCGTTAGGGTAGCACAGTCTGGCGCGCTCGGCGCTGCCGGTGGCGCAATCGCGGCTCGCGATTATTTGGGGTATGGATGCCCGGCGAGGATGGTGAAGGCGCGATAGAGCTGCTCGGCGAGGACGACGCGGGCGAGTTCGTGGGGCATGGTGAGAGTGGAAAGGGAGAGCTTCTGTTTTGCGCTGGCGCGGAGCTCCTCGGGGAAACCTTCGGCGCTACCGCAGAGAAAGACCAATTCGCGCGTGCCGCGATCGCGGAGGTCACCGAGCCAGCGGGCAAATTGCTGCGAAGTGAATTGCTTTCCGGCGGCGTCCAGCAGGACGATCACAGCGGACGAGGGGAGTTTTATCCTGCGCAGGGCGGCGGGCGAGGCGTCGCGAAGTTCGTGGACTTCGATTTCGGCGTAGCGCCGGATGCGGTGGACGTAGTCGTCGAGCAGCGCGCGGATTTCCTCGCGGCGTGTTTTGCCGAGCATGAGCAGGCGGAGTTTCATGATTGTGCGGCCCAGCGCGCAAACTAATCTTCGCCGAGGCCGATTTCGTCCTGGGCGCGAGGCGCGGGTGGCTCGGCGGGCGCGGGGAAGTCCAGGCGCTCCGCTCCGCGCCAGAGGCGTTCGAGATCGTAATAGGCGCGGGCGCGTTCGCTGAAGATGTGGACGATGAAGTCGCCGTAATCGAGGAGAATCCATTCGGCGTCCGGCTTGCCTTCGCGGTGGGCCAGCGGGACGCGCTGGCGATCGAGCCGCTCTTCGACGGCCTCGCGAATGGCCTGAATCTGCGGCTGGCTGCGTCCGGAGCACAGCATGAAGTAATCCGCGAACGCGCTATCACCCGAAAGCTTGAGCACGGTGATGTCCACGGCCTGCTTGTCCTGAGCCGCTTCGACGGCCGAGCGAACGGCGGGAGGAAGTTTCGCCAGAGTCACCGGTATAGGGCCTGCCCAAGAATGTATTCCTCCACGAGCGGAGGCACAAGTCCGTGGATGTTCTGCCGATGCGCCCGCCGCTCGCGCACTTCGGTCGAGGAAACGTGGCTCGAGACCGTGGTAAGCAGGTGCACCACAGATTTGCGCAGCACAATCTTCTGCGAGTCGGGCCCGGCGGCGCGCCCCAGCTTTTCGGGGGGAATCACCAGGCGCAGGGCGTCGAGGCGGAATCCCGGGCGGCTGGCTAGGATGAAGTCGCAGGAGTCGAGCAACGCTTCGTAATTTTTCCAGGTCGGTAGCGTAAGGAACTGGTCGGCGCCGACAATGAAAAACAAATGGTCGTCCGGATTTTCGCGGCGGTAGCGCCGAACCGTGTCAATGGAATAGAAGATGTGCGGCGTGCCGCTGTCCACCGGAGCTTCGACGAGCGACGGTACGAAGCCTGCATGGCCTGCGCAAGCCAAAGCCACCATGGCGTAGCGGTGCGCGAAGGGTGCCAGCTCGCGTTGCGATTTGTGCGGCGGACGCGACGAAGGAATGAAATGAACGGCGTCGAGATGGAACCGCCGCTGGGCTGCTTGGGCCACGGCAATATGGCCGGCGTGAATTGGATCGAAGGTCCCTCCGAAGAGCGCCACCGAGCGGCGGTGGCTAGCGGCGGGCGGTTTGTGGGTGGCGTGCGAGGTCAACGTTTTTCTCTGTGAGGCGCGGCGGCCTCCGTTGCCGCGGGCGGCCCGCTCGGCGCGGCCGGATGTGTTTCGGCAGCGCCAGCCTGATTCGTCTCCAGCGGTGCTTCAGCTATGACAGCGGGCTTGGGGATGCGGTCGAGCGCGTCGGCGATGGCGCGCACCAGCGCAATGACGCCCTCGCCGGTGGCTGAAGAGATGGCGTGAAATTCCAGGCCACGTGCGGCGGCGAAGACGCGGAGCTTTTCGAGGCGCTCGCGGTTGGTGGTCACGTCGAGCTTGGTAGCCACCACAATCATCGGCTTTTTGGCCAGCGCCGGCGTGAACGCGGCGAGCTCGCCTTCGATAATTTCAAGATCGCGGACCGGATCGCGGTCATTGGCATCGCTCGTGTCCACCAGGTGCGCGATCAGGCGGGTGCGCTCAATGTGTTTCAGGAAGCGGATGCCGAGGCCGGCGCCTTCGTGCGCGCCTTCGATCAGGCCGGGTAGATCGGCGACCACAAACGTGCGCCCGGCGCCCGGAGGCGCGTCGGGATCCGCGGAGACCACGCCGAGGTGCGGTTCGAGCGTGGTGAAAGGATACGGAGCAATCTTGGGGCGCGCCGCCGAGATGCGCGAGATGAACGTGGATTTGCCTGCGTTCGGAAAGCCGACCAGGCCTACGTCGGCGAGCAGTTTCAGTTCCAGCCGTAGGTTGCGGACTTCGCCGGGCTGCCCGTCTTCGTGCTCACGGGGCGCCTGGTGCCAGGGACGGATGAAATGGGGATTGGCGTTGCCGCGCCCGCCGCGTCCCCCGCGAGCGACGCGGAAACGCTGGCCGGAAGCCGCGAAATCGAAAAGCTGCTCGCCGCTATCGGCGTCGTAAACGACGGTTCCGACGGGTACGGCGAGCACCGTGTCGGCGCCGGAACGGCCGTGGCACTTCGAGCCTTCTCCGTGGCGGCCGCGCTCGGCCCGAAATTCGCGGTTGTAGCGGTAGCGCAGCAGGGTGTTGTCGTGGGGGTTCGATTCGAGATAGACGTCGCCGCCGTGGCCGCCGTCGCCGCCGGAGGGGCCGCCGCGAGGGACATACTTCTCCCTGCGGAAGGCCACGCAGCCGTTTCCGCCGTCCCCGCCCTTCACCTGGATTTTGGCTTCGTCAACAAACACGGGTTGCTCAATCGCAGTGGAAGTAATGAATAAGCATACGACACGACGCAAGGGAAAAACAAAGGCGGCCACGTTTCCATGAGGCCGTTGGGTGTGTTGACCCGGCGCCCACCGCGCATGATACGATCGCGGCACGTTATTGGCGAGTATGGTGTTGTGGGTGCCGCACTCTTTGCGGTTTGCGCAAAGGGTGCGGATTTGAAACCTTGCCATGAAGAATCCTCTCGAGCGCTGGTATGGACACGGCCATCTGCACTTCATCACATTCAGTTGCTATGATCGCCGTCCGTTGCTGGGGCCCCCGCAGAAACGCGATACGTCCCTCAAGATTCTCGACGAAGTAAGAGCCCGCTACCGATTTCTGCTGGTAGGTTATGTGGTCATGCCCGAGCACGTTCACATCCTGATCTCAGAACCGAAAACCGGCACACCTTCCACTGTCATGCAAGCCTTGAAGCAGCGAGTGTCGCACGCCCTGGGCCGACAGATACAACCGCGGCGCCATGCCGGTCCATCCGGAGCGCCAAGAATCGTTGAAAGCGAAGGGGCAGAAAATCTCTGGCAACGCCGCTTCTATGATTTCAACGTGTGGAGCAAGAGGAAAATGGTCGAGAAACTCCACTACATGCACATGAATCCTGTGAAACGAGGGCTGGTGGCGGACCCGAACGCGTGGGCGTGGAGCAGTTGCAGGTTCTATCAGTGTGGCGAGCGCAGTTTGTGCACGCCGGATCCTGAACCGAAGTGACAGGGTCATGGGTTGGTTCCCCGGTATGGGAGGAACGCACCCTTTGCACAGACCGCAAAAAGTGCGGCACCCGGCCGCGGCACGCCCGCTCGTGGGACGCCAAGGAAATCCCACTTGTCCGATTAACGCGTTAACTAGAAACTACCCTCCCATGGAAAGCGATGTTCATTGCCGCCACAGTCCAGCCAAAATAAGTGCATAAACCCTGGGGAATGACGATATGAGAAAACACGGGCTCGCGCGAGGGCGGAGTTAGAGTTCATGCCTGACTGGAGGCGAGTGATTGTCGGAGACGCGTTTTGTGTGCCTTCACATGACTTCAACTATTACCGCGATCTCTTCTTGTTCTGGCCCTTCTTGCTTTTCACGATCGCGAGCCTTGTCATTCTATTCAGCGGCAGTCACGATCGTCGGCCGGGGCTCATGCTCGCAGCTTTATCTCTTTCCTCCATTGTGCTCGCACGCGAGCGATTCCTTCTCATTGGCGCTGCCCTTGGATTCTGTGCCGCCCAAGGAATGCTATCGTTTGGTCTCAAGCACGACTGGGTAGGACTGGCGCTGGCGATCCCTGCCGGGACACTGTTCCTTGTGCTGATCCGGTTTCTCAAAGACCACAAGCTAAGCTACCGGTACCCGAGGCGAGGCCCGTTCATTGCCGATATCTTGGTCGGGTTGTCATCTCTTGGATTCAGCATACTTGTGCTGCGCTGGATCGTTCGCTAGCTGTCTCTCGGGGTGTGCGGAATCGCCCGCGTCGGTTTTGCAGCTTCTTCTTGAGCCGCTCAGTGCGCTAGCGGATCGGGGCGGAGCTGGAAATGGACGACCTTGCTGGTTGTCCCTTTTCCGCCTTCGGCGTGGAAGGGCGTGCGTGTGCCGTAGGTGGCCCACAGCCCCTTGCCTTTCCAGCCGGCTTTGGGATCGTCAATGCGGCCGTCCATGCCCTTTGAGAAGAATCCAATCGGATAGGGGACGCGCAGGACGACGAATTTTCCGGTACCGGGCAGGAGCGCGAGCAGCGCGTCGTTGCCGTTGCCGGTGGCGATGGGAACGTTTTTGCCCAAGCCGAACGTGTCGAACTGATCCACCCAATCGTAGTAGCTGGCCTCGGCGCTCCCGGAATCGCTCAAATTCTTGAACTGCGGGCCCGGCAAGGGATAAAGCGTCCAGCCCTCGGGACAGTGTTGTCCTGTCGCCGTGGGACCATTGAGCGGGCCTTTGCATTTGCGGCGGTCGAAGCTGGCCAGATGCCCGCTGGAGAGGACGGTCCAGACGACGCCGTTGCGGTCAATATCCAGCCCGCGCGGCGAGAAGCCGTGGACGGGCGCTTTCGGGTCGTTCCACGGCAGCTCGTACATTTCCGCGAGCGCCGTGGCGGGCGGGTTTGAGCCTGGGTTGAGCCGGACGACAGAGCCGGGAAAGCCCAGCACCGTGCCCCAGACGGAGCCGTCCACGGGGCTCACAGTGACGCCGTAGAAAGCCGCGTTGATGCGCTTGTCCTTGGTGGGATCCACGGGCTGATCGGGCTCGACGTAGTCGTCGCGCTTGCCGTTACCGTTGGTGTCGAGGACGAGCGCGGTCCAGCCCTGCGATTTTTCCTCATCGTGAGTCTCATCGAACATTTTGGTGTTGAGCCAGCCGACGACTCCGCCGCCGAAGCCGGCGCTGGTCCACAGCGTGTTGTTGGCGTCCTCGGCGAACACGAGGTGGTGCGTGCTGAAGCAGGTGCCGATGAGCGTCACTTGGTTGGTCTTCGGATCGTAGACAGCGAGATGGCGGTAACTGCTGGCCACCGGAAACAGTTTCGCGGAGGGATGGCTCGAGCCCGCCTTGCAGACCGCGGGGTTGTCCGGTGGTCGCACGCGGGAGGTGAACCAGACGCGCCCGGTGGCGTCGAACATGGGATTGTGGACATTGGCTTGGCTGTGCCAGATGGCTTCGTTGCCCCAGTAGGGGGAAGGGGCGGGAATCGGGTTGTTGGCGGTGGAGGGAGTCTTCGGATCGCGGACGGGCACCTTCACCTGACTGATCGAATTGCGCGCCGGATCGAGCACCGGCAGATAATCCGCGCTCTCTTCCGCTGAGCCGTAGAGTTTGCCGTTCGCGTTGACTGTGGGATCGCGCTTGTCGGTGGAGATTTCGTCGTGGAGATAGGCCATGGGGTCTGCCCAGTCCCACTCGGTGATGACCACATTGCGCTCGACGCCTTGCGGACGCGGCGGCACGGGAGGCAATTCTCCGGCGGCAATCCGGTCGGTCCAATCGCCGAGTATGGCTGCAGTACGGTCGGCGCCCATCTGGCCGAGGCCCCCGGCCATCATGCTACCGGCTTGTCCGGAGCGTACGCGGCGCGCCCAGGCCGCCGCCGAGGAATCGAAGTGCCCGAGGCTCGCGGGGATCTCGCGTGTCGCTTTGTCGCCGAGCTGATGGCAAGACCAGCAGCTGTCGGTTTTCAGCAGGTGCAGCCATTCGCCCTGGGTCTTCGTGTTCGCCGGAAGGCCGTTACCATTTGGCCCTGTCCCCGGGAATTCGTTTTTGTCCGGCACATGGAGCAGCGAGAACCAGTAGATGGCCGGGTAGTACTGCGCTGCGGCGCGCGCGTCGGGGGCAATCACAGCGGTGAGATTCAGTGTCTTGCCCGGCGACGCTTGAACTTTCGGAGAATCCACGAGGCCGTAGCCGCGCACCCACACGTTGTAGTTAGCTTTGGGCAGATCGGGCAGGACGTAGCGCCCTCGGTCATCGGTGACCACGATCTTGACGTATTTGGTGGGCAGGTCGGTGGTTTCCGCGATGACCCAGACGCCGGCCTCGGGTCCCTTGGCGCTCGCGACGCCGCCGCCGATGGCGTGCTCGTCAATGCGGACTCCCTCGGCGGTGCGTTGCTGGGCCCTTAGGCCGGCCCAGGATGCCGCCAGCAGCACGGCCACTGCGACTATCAGCATTTGCGGATACAGCGTTGGCCTGGTCATGGCGTGCGACCTCCCTCAGCGGTCGAAATCGTAAGCCCGCCGAATAGCGCTGTCAATTGACGCCCCTCGTGCCCGTTGGTGCGGCGCCCTCACGCGCCGCCGAGGACTTCGGGCGGGACGCCGATTTCCTTGGCGCCGGCAAGGCCGTAGCCGGGGCCGCGCGTCATCCACAACACCAGAGCCAAGCCGTGATGCGGATAGCGCCGCATCATTTCCTTGGCGATGTCCACGAAGCGGACGCCAGGGCGGGCTACCTCGCGGTAGTCGCGCAGCCAGGCCTCGCTGGCGTCGAGCAGTTCCACGCCGCCCACCGGGCCGTGTCCCGGATAGATGCGCTCAATGGGGCCGAGGCGGCGGATAACGCGGAGCGCCTCGATCCAGCTATCGGGGTCGTTGGTGTCCGCCATGTAGTGGTGCGAGCCGGCGAACACGAGGTCGCCGACGATGACGGTCTTCTCCGAGGGAAGGTAAAACGCAGTGGCGTGGACCGTCTCGCATACCGGCAAATCCACGAAGCGGATTTCCTGGCCCTCGAGCAGCACGTGGCTGCCGGTGAGCGGCTCGGGCAGGGGGATGGTCTGCGGCACTTGGTCCCCGTAGATTTCACGCCAGTGGAGAATCTTGGCCCGGTACTCGCGCAGAAAATCAATCACGCCCGGGCGGGCGTAAAACCGGGCGGAGGGAAACGCCTGCTGGACCAGGCCGTTGGCGAAATAATGGTCGGGATGCGCGTGCGTGATGTAGACCGCTTTGAGGTTCTTGCCGGTGGCCTGAATCATGGATATCAGGCGCGCGGCGTCGTTAGGAAGCAGGCAGGTGTCAACGAGCACGGCGTCCTGCTTTCCAGCGATGAGTACGGCGTTGTTTTCGAAGCCAAACTTCTGAGCGGTGAACAGGTGAAAGCTGAGCCCGGTGTTGGTGCTGGTGGTTGAAGTCATGGCCGCCTCCGCAAGGGATGTTCAGGCGGCTCGCATACTAATACAACTGGGCCTTAAATGGCGGGTCAGAAATCCACGGCGGCAGCGGCGGATCGAACTGCCCGGCGAATACGCGAACGGGATCTGCGGTCGTCCGCTGAAACACGGATACAGGTAGGGGTTGAACTGTTTGAGGAGAAGACTTAGTCAGCGACGGCCGCGCCCGGCGCGGCTGCGGCGACCGGAAGCACGCTGATGAACCGTCCCATCGCGCCCTTGTCTTCGAAGCGCACCACGCCGTCAATGCAGGCGAAGAGCGAGTCGTCCTTGGCGCGCCCGACGTTGTAGCCGGGCTTGTAGCGCGTGCCGCGCTGCCGGATTAGGATGCTCCCGCCGGTCACGAATTGCCCGCCGAAACGCTTGATGCCGAGCCTCTGCCCATGCGAATCGCGTCCGTTAACAGATGAACCGCCGCCCTTCTTGTGCGCCATTTCAGAAAACCTCTAGGAAAATTGGATTTCGCCGATCTCGACGGCCGTGTAGCCCTGCCGGTGGCCGCGCTGAATCTTGTATTGCCCGCCCGTCTTGTACTTGAGCACCTTGAGCTTCGGGCCGCTGACGTGCTTGACGATCTTTCCGGTGACCTTGGCCTTAGCGGCATCGGTGCCGGACAGGACTTTCTTTTCGTCGGTGCGCACGGCCAGGACGTCGTCAAAGGTGACGTTCCCGCCGACCTTGCCGTCCAGCCGCTCGACCTCGACGGTCTCCCCCGGAGCGACCCGGTACTGCTTGCCCCCACTGCGAATCACGGCGTACATGCTGCCTCCAAATCCGATTGGCAAAATCCCATTATATCGGGCGCTTGCGTTGCGGGTCAAACGAAGTCTGTCTGCCTTGTTAGCAGCACAGAGAGATGCTGGAGTAGCGGCGGCGGACGGTGTCGAGGTAGAAGTCGGCGGGCGAGAGGGGCGGCGCTACGGCGGCTTCCGAAGTAGAGAGGCTGGCACGGTGAATGGAGCGGAGGTAATTGTCATACGCGGCGTCGCCACTGACCTGCCGCAGCCACGACCAGCCGTGGCCCGCAACAGCGCGGAGCCTGTGCAGTGCGTGCGAGACAGCGGGCCAGGGGGTCATGGTTCTGCAGCCTCGGTTCCCGTGCCTCCACCCAGATGCACGGGCTCGTCGTGGCGCGCCGGCGTGGTGGAAGCAGCGGGAGCAGTGCTTGGCCGGGTGCCGACGCTGATTTCGATGGCCGTGTTCTTCGGCAGGACGACGTCGCGCCCCCGCCCGATGAAGTGCGCGTACACGGAGCGGCTC
>Ga0187780_10001232_pt1 | contig 19254 bp, 21 predicted proteins | sample 1015_Q2_SP10_20__FD_132429 | JGI IMG/M metagenome (GOLD analysis project Ga0187780, IMG submission 132429) | Tropical peat soil microbial communities from peatlands in Department of Meta, Colombia - 1015_Q2_SP10_20_MG | ecosystem: Environmental > Terrestrial > Soil > Wetlands > Peat | place...
GACCAACGTGATTTCGATTACCGACGGCCAGATCTTTCTCGAGACCGACCTGTTCAACGCCGGCATTCGCCCGGCGATGAATGCCGGCATCTCGGTATCGCGCGTGGGCGGCGCGGCGCAGACCGACATCATCAAGAAGCTGGGCGGCGGCATCCGCCTGGCACTGGCCCAGTACCGCGAGCTTGCGGCCTTCTCGCAGTTCGCCTCGGATCTCGACGAGGCGACCCGTAAGCAGCTCGATCGCGGCGAGCGGGTCACGGAGCTCATGAAGCAGCGCCAGTACGCACCGATGTCGGTGGCGGAGATGGCGCTGTCTTTGTTCGCGGTCAACAACGGATTCTTCGACAAGGTCGAGAAGCGCAAAGTCGTGGAGACCGAAGCCGCGCTGCAGTCGTTCGCGCACACCAACTACCACGAGCTCCTGGAGCGCATCAACCAGACACCCAAGCTCTCCGACGACATCCAGGCCGCGCTCAAGAAGTGCTGCCAGGACTTCCAGTCGGCGAATTGAGGCACGGCCGTGGCGTTTGGCAAGGAAATCCGCACCAAGATTGCGAGCATCCGCAGCACGCAGAAGATCACGGCCGCGATGCAGATGATTGCCGCGAGCAAGATGCGCCGCGCTCAGGACCGGATGCGCGCCGCGCGCCCATTCGCGGAGAAGATTCGCAGTGTCGTCGGCCACATCCAGATCGCCGACCCCGAGGATCAGCACCCGTTCCTGAAGGAGCGCCCGGCACGCGGCGTGGGAATGATCGTCATCAGCACCGACCGCGGCTTGTGCGGCGGGCTCAACATCAATCTCTTCAAGAGGACGCTCGGTCTGGTGCGCGAGTGGCAGGGCAAGAATGCCGAGCTCAAGTTGTGCACGATCGGGGCCAAGGCGCTGGCGTTCTTCCGCCGCATCAAGATCCCGCTCGCCGCGAGCGCCACGCACCTGGGCGACAACCCGCACCTTAACGACCTGATCGGCCCGGTCACCGCCATGCTGGATCTCTACCGCGAGGGCAAGATCGACCGGCTGTTTCTGCTGCACAACCAGTTCATCAACTCCATGAGCCAGAAGCCGGTGATGATGCAGCTGCTGCCGGTGCCGCCGGCGCCGTCCGCGGAGCTGCAGTCGATGTGGGAGTACATCTACGAGCCCTCCGCCGAGGAGCTGCTGGAGATATTCCTGGTCCGCTCGATCGAGGCGCAGGTGTACCACGGTGCGGTGGAGAACGTCGCCTGCGAGATGGCAGCCAGGATCGTGGCGATGAAGAGCGCTACCGACAACGCCGGCAAACTCATCGAAGAGCTGAACCTGATCTACAACAAGGCCCGCCAGGCCGCGATCACCAAGGAAATCTCGGAGATCGTCGGCGGCGCGGCCGCCGTCTAGACCCAAGGACCCGCCATGAATGCCTCATCCGCTCCCGCGACCGGCCGCGTCGTCCAGGTGATCGGCGCTGTCGTCGATGTCGAGTTCCCGCGCGAGCAGATTCCCAGGATCTACGAAGCGCTGACCCTGCCGGACAACGGGCTCACGCTCGAGGTGCAGCAGCAGCTGGGTGATGGCGTGGTGCGCACCATCGCCATGGGCGTGTCGGAGGGCCTGAAGCGCGGGCTGCCGGTGCACGCGACCGGGCGTGGCATCACGGTTCCGGTCGGCAGCGGGACGCTCGGCCGGATCATGGACGTGCTGGGCGTGCCCCAGGACGAGCGCGGGCCGATCCAGACCCAGGAGCGCTGGGAGATCCACCGCGCGGCGCCCTCGTACGAAGAGCAGATGGGCGGCCAGGAGTTGCTCACCACCGGCATCAAGGTCATCGACCTGCTGATCCCGTTCGCCAAGGGCGGCAAGATCGGGCTCTTTGGCGGCGCCGGCGTCGGCAAGACGGTGGCGATGCTGGAACTCATTAACAACATTGCCAAGACGCACTCGGGACTGTCGGTATTCGCGGGCGTCGGCGAGCGCACCCGCGAAGGCAACGACTTCTACCACGAGATGACCGAAGCGGGCGTGCTCGACAAGGTGGCCATGGTCTACGGCCAGATGAACGAGCCGCCCGGCAACCGACTGCGGGTCGCGCTCACCGGGCTGACCATGGCCGAGTATTTCCGCGACGAAAAACAGGCCTCGGGTCGTGGCCGCGACATCCTCTTGTTCATCGACAACATCTACCGCTACACGCTGGCCGGTACGGAAGTGTCGGCGCTCTTAGGCCGCATGCCCTCGGCGGTTGGCTACCAGCCGACGCTGGCCGAGGAGATGGGCGCGCTGCAGGAGCGGATTACGTCCACCAAGACCGGCTCGATCACCTCCATCCAGGCGGTGTACGTGCCGGCCGATGACCTCACCGATCCGTCACCGGCCACCACCTTCGCGCATCTGGATGCGACCGTGGTGCTGTCGCGCCAGATCGCGGCACTGGGCATCTATCCGGCGGTCGACCCGCTCGACTCGACCAGCCGCCAGCTCGACCCGCTAATCATCGGCGAGGAGCACTACCAGACCGCGCGCGGCGTGCAGGCGGTCCTCCAGCGTTACAAGGAGCTGCAGGACATCATCGCGATCCTGGGCATGGACGAGCTCTCGGACGAGGACAAGCTGACCGTCACCCGCGCGCGCAAGATTCAGCGCTTTCTGTCGCAGCCGTTCAACGTCGCCAAGACCTTTACCGGACAGGACGGCAAGATCGTCTCGCTCAAGGACACGATCCAAGGCTTCCGCGCCATCATCAACGGCGAGTACGACAATCTGCCTGAGCAGGCCTTCTACATGGTGGGCCCGATCGAGGAAGCGGTCGCCAAGGCCAAGACGCTGACCTGACATGGCGACCATCAGCGTCGATATCGTCAGTGCCGAAGGCTCGATCTACTCGGGCGAGGCCGCCGTCGTGTACGTGCCGGGCGCACAGGGTGAACTCGGCATCCATCCGCGCCACGCGCCGCTGCTGAGCCTGCTGAGACCGGGCGTGGTCCGGATCCAGGAGGCCTCGGGCGCCGAGCAGGTGATCTATGTCGGCGGCGGCGGGCTCGAGATTCAGCCGGCGCGCGTGACGGTGCTGGCCAACACCGCGGTTCGGGCGCGCGACCTAGACGAGGCGGCGGCGATCGCAGCCAAGAACCGCGCCGAGGAGGCGCTGCGCGACCGTACCGACAAGATGGAAGTCGCCGAGGCGCAGGCGGAACTGGCGCGCGCAGCGGCGCAATTGCGTGCGCTCAAGCGGCTGCGCGAGCACAAGGGGTAGTCGCCCCGGGCCGTACTTCGGCCGTGCGACAATGGGCTCGGAGCATTCATGGGCCTAGCCGTCGTCATCCTGGCTGCCGGCCAGGGCAAGCGCATGCACAGCGATCTGCCCAAGGTGCTGCAGCCGCTGGCCGGCCGCGCACTCCTGGGGCACGTACTCGATACCGCCGGTGCACTCGGCGCTGACTCGGTACACGTGGTCTACGGCCACGGCGGTGAGCAGGTCAAAGAGGCATTTGCCGGAAATCCCGTCCACTGGGTGCTGCAGGCCGAGCAGCTCGGCACCGGACACGCGCTCGCCCAGGCGCTGCCGGGAATCGCGGACTCCGACCAGCTTCTGATCCTGTACGGCGACGTGCCGCTGATCCGCGCGGAGACTCTCACCGGGCTCGTGGCCGAGAGCGGGCCCAAGACTCTGGTACTGCTGTCGGTCGAGCTCGAGGATCCGACCGGCTACGGCCGCGTGTTGCGCGATAAGGCAGGCACCGTGTACCGCGTGGTTGAGGAGCGCGATGCGACCCGCAAGGAGCGCGCGGTCCACGAGGTCAACACCGGCGTCATGTGCGCGCCGGCAGGGTTGCTCCGGCGGCTGGTGGCGGCACTCGGCAACGACAACGCGCAGCGCGAGTACTACCTGACGGATGTCGTCACTCTCGCGGTCAAAGACAGCGCACGCGTGCTGGCGGTGAAAGCCGGCGATCCGGCCGAAGTATCCGGCATCAACGATCGCGAGCAGCTCGCCTTCGCGGAAAACGCGCTCAGGTTATCCAGGGCGCGGGCACTCATGAACGCGGGCGTGACCGTTACCGATCCCGCGCGGCTCGACGTGCGCGGGCGCATCCAGGCCGGTCGCGACGTGGTGCTCGACGTCAACGTCGTGCTGGAAGGCGAGATCGTGCTCGGCGACGGTGCGAAGGTCGGACCCGGTTGCGTGCTCAAGAACAGTGCGGTCGGCGCCGGTAGCGAGATTCTGCCGTACAGCGTCTTGGACGGCGCCCGGGTCGGCGCGCACTGCCGGGTCGGCCCATACGCGCGGCTAAGACCGGGGGCGACGCTCGCCGATGGCGTGCACATCGGTAATTTTGTCGAGGTCAAGAACGCGACGCTCGGCGAGCGTTCCAAGGCCAATCACCTGACCTATCTCGGAGACGCCCAGGTCGGAGCGGACGTCAATGTCGGCGCGGGAACGATCACGTGCAACTACGACGGCGTCAACAAGTGGCGGACGGTCATCGAGCCCGGTGCGTTCATCGGCTCCGGCACCATGCTGGTTGCGCCGGTGAAGGTGGGTGCCAACGCGACCATCGGTGCCGGGTCCACCATCACGCATCCCGCGCCGCCCGACCAGCTGACGGTGGAGAGAAGCAAGCAGCAGTCGGTGCCCGGCTGGCGCCGGCCAGAAGCGGTTGACCCAGAGGAGCGCGCGCGGCGTGAAGCCGCGGCACTCGGAGAATCCGCTAATAAGAAGACCTGACCGGCGGCGCGGCGCGGTCTAGCGCTTGGCGGCTGCGCGCGCCAGCTCCTCCGCGAGAATCGGGACGCCGAGGTTGATCGCCTGCGCGCCCTGCACCACGCAGAGTTTTAGTACTTCCATGATCTCCTCAACGCTCGCTCCCGCTTTGAGGGCGCTCTTGATGTGACGGCGCGTGCCCGGCGCATACATGTGGGTGATGGAAGCGTCGAAGGCGATGCTTAAGAGTTCCGCCTCCTTCGAGGTGAACACGCCGCCGATATAGACACTACCGCCACAGGCCATGAACTCATCGGTCCAGGTCGGATCGAGCTGAAAGAACGGCTCCCACGCCGTGTTCCAGATGCCTGCCGCGCGCAGCTGATCACAGGCCGGCGTCGGGGCTTCCGGCTTGGGCTTCGGCTTGACGCCGGCCAGCTGGGCTTCCTCAAGCAGAATCGGAGCACCGAGGCTGCAGGAGTGGATCGACAGCAGCGAGGCCATCTTCAGCACCGTGAGAATTTGATTCTGGGTGGCGCCGGCCGCGAGTGCCCCACGGATGTGGCGTCGGGTGCCCTCGGGATTGAGGTTGGTGCAGGCGGCGTTGACCGCGAGGCTTACGAGTTCGATGAACTTGCGTGGCAGCACGCCATGCTTCCACGGGTTGGAGGTCATCTTGACCAGCGCAGCGGCTGAGGCTGGATCCCACTCGCTGAATTTGTCGAGGCCCGCGTCGAGCGGACCGGGTCGGGATTCCGTCACCGCAGCTGTCTGGCTTGCAGTACTCACTGGGCGTACCCCCGCGGACTGTTAAGACTTTAGGACTGGATTTTCAATAGGCTGCGCCGCCCGCCCGCCCGCCGCATGAGCCCAAGTGCGTATTCTGCCTACGCGAGGATTGCGCTAGCTTCCTCCGAAATTCCGCCGCCTACGGGCTGCGGGGGCCGGCTCTTCATCAGATCGGCCCGACGGGGGGGGCGCAGCGTCTCAGTTGCGCCGGGATGTTTGCTAACGGAACGAGGTGAGTCCCGTCGCGGGCGTTCTTGGCCTGCGAATCAGCACCAGCCGAGTTCGCCCATCAGGAGGGATCCATGTATTTCACTGAAGACTCGTTGTTTCCGGAAAACATGCAGCCATTGATCATCACGGCGGCGCCGTACGGTCCCGAGTGGCTGCCAGGTGACGTCGATGAGCTGCCGATTAGCTTTGATCAACAGGTGCAGGCGGCGGTCGACTGCTACAACGCGGGCGCCACGATGCTGCACTTCCACGTGCGGGATCCCAAGACCGGACAGGGCTCGTCGAACTTCCAGCAGTACTGTGAGCTTTTGGCGCGCGTGCGCCAGGCGGTACCTAAGCTGATCATCCAGGTCGGCGGCTCAATCTCCTTCGCTCCGCATACCGACGACGCCAAGGCCAAGTGGCTCGACTACGACACGCGCCACATGCTTACCGAACTCGAGCCCAAGCCCGAGTTCGTCACGGTGACCACCGGCACGACATTGTGGGACGTGACGATGGCGATGACGCCCGACGACATAAAGGGCACGCATCTAGACAATCCCAAGGTGCTGGCCGCGTGGCGCGGCATGGTGGTTGATTCCACGCCCGCTTTCTACGAGGAGCACCTGAAGCGCCTGCGGGCCAACAAGATCCAGCCCTACTTCGTGCCCGGCACCGTGCATCAGCTCGAGATCATCGAGCGACTCATCCGCACTGGCGTATTCATGGGACCGCTGAATGTGGCGCTCTGCGGCTACGGCGGCGGCAGCATGGGCCGCAATCCGTTTGACTGGATGGAGATGGTGCGGCGTACGCCGCATGGCACCTCGAGCGCGACCTTCTGGGGCAGCATGCGCGGCAATATCACCATGCAGCACATCGGCATGTTGCTCGGCCTGCACATTCGCGTCGGCAACGAAGACAACATCTGGGACAGCAGCAAGAAACGCTGGCCGACCGTGAAGCAGGTGGAATGGGCGGTAAAGATCGCGCAGCAGCATGGCCGCAAGGTGGCCAGCGCCGACGAGGCTCGCAAGATCATGAAAGTGGGCACGTGGTACAACTCGGTCGAAGAGACCTTGCAGAACCTGGGGCTGCCGCCCAACCGCACCGAGGGCCAGAAGGGATTCCTGACTTACGAGACGGATGCCCGACTCTCCAAGGCGGCCAAGTCGAGCACGAGTCCGACGAGCGTTCTGTAACAGACGACGGGCGGCTGGGCCTGCGGCGGCGAGCCGCAGGCCCAAGCGCTGATCCGTTGTGCGTGATCCGCGGCGGAAGATCGAGCAGACTTAGGCGCGTCGCGATTGGGAGATTCGAACGTGCACGACCAGGTCGCCGGCAAACCGAGCCTCAAAGAACGAGCGCTTCACGAGTTCAAGCTCTACGTACTCATCAGTCTGTACCTGCTGCTATTTCTCGGCGCGTTCGAGCTCTATCGCGAGCTGATCCTCAAGGAGGCCGGCGTCAACTACCTGACTTACGGCTTCACGGTGGTCGAGGCGTTGGTTATCGGCAAAATCATCCTGATCGGCGAAGCCTTGCACCTCGGCAAACGCTTCGAACACAAACGCCTGATCGTGTCCGTGATTTTCAAGACCATCGTTTTTGGACTCTTTATCGCGGCCTTCAACGTCCTGGAACACGTCGTCGAGGCACTGATCCACAAGAAGGATTGGGTGGCTGCGATATTCGAGAAGGATCCCAACGAGATGCTGGCGCGCTCGGTGGTGATGATGGTCGCCCTGATCCCCCTCGTGACCGTCCTGGAAATTGGCCGTGTGCTCGGTCCGGGGAAGCTGTCCGCAATGTTCTTCTCAAAACGGTGAATGACAACAGGATCGTCGTGCGGCGCCGCGTGACCCGCGCCGCAGAAGCCAAGTGGCAAAGAAACTTCCGGCTTCCAACAGAATGAAACAACGTTGAGCTGGATCCCACCATTGAGGAATGTGTCATGAGAAAGTTCTTGATTCTGAGTGCTGTCGCGGGCGCCGCGATTCTTCTGGGCGCCTGCGAGTCGCAGCAACAGCAGGTTGATCAAATGCAGCCTAACGCGATCGACGTGGCGCAGAAGCGCGGCGCCTTCGAGTTGCAATGTCCGGCAGCGACGGCCCAGGTTCTCAGCAAGGAGATGCTGCAGCAGGCATCGAACATGCGCTACGCGCCGCCGGAGCGGGCCGAGTACACCGTGGGGGTGTCAGGCTGCGGCAAGCAGGCGACGTACATCGTCGTGTGCGCCGTGGGCGGGACCGGGTGCGTAGCCGGCGAGAGCCGCGGCGCCCACTGATGCGCGGCCGCGGCGAGTCGCCCACTCCACGTTCTGGAGTGGGCCGACGCGCCAGCGCCTTCGCCACAGCTGAGACGGTGAGCGTCGTCAGGCGCGCGGTAACCCGCTGTTTTTAACATTCTCTGGCGATCCGATCGCCCTGTAGAATCCGCGCACGCCGGGCCGCAGGCCCATCGGCGATAATGGCCACCCCAGGGAGGCGCGGCGCATGTGTGGAATCGTCGGAGCCGTCGCAGGACGCGACGTAGTTCCGCTTCTAATCAACGGCTTACGTCGCCTCGAATACCGCGGCTATGACTCGGCCGGGGTCGCGCTGTTAAACGGCAGCGGGCACCTGCACCGGCTGCGCACCGTCGGCAAGGTCGCCAAACTGGAGGAGGCGCTGGCAGTGGCGCCGGTCAGCGGCACCCTGGGCATCGCCCACACCCGCTGGGCGACCCACGGGGTGCCTTCCGAGCGTAACGCCCACCCGCACGTCTCCCGCGACGGCATCGCCATCGTCCACAACGGGATCATCGAGAACCACGAAGAGCTGCGTGCCGACCTCAAGGCGCGCGGCTACCAGTTCAGTTCCGAGACCGACAGCGAAGTCATCGCGCACCGCGTCCACCTGCATTGTTCCGAGACGCCGGACCTGTTCCAGGCGGTGCGGAAGACGGTGGCGGAACTCCATGGCGCGTACGCGCTCGCCGTGCTCACCGAGCACGATCCCGATCTCATCGTCGCCGCGCGTGCCGGATGTCCGGTGGTCATCGGCCTCGGAGACGATGCCAACTTCGTAGCTTCCGACGTATCGGCGCTGCTGCCCGTGACGCGCCGGTTCGTGTTTCTCGAGGAAGGCGACGTGGCGGCGATCCATCGCCGCAGTCTCACCATCGTCGATCGCTCGGGCCGGACCGTCGAGCGGCCGGTGCGCGAAAGCGAGCTCGCGGCCGATGCGATGGAAAAGGGGCCGTACGCGCACTACATGCTCAAGGAGATCCACGAGCAGCCGCGCGCGCTCGCGCAGACGCTCGAGGGCCGCGTCGCCGGCGGCAAGCTCCTCGAGGCTGCATTTGGACCCGCCGCCATCGAGGTTTTGAAGCGCACCGAGGCGGTGCAAATCGTCGCCTGCGGCACCAGCTGGCACGCGGGATCGGTGGCCCGATACTGGGTCGAGCAGATCTGCCGGCTGCCATGTTGGGTCGATATCGCGAGCGAGTTCCGCTACCGCAATCCGGTGGTGCCGCGAAATACCCTGTTCGTGAGCATCTCGCAGTCGGGCGAGACCGCCGACACGTTGGCGGCACTCAGGCTCGCGCGCGAGGCCGGGTATCTCTCGACGCTCGCCATCTGCAACGTGCCAGAGAGCTCGCTGGTGCGGGAATCCGAGCTCGTGATGCTGACCCGTGCCGGCCCGGAGATCGGTGTCGCCTCGACCAAGGCATTCACCACGCAGCTGGGCGCACTCGGCATGCTGGTGATTGCGCTCGGCAAGCACCACGGTCTCGATCGCGAGCGCGAGCACGGGTTGGTCAGCCGCCTGATCGAGGCGCCGCGCCTGATTGAAGAGACGCTCAGGCTCGAGCCGGTGATCGAGGCCCTGTCGCTCAAATTCGTGGACAAGCACCACGCGCTCTTCCTCGGGCGCGGCGCGCTGGCGCCGATCGCCATGGAGGGCGCGCTCAAGCTTAAGGAGATCTCCTATATCCACGCCGAGGCCTATCCGGCAGGAGAGCTCAAGCACGGGCCGCTGGCCCTGGTGGACGCCGACATGCCGGTGGTGACGGTCGCGCCCAACAACGACTTGCTGGAGAAGCTCAAGTCCAATCTGCAGGAGGTGCGCGCGCGCGGCGGGGAGCTTTACGTGTTCGCCGATCCCGAGTCCGCGATCCAGAACTCCGACGGCGTCACCGTCATCACCATGCCGCGGCACGTGAGTTACTTCCAGGCACCGGCGGTCTATGCGGTGCCGCTGCAGCTGCTCGCCTACCACGTCGCGATCCGCCGCGGCACCGATGTCGACCAGCCGCGCAACCTCGCCAAGAGCGTGACCGTCGAGTAACAGCGCTCGACAGCGCCGCAATCCGCGGCGAAGCTCAGGGCATGCAGTCCGCCCGCTTCGACGCTGACTTCTTCCGCCGCTACTACCGCGACCCGGCCACCCGCGTGGCCGACGCGGCCGATGGCGAGCACATGGTGGCCCTGATCGCTGCGGTGCTGGGTTACCTGCGCCTGCCGGTACGGGATGTGCTCGACGTGGGCTGTGGGGTGGGGCGCCTCAAGGCCCCGCTGCGCGCGCACTTTCCGGGCATCCGCTACCTCGGACTCGAGGTCAGCCGCTACCTGTGCCGGCGCTACGGCTGGCAGCGTGGCTCGCTGGTGGACTACGCCCCGGGCCGGAGCTTCGACCTGGTCATCTGCCACGACGTCGCCCAGTACCTGGATGACCGGGACGCGGCCAGGGGGCTCGCCAATCTCGCGAACCTCACCGGGGCGGCGCTTTATTTCAGTGCGCTCACCCGCGGCGACTGGCGCCAAAGCGCCGACCAGGCCCGCACCGACGGGGCCGTGTTCCTGCGACGCCAGGACTGGTACGAGCGGCGCCTGCGCCGGGGCTTCCGCCATCTGGGGTTCGGCGTCCACATGCGGCGCGGGCTGGATCCCATCGTGTGGGAGCTCGAACGGCCGTGGCGCTAGCGGTTCCACTTCGCGACAGTCCGGCTACAATCGGCGGGCGCAGTCCGCGCCCATACTGATTCCAGGGGAGACGACCATGCATTCTTCGAGGCACACCTCGAGCCGGTTCGAGGCGGTCCGCTACGCGTATCTGCCGATGCTGGCCAGCCTGGCCGGGCTCCTGCTCGCGGCCTGCGGCAACAGTCCCGAGTCCGCGCCGCTCATGAAAGCGACGCTGAAGGTGCAGTCGATCACCCAGTCCGGCAACTGCGAGGACGTCAACGTCAAGGCCTCGCCGATTGAGCTCAAGCCCCATCCGCCGCTGCTGGCCAACACCCATGAGCTGATCACCCCGGTGAAGCTGGCGAAGGCCCCGGACGGGGTGGCGTGCACCGGCGAGTCGATCACCAACCCGATGGCACCGGGCAAGTGGAAGTTCAGCGTCATGCTGCCATCCGACATCGTGACCTGTGAGCGGGACGTGGAGCCGGGCGGCGAGGCGATTCCCTTTAAGGACGGCGAGCAGGGTTGCGGCGGCCCGTCCACGGTGGTGGCAGCGCCGGACGCGAGTGCGCCACCGCCGGCGGCTGCCCCAGCCGCCCCACCGGCGGGCCCGGCGGACACCACCGCCCCGGCAACCAAGCCCTAGATGGCTGCCCGACCGGCGTGCCACGAGGAAAATACGACCGGTCGTGCTAATTTCCGGGAGTGAGCAAGGGCGCGGCGACCCGCATAGCGATTCTTGATGCCGCGGTGGCCGTGTCCTGCCGCCGCGGCCTCAACGGTCTGAACCTCGATCCGCTGGCTCGCCAGGCGGGACTGTCGAAGAGTGGGCTCTACGCGCACTTTGGATCGCGCGCGGCACTCGAGCAGGCCGCGCTCGAGCGCGCCGCCGAGCGTTTTCGCGAGACGGTGCTCGCGCCTGCGAAACAGGAGCCCGCGGGGATCGGCCAGATCGCCGGGGTGTTCCGTCGCTGGCTCGACTGGCCGGAACTGGCCGGGCTGCCGGGGAGCTGCCCGTTCTTCGCGGCCGCGTTCGAGCTCGATGATGAGTCCGGTCCCGCGCGCGATCAGCTGGTGCGGCTGGTACGCGAATTTCTCGCCGTCTTAAGTGCGCTTGTGGGCCACGCGATCCGGCGCGGGCAGCTCTCGTTATCCACTGACCCGCAGACCCTGGCGCTGGAGCTCCTGACGCTCAGGCTTTCCTACCACTGGCAGGCGCGGCTGTTGCGCGAGCCGGGCGCCCGCGAGAGGACTTGGGATGCGCTCGAGCGCTTGCTCGTCGCATCGGGCGCGCGGCACGTGCCGGGAATTGAGCCATCATTTGGACGATAATTCCCGGCCCATGCGCGACGTCCTGACCGTCATGATCTTGTCGGTGCCGCTGCTGGCCGCGTGCGATGGCCGCCAGGGACCCGCGCCGGTACACCGCGTCTCGCAGGTACGAAATACCGCGACCCCGCCGCGCCTGCCGCTCAAGATCGCCCACGATCTCACCGTCACCGGAGTGCGCTTCGGGATCCTCAAGACCGGCGCCGATGGCGAGGACCAGTTCGTCGCGACCGACGAGGTCCCGGCCGTGGACGGGCAGGTGTTCGGCTGGGTAGTGGATGTCTCGACCAGTCGCTCCTCCATCCGCTGGCAGGAGCACCTGCGGTTGCCGGCACCACCGGCCGACTGGGGTGACGCCGCCAACGACCCGGACATCCTGATCTCGAAGGACGGCAAGAGCGTCGCCGCGCAGGGTGAGGACGACGTCGAGGACAACAGCCTGTCGCGCTTTTACTGGTCGCTCGCGAGCGGCGATCCCGGCGGCTACTACGAGCTCGATGTCGCGATCGAAGGCAAGGCCGTGGCGCATTTCCGCTTCCATGTCGCGACCCCGGTGCAGGAGCAGTCACTGCTGGTACGCGTGCGTCCGCCGACGCCAGGCCTGGCCCTGGTGCGGAATTCACGCCATGCGGTAAGAGGAGCCTGAGCGCGATGGAGATGAAGAAGGTCAACGCCGGCAACTTGCGGGCCATCGGCTACGACGAGGCGGACCGCCGGCTCCGCGTCGAGCTCGGCAACGGCACCCTGATCGACTACACCGGTGTATCGCTGGACACCTGGCGGCGGTTTTCGACGTCCTCCTCGATGTGGAGCTACTTCCGCGACAACATCGAGGAGAACTACAGCGAGCAACGGGTGCGCTGAGCCGCGCCGGATGTCGTTTTCGAGCACGTTGCGTCGGCTGCTGCCGATCGCGGTATCGGTCGCGATCATCGCCGCGGCCGCCGCGGTGCTGGGCCGGACTCTGCACCGGATCAACCCGGCGGAAGTCTGGGCGCAGCTGCAGCGCATACCCTGGCCCTCACTCGCGATCGGCGCGCTGCTGGTGGTCACCGTATACGCGGTGCTCGCACTCTACGAGGTGATCATCGTCCGCCAGGTGCGCGCGCCGGTGAGCACGATCCGCGCAGTGCTGGCTGCACTCATCGCTGTGCCGATCGGCCACGCGGTCGGCCTCGGTGCCTTGTCCGGCGGCGCCGTGCGCTACCGGATCTATTCCGCATCCGGGGTGCGCGCGATCGACATCGGCAAGGTGGTGGTGCTATCCGCCATGCCGTACGCGGCCGGCTTGGGGCTGCTGCTCGGACTCGCGCTCGTGCTCTACTCCGCGCGCGCCGGTGAGCTCTTGCACGTGGCGGAACCGCTCGCGCGCAGCGCCGGCCTCGCGCTCCTGGCCCTGCACCTGGGTTACGTCACGCTCACCCTGCGGCGCCGCGGGCCGATCCAGTTCGGCAACATGATGGTGACGCTGCCGTCGCCGCGCCTGACCGCGATCCAGTACGCGCTCGGCGCGGCAGAAGTGTGCGCGGCCTCAGGCGTCCTGTACGTGTTCCTGCCGCACGGACACCACGCCACCCTGCCGTACGCCGTATTCGTGGCCGCCTACGTGCTCAGCATCCTGGCGGGTCTCGCGAGCAGCGTGCCGGCCGGCCTCGGCGTCTTCGAATCGGTGCTGCTGCTCCTGCTGCCGCGGATGCCGCCGTCGCAGCTGATTGGCAGCGTGCTCGCCTACCGCTTTCTGCTCGAGGTGCTGCCGCTGGTGGTGGCGCTGCTGCTCTTCACCGGCTACGAGTGCGGTGCGCGCCTGGGCAATCGCGCGTCCGGATCCTAGGGCACGAACGATTCGATCGGCGGCATCTCTCCCGCGATCGCCCGCACGGTGATCCGCAGGCGGCCCTGCGGCGAGGCGCCCAGGAACGCTTCGCGCGCAGCCACCGCGACCGAATCCGGATCGTTGAACGGCGGCAGCGCGTGCTCGGCCAGCAGGTGCGAGGGAGTAAAGACCACGAGGTAGCGCTCGCGGGAATTGCCAGGCTCGAACGGGATGGCCAGCCGGTACGCAGGACTGGTCGCCTGCTCCATGACCGGGATTTCGGGTCTGAGCTGCTCGAGCCCCGCGGCCCGCGCCACGATGAAATCGTCGGTCAGCACCGCCGCCACCGGGTACAGCACGCGCGCGCGCAGTGGATCCGGGCCGCCGGTGATGTAGCTTCGGATTTCGATGACGTAAGGCGTGGTCAGAGTGGGCAGAGTGAACGCCTGAAAGTGGCTCAGGCCGCTCTGGAACTCGAACGCCGGGCTCTGCTTGCTGATATCGAAGTCGACGCTGCCGCTCGCGGGCAGCGGCTGGTAGCGGAACTGCGCGGGGTCGGTGCAGCAGGGCTTGACCCCGGCGAGCGCCGGCGGCACAGGATTTGGAGGCGCGGCCGGCGCTACCGCGGCCACGTGGACCAGGGCGAACGCGGAGAGCGCGGGAATCAGGCGCCTGAACATCGTGGGATCAGGCTAGCACGCGGGCCGCTGCGCGCGCGTGAAGGAGCGTCATTCCGCGACCAAACCCGTGTGGCGCGAGGCTTCTGGGTTCGTTCCGGGCAGGAAAACGGGGATTACGTGACGAAAGCCCGCGACATTCGCGCGACCCCGCTGGCCCGCAAGCTCGGGCTCAAGCCCGGCTGCCGCGTGCTCGCAAGATATGCCCCCGAAGGTTACCGGGCCTGGCTCGCGCCGCTGCCGGAGGGCGTCAGTTTCCGCGCGCGCGCATCGAGCGCGGTCGATGTCGCACACCTGTTCGTCACCCGGACGGCGCCGCTCATGCGCGAACTTGCGAAACTGCGCCGGACGCTCCGGCCCGATGCGGTCGTCTGGGTGTCGTGGCCGAAGCGCAGCGCCGCCACCGGCGCCGCAATCGGTGAGGGCGACATCCGCGCGCACGCGCTGCCGCTCGGGTTCGTCGACGTCAAGGTGTGCGCGGTGAGCGAAGTCTGGTCCGGGCTCAAACTCGTGGTTCGCAAGCACCTGCGCTGAAGGACATTGCCGTGCTGTACATGGTCATTGAGCATTTTGCGGACGGCTCGGCCGCGGAAATCTACCGGCGCGCGCGCGAGCGCGGGCGCCAGCTGCCACCGGGACTCGACTACGTCGACAGCTGGGTCGACCTGGAATTCAAGCGCTGCTTTCAGCTGATGCGCACGGACCAGCCGCAGCTGTTCGAGCAGTGGATGGTCCACTGGCGCGACCTGGTGCGCTTCGAGATTGTCGCCGTGCGCACCTCGCGCGAGGCGGCCGAGGCGCTCAAGGAGTCGTAGCGAGCAACGAAACCCGCGGGCAGCGGCCAAAGCGGACCGGATAGACTAACTGGATGCTGCCTTTATCCGCGGATTGCGCGCCATGAGCCGCCCGGCCCGGAAGATCGCCCCGGTGCCTCCGGTCGCCGCACGCCGGGCGCACGAGGTCGTGAGCGCCAATGGCGCGCGCGTCGATCCGTATTACTGGCTGCGCGACGACTCGCGTAGCGATCCGGCGGTGCTCGCGTACCTGGCGGCCGAGAACGACTACCGGCTGGCGAGCGGTGCGATCCCGCCAGCGCTGGTCGAGCGCCTGTACGGGGAACTGATCGGCCGGCTCAAGCAGGACGACGCGTCGGTCCCTGCGCGCCGGCACGGTTATTGGTACCAGCGCCGATTCGTGACCGGAGGCGAGTACCCGGTGTACGTCCGTCGCCCCGACCGCGCCGATGCGGTCGAGGAGATGCTGCTCGACGGCAACGCGCTTTCGGACCGGCACGACTATTACCAGATCGGCAATCTCGAGGTGAGCGGCGACAACCGCGTGCTCGCCTGGGCCGAGGACACGGTGGGCCGGCGCCAGTACGTGATCCGCTTCCGGGACCTGGTGAGCGGAGCGGAATTCGCCGACCGGATCGAGAACGCGGAATCCGATCTCGCCTGGGCCGGCGATCACCGGACACTCTTATATGTCGCCAAGGATCCGCAGACGCTCTTGGGTTACCGCGTCCAGGCCCACACGCTCGGCACGCCGGTGTCTCAAGACCGCTGCCTCTATGAAGAGCCGGATTCGAGTTTCTATCTCAGCGTGCACCGCAGCCGCAGCGACCGCCTGTTGTACGTGGTGTCGCAGAGCACGGTGTCGACCGAATACCGCAGCGCGAACGTCGACGACCCGGCGCTGGTGTTCCGCACGCTCTTGGCGCGCGAGCGTGACCACCAGTACCACGTGCAGGACATCGCCGGCCGGTTCGTGGTGCGCAGCAACTGGCAGTCGCCCAATTTCCGGATCTGCGAGGCGGAGTTCGACGCGATCGGGGATCGCGGGCGCTGGCGTGAGCTGATTGCGCACCGCCAGGACGCGTTTCTCGCGGATATGGAGGTATTCCGGGATTTCCTCGCGATCGGCGAGCGCCAGGGCGGATTGCTGGGCATCCGCATCCGGCGCTGGTCCGACGGCGCGCAACACCGGATCGAGGCCGTCGACCCGAGCTATTCAATGCGCTTCGGCGACAACCCCGAGCCGGATGCCGCACACCTGCGCTACGTGTACAGCTCGCTGACCACGCCCGATACCGTCTACGACTACGATCCGGTGCAGAAGAGCCAGCTGCTCAGGAAGCGCGATCCGGTCGAAGGCCCGTTCGATGCCGCCGATTACCAGACGGAGCTCGTCTGGATCACGGCGCGCGACGGGGAGCAGGTTCCGGTCTCGCTCCTCTACCGTCGCGGAGCGCGGCGCGATCGCAGCGCACCGCTGTGCCAGTACGCGTACGGCGCGTATGGCCTGTCCACTGACCCGTCGTTCTCAAGCGCGCGGATATCCCTGGTCGATCGCGGGTTCGTCTATGCGATCGCGCATGTGCGCGGCGGCCAGGAACTGGGGCGGCGCTGGTACGACCAGGGCCGGTTGCGGAACAAGCGCCACAGCTTCGAGGACTTCATCGACGTCACGCGCGGGCTGATCAAGGCCGGCTATGCCGATCCGGGCCGGGTGTTCGGCGTGGGCGGCAGCGCGGGTGGGCTCTTGATCGCCGCGGTCGCCAACATGGCAGGACCCGAATACCGGGGACTGGTGGCGCACGTGCCGTTTGTGGACGTGGTCACCACCATGCTCGACGAGGGCATCCCGCTCACCACCAACGAGTACGACGAGTGGGGCGATCCGCGCGATCCGCAGGACTACGCCTGCATGCTGAGCTACTCGCCGTACGACAACGTCGCCGCCCACGCCTATCCGGCGCTCTTGGTGACCACCGGGCTCTGGGACAGCCAGGTGCAGTACTGGGAGCCGGTCAAATGGGTGGCCAAGCTGCGCGCACTTAAGACCGACGACCAGCCGCTGCTCCTGCGCGTCAACCTGGAGGCGGGTCACGGCGGTCGTTCCGGGCGCTTCCAGCGCTTCCGCGAGACCGCCGAGGAGTACGCGTTTCTGATTGCGCTCGCCGGAGTGCCCGCGGATCCCGCTCCGGGCACGGCCGGCGGGTCCGGGACCGGTCCGTGAAGCTGTATTACTCGCCGGGCGCCTGCTCGCAGGCGGTACACATCGTGCTGCGCGAGCTCGGCCTGCCGTTCGAGGCGGTGGCGGTCGATCTCGCGACCAAGCGCAGCGCCGCGGGCGAGGACCTGTACCAGATCAACGTCAAAGGCCGGGTACCGGCGTTGGTACTCGATGACGGCACGGTGCTGACCGAATGCGTCGCCGTCCTGCAGTATCTCGCGCAGCGCACGAGCCCGCCGCGCCTCGCGCCCCCGCCCGGCACGACCCCGCACTACCGGCTGCTCGAGTGGCTGAGCTTCCTGGGCAGCGAAGTCCACCAGAATTTCCTGCCGCTGTTCGCGCCGGCGGAGGCCGCCGTCAACCAGGAAGCCGCGCGCAATGCCATCGTGCGACGCTTCGACTACATCGATCGCGAGCTCGCCGGACGCGAATACCTGCTCGGCGAGTCATTCACGATCGCCGACGCGTACCTGTACGTGCTGGTTGGGTGGGCGCGCTATGTGGGACTCGATCTTGAGCGCTGGCCGGCGCTCAAGGCGACGCACGCGCGCATCGGCGCGCGGCCCGCGGTCGAGGCCGCGGAGCGCGCGGAGCACGGCGCCTAGCCGGCGGCGCGGTGGATCGCCTTGCGGATCCGGTTATAGGTGCCGCAACGGCACAGGTTGCCGTTCATCGCGTTATTGATGTCCTCATCGCTCGGCTGCGGCGTGCTCTTCAGTAGAGCGACGGCGGACATGATCTGGCCCGACTGGCAGTAGCCGCACTGGGGCACGTCCTCGGCGATCCAGGCGTCCTGCACCTTGCGACCGAGCGGTGTCGAGCCGATGCCTTCGATGGTGGTGATCGACTTGCCCTCGAGCGCGCTCACCGGCAGCACGCAGGAGCGCGTGGCCGCGCCATCCACGTGCACGGTGCAGGCGCCACAGAGCGCCATGCCACAGCCGAACTTGGTGCCGGTGAGATTCAAGAGATCGCGCAAGGCCCACAGAAGCGGCATGTCGGGCGGTGCATCCACTTCGTGAGTCGCGCCGTTGATTTCGAGCTTCATAACTGCCCCCGGGTGGATCGCGCGAGAGTTTGGCAGGCGCGCAGCCCGCGCGCGAGCGCGGCGGACGCGGCGCAAATATCGCCGTTTTGCGACACACTCGACATAATGTACGTTGCGTGTCTGCCACAGGTCCGAAATGCGCCGAAACCCGCGGGTTTTCTGAACCGGAACGGGCGGTTGCGGGCCCTGTTTGATGCTCTGGAATGGGCTGGCTGTTGCAGGAACGAAGCAGATAAGTCTTTGTTGCAATTCGATTTTTGCGAACTTGAGCCCTCGACATGGGGCGCTAACTCGCGCAGGATCGCACGCGGTCCGACCGACGGCGGTGGGACCAGGACAGTGGTCGCAGTCGAAGCGGATGGCGCGTACGTGGATCAGCCTTTGCGCCATTCCGGGGGAGTAGACGGATGACCGCGCGTATACGCATCACCTCGCGCCTCCCGCTCGAGAGCCGCCCGGCGCTCGAGGCACTCCTGTTTTTCAACGCGCGCCAGCATCAGGTGCGCGACGCGATCGAAGACAGCATCGCGCGCTACGGCTTACCCGAGATCATCGAGGACGGTGACAGCCTGAGAGTGACGCTCGCGGCGCTGCCCGGAGTCCAGTGCCTGTACGCCGTGCGCCAGGATTCGGCCACCGCGCGCCCGGTCGGTGTCGTGATCTACGCGCGCGATTCGGTCGAGCGCTTTACGGTGGTGCACGTCGGCGTCGCCGAGGATGCTGCGCTCGGTGGTTCGGCC
>Ga0187780_10001233_pt1 | contig 19252 bp, 16 predicted proteins | sample 1015_Q2_SP10_20__FD_132429 | JGI IMG/M metagenome (GOLD analysis project Ga0187780, IMG submission 132429) | Tropical peat soil microbial communities from peatlands in Department of Meta, Colombia - 1015_Q2_SP10_20_MG | ecosystem: Environmental > Terrestrial > Soil > Wetlands > Peat | place...
AGATCGTTTTCAACCAGCCGAACGGCGTGTTTCACGCGAAGCGCAAATAGCCGCCTCTGGTTGGCTCATGGCCCCAACATTCAATTCTCTCCAATGTTGACACCTGCCCACGCTTGACCTGATATAAGAGGCGCGAGGCATCATAGCAGCATGATGGAAAGCACCGAGAGAGTCCTGCGCACGACGCCCCTCTTCGCAGGTCTTACGGAGGCGGAGATGCACGCGTTGGCGAGCCGTGTGATACGAAAAAGTCTGAAACGAGGAGAACAGTTATTCGCCGAGGGAGACCCTTGCGCGGGGCTGTTTCTGGTGGCTTCAGGCAAAGTTCGCATTTTCAAGCTGTCGGCTTCCGGGCGGGAGCAAGTTCTGGCGATCGAGGGCGCGGGCAGTTCGCTGGCCGAATTGCCGGTATTCGACGGCGGCAACTACCCGGCGGCCGCTTCCGCCTGGGAAGACTCCGAGATTTTGTTCATTTCACGCAAAGACTTTCAGAATTTTTGCCGGGAGCATCCCGACGTCGCGCTGAAGGTAATTGCGGTGGTGAGCTCGCGGTTGCGGCGCCTCGTAGGAATCATCGAGGAACTCTCTTTCACGACAGTGCGCCAGCGCCTGATTTCGCTTCTGCTGCAACTTGCGGAAAGCGAAGGGACCCGCTCGAAAGAGGGCATCCAACTGGAGCTGAAGAAAAGTCATCAGGACTTTGCCGCGGAACTGGGCACCGTCAGGGAACTCATCTCGCGGAACTTAAGCCGGTTGCAGGCAGAAGGATTCCTCGAAGTCGAAGGCCGCAGACTGGTGGTGAAAGACATTGCCGGCTTAAAGCGCGAACTTGCCGATCCTGAGTAGATTCCAGCGAAAAAGGCCCGCTTTTCTACCCGTGACTTTAGTCACTGCCTTACCTACCGTTCCCCCCCACGCTTGAGGGCATGGAGGGAGCTACAAATGAGTTTCACTGCCAGTACAAAGGTCGGGGAGATTGCATCCGCTAGTTCCGGGGCAAAGCGAGTCTTGGAAGCAGCCGGCGTGGACTATTGTTGCGGCGGTGCAAAGCCGCTGGGCGAGGCATGCGCGAATTCCGGAGTTTCTGCGGAGGAGATTCTGAAGCGATTGCAAGAAAACACCAAGCAGGCAGGCTCGAATGAGACGAATTGGGCCGCCGCGAAGCTCAACGAGCTGACGCGGCATATTGTAGAAAAACACCACCGATACGTGCGCGAGTCAATTCCTCGCGTGCGCGCGCTGCTGGAAAAAGTGAGGGCCAAGCATGGCCCGAACCATCCTGAACTCGCTTCGATCGAAGAGCGTTTCTTCGACCTGGGGCAAGAGCTGTACGGCCACATGCAGAAAGAGGAGCAAATCCTGTTTCCCTACATCGAGCAACTGGAACGAGCCGTGAACGAGAAGAAGGCGCCCGAGCCGCCATTTTTCGGGACCGCGCGGAATCCCATCCACATGATGATGCAGGAACACGATTCTGCCGGAGTGCTGTTGCAGGAGATGCGCAAACTCAGCGGCGGCTATCAACTTCCAAAGGAAGCCTGCGATAGCTACCGCGAGCTTTACCGGTCGCTCGAGGAATTCGAGGCGGATCTCCACACGCACATCCACCTCGAAAACAACATTCTGTTCCCGCGAACCGTAGCGCTGGAAGAAGCCGCCGGGTGAGTTGGGTTCTTCGTTCGCGGAAGTGAAGAAACCAGCCACGAGAGGAGATTGAAATGATACTGAGGTCCACGAATTGGGTTCTCTCCGCGGCTTTGCTGATGCCCGCCGCTCTCTCCCTTTCAATTGGCGCTCCGCGAGCCGAGGGCCGATCCCAAGCCACTGCTGATCAGGAAGCCAGTGTCGAAGCTGTGGACATTGTTCGCGAACCATCCGACATTCCCCCGCCCCTTGGCAAGCGCGAACCGCAAATAGTCAAAGTGTCCCTTGCGGCCCAAGAGCTGGAGGGGAAGCTGGATCCTATACTGGGAGCAACATACGAGTATTGGACATTCAATGGCAAGGTGCCCGGGCCAATGATTCGCGTCCGGCAGGGTGATACGGTCGAACTCACGTTGAAAAACGAAGGCCATCTCGTCTCACATTCGATCGACTTGCACGCGGCGCTTGGTCCGGGGGGAGGAATGGATCTTACGGAAGCAAAGCAAGGCGAAAGCCGGACGTTTACCTTCAAGGTGCTGGTGCCGGGCGTATTTGTCTACCACTGCGGAACGAACCTGGCGGCGCAGCATATCGCCAACGGAATGTATGGCCTGATTGTGGTCGAACCACCAGAAGGTTTGCCACGTGTGGACCACGAGTTTTATGTCATGCAGGGAGAAATCTACACGGTGGAGGACATCGGCGGTTCGGGGCATCAGAAAATGAGCCTGTCCAAACTGATGGACGAACGTCCAGAGTATTTTGTGTTCAATGGAGCCGTCGGCGCGTTAACAGCACAGCATCCGATGCATGCCAGGACGGGTGAAACGGTGCGCATTTTCTTTGGCGTGGGCGGGCCTAATCTGATTTCCTCTCCTCACGTGATTGGGCAGGTTTTGACACGGGTTTACAACGAGGGCTCATTCACTTCGCCGCCGCTCACCTCGGTGCAGACAACGACAGTGCCGCCGGGCGGGGCCACCATCCTGGAATTCAAGCCGCTGGTCCCCGGCTCGTACAAACTTGTAGATCACGCCTTGGTTCGCGTAGCCCGCAGCCTGATTGGATCGATCGAGGTCTCGGGGCCTGCGCAACCCGAGCTTTTTCACGAGGGACCGGCGCGATAAGACAGACATAGCAACGCAAGTAGCCAATTCGTCTTCGCATTGTGCAGTCTGACCTCTTTTCGCGCGTTCGGTACTTAGCCTTCTAATTACATGGTATTCTCGCCCGGAATCACGCGAACAAGAAGGTACTGCTCGCGAAGAAGGCGGTTCCATGATTTACCTGCGCAGCCGGCGGCAAGTCTTGAGAGAAATGGTTGCGGCTTGCGCGGCTTTGCTGTTGCCCCCGAAAAGAAGTGCGGAGGAGCCGAAGGTTGGCGTTGCGGGTCAAGAGGTCGAGATTCAGATTGCTGCGGTGAGTCCCCACACCGCGCGGCTGTCAGTTTTGCCGATTCAAGGTGGTGAGGCCATCTCCGTTCCCACGAACGGATCGCTTGTGCAAACTTCCTGGAGCGAGCCACTGGCAAAGTTGCGTGGCACGCAAAGCGGTAAGTCACGTAGGGTGAAGTCCGGCGAATTGACTGTGAAAGTTTCGTTTGAGCCTCTCGCTTTCATGATTGAAACGGCGAGGGGGGAGAAAGTCCAGCAAATCACAGTGAACAGGGATTCGGGCGTGGTTTCGTTTTTGAATGGGAACGCGCCCTTGCTGGGCTTGGGCGAAGGTGGCCCGCAATTTGACAGGCGTGGGTCGGCCGACCGGATGCGCAGCGGCCAAGGCGGATATCGGTTGGAGACGCACGGCGGGCGCGTGCCGATTCCGTGGGTCATTGGAACAGAAGGCTGGGCGCTGTTTTTCCATCAACCTTTCGGGACTTTCGACTTTACCGGAGCAGAAGGCAAGTTTCAGCCGGTGAGCCCGGAAGCTGCGCTGCCGTTGGACATTTTTGTGGTTGCCGCGCGTGACCCCGCAAAAATCATGGCTGAATATGCGCGCCTGACCGGCTATCCGGAGATGCCGCCCCTATGGAGCTTTGGTTATCAACAATCGCATCGGACCCTGGCCAGCCGGGAAGAAATTCTTGCGGAAGCCAAAACTTTTCGCGAGAAGAAACTTCCGTGCGACGCGCTCATTTATCTGGGGACCGGCTTTTGTCCTTCGGGATGGAACACTCAGAACGGCTCGTTCGAATGGAACAAAAACGTCTTTCCCGACGCCAAGGAAATGCTGGAGGAGCTGCATCAGGAAAATTTCCGGACGGTGTTCCATGTGGTGATCAAAACAAACAAGTTGCGCGGGACGGTTCGGGACCATTGCGATCTCGCGCATGCGGATGCGGAAGAAGCGGCTTGCTATTGGGACACGCACCGGAGAGATTTCGCACTCGGTGTGGACGGTTGGTGGCCAGACGAAGGTGATCCGCTCGACCTGGCCTCCCGGCTGGTTCGCAACCGCATGTATTGGGAAGGCCCGCAGTTAGACCGGCCCAACGAGCGGCCGTACGCTTTGCATCGCAATGGCGCGGCGGGAATGCAGCGGTATGCCTCGTTCCTGTGGTCCGGTGACGTTTACTCGACCTGGGAAACGTTGAAAGTGCACGTGCCAATCGCCATCAACACCGGGCTATCGGGCATTCCCTATTGGGGAACGGACATCGGCGGTTTCGTGCCGACGAAGGAGTTCACCGCGGAGCTGTATCTGAGGTGGTTTCAGTTTGGCGCGTTTTGCACGCTGTTTCGTTCGCATGGCCGCAATTGGAAACTGCGGCTGCCATGGGGCTGGAACACCGGAGACGCAGGACCAATGGAAATCAGCAATTACGGCGGGGCCGCGATTCCCGATGCCAGCCAGCTCCACAATCCGCAAGTGGAGATCATCTGCCGCAAGTATCTGGAGCTGCGCTACCGCCTGCTGCCGTATCTCTACAGCGTCGTGCGCGAGGGTACCAAGACCGGGTTGCCGGTGATGCGCGCGCTCTGGCTGCACTATCCGGACGACCCCGTAGCAATTGCACGCGAGGACGAGTATCTGTGGGGCAGAGACATCTTGGTGGCGCCAGTCGTAGAGAAAGAAGCGACGTCCCGCAAGGTGTATTTGCCACATGGAATTTGGCATGACTTCTGGACAGGCGAGCAACACGAGGGGGGACGAGAGATTAGCCGCGGAGTGGACCTGGAAACGTTGCCGCTCTATGTGCGCGCCGGAGCCGTCCTGGTGCAAGGGCCGGTGAAGCAATACGTCAATGAAAAAGTGAAGCAGCCTCTCGAAATCACGATTTATCCGGGCGCGGATGGAACGTTCCTTTTCTATGAGGATGATGGGAGCTCTTTCCTTTACCGCAAAGGCGAGTGGATGGGTGTCCAGATGGAATGGCACGATGCCCAGCGGCTCTTGCGCTTGCATCTCGCCGACGGCTCCCGCGTTCTCCAACCTGTGCCCAGGGTTTTTGAGGTGAAACTCGGCCAAAGTGCGCATCGCGTCGCCTTTGACGGCCATCCTATTGAAGTGAAATTCTGATAATCCGCTGCTCCAAACGGAGCACGCCTACCACCTCAGCACGTAACACGGGAGGGTTTCTGTTGTGTCTAAGGTATTGTGGGATCAAAGACTTCCGAGTGTGCCCGGGGCCAGGTTGTGACGGGAACTTTTTCAACCACTGCCCGGAATGATGATATGAGGCCGGGCCGGGCATCCGATCAGGAGAGATGAGGATCGTCGACCAAGAGAGAGACGATGTTCTGCTGCGGCAGGCCGCCAAGGGTGACGAGGAGGCATTCACCTTCCTCTATCGGCGCCATCAAGCAGCGCTATACCGTTTTGCCGTGCGCATGACTGGAAACGCCTGGGCCGCGGAAGAAATTGTGCAGGACGTGTTCATGACGCTGATGCGGGATCCGAGGAAATACGATGCAACGCGCGGTACGCTCGGCGGTTTTTTGTATGGAATCGCCCGCAACCGCGTGATGAAACATCTGGAGCGGTTGCCGCGGGAAATTCCGCTCGAGGAGAAGAACGAGGATGGCACCGGTTCAGGCATCGTTCTTCAGGACACGGCCACCCCCGCGTCCTGGGCGGAAAAACGGGAGCGTGTGGACCGTGTGCGCGCAGCGGTGCTGGAGTTGCCGGCGGAGTTTCGCGAAGCAGTCGTCCTCTGCGAGCTGGAAGAGATGAGCTACGAAGAGGCGGCCCAGGCAGTCGGCTGCCCCATCGGGACGATCCGCTCGCGCTTGCACCGTGGGCGCGCGTTGTTGATGGCGCGGCTGGAGATTCTGCGCGATGTGCCGCGCCGCGCGACCATGGCCAAGTGATTGGAATGGCGGTTAACGAAGGAAGTGTGAAATGAAGTGCGAAGAATTTGAAACGATAGGGCTGGATGCCGGGCGAGACGCATCGCTCAGCGAAGCCGAGCGCGCTGCCGTTGAGGAGCATGTGAGCTCCTGTGGCCGGTGCGCGGCGCTCCAGAGCTCCTGGCAGGAAGCTCGCATGGAGTTGCGCGCTCTTGCGGAAGAGACGTCTTCAGCACAAGCGCCGGCGCGGGTTGAAATGCGCCTTCGGCAGGAGCTCCGCACTCAACACAGCGCGTGGAAGAGTCGCCACATAGCGGTCGCCGCGGCATGGACATTAGCTGCTGCGGCGGTACTGATTGGCGCGGTGAGCTGGGTCAAATGGCGCGACTCTCAGCATCTTGCCAAAGCCAGCCATTCGAGCGCAGCGGTTGCGGACAATCCTTCGTCGCACGGCGGCGTCAGCAACTCGAATGCTGCAGCGGGCGGGTTCAGTGTGGACGAGGACTCCGTCACACTGGTCGCGGGAAATGAATCGGGGAATTACACGTTGTTGCCCGGTGTTCAGCCGGGCGACATTGAGGACTCAGAGATTCTGCGCGTTCGCATGCAGCGCAGCGCGCTCGGCGCGTTTGGCTTGCCAGTGAACGAAGATTTAGCCAATGAGTGGATTCAAGTGGATCTGGTGGTCGGCGACGATGGTTCGCCCCAGGCTGTTCGGCTGCTGCAGGAATAGGTCGGAATTCAGGAGAAGTTCGGGAGAGAAGAGGAGAAGGAAGAATGAACCGCAAATTTACGACGAGTCTGGTTCTACTGGGCGCCTTTGCGTTCTACGCGGGAACCGTGCAAGGGCAGGAAGCGCCGCCGCGCCCACCCGTTCCCGACGCGGTTGGCGGGCCTGGCGATCAAGCTGCACCGCCTCCATTTGGCGAGCGCATGGAACTGCTGGGGTTTGCGGGAATGCATCCCGGAAAGGTAGTGACGGGCGCGCCGTTTAGCGCCGTCGCGGTAACGGAAACTACGCAAACGCTGGCAGACGGGAATCACATCGTACGGAAAACACAGGCGAATCTTTTCCGCGACAGCCAGGGGCGCGTCCGGAGAGAAGGAACGCTGCCCGGAGTTGGACCGTTGGCAGCCGCAGGACAGCCGAAATCGTTTGTGATCATCCATGATCCGGTGGCAAAAACGAATTTCGTCTTGCATCCGGACACGAAGGTGGCGGAGAACGTCGGAAGGCCCTTCGGCAGGATGAACGGCGCAATGAAACAAGGGATGAAGAACAAGGCGCAAGGCAATTTCGCGGCGCGCGAGCAACAAGAGATGGCCAGCGGTAATCTAAAAAAGGAAGATCTCGGCACGCAGACGATTGGCGGAGTCGTGGCGCACGGGACGCGCGTGACGCGTATCATTCCCGCAGGACACATCGGGAATGAAAAGCCCATCACCATTGTTCGTGAGAGTTGGTATGCGAACGACCTGCAAATGGTGGTTATGAGCAAGCGCAGCGATCCCTGGTCCGGAGAAACCACTTACACGTTGACGAATATCCAGCCGACGGAACCGAGCGCGTCGCTTTTCTCGGTGCCATCTGACTATACCGTGCAGCAGGGCCGGCCGGGGCGCAAGGGAATGATGCGGCAGAATCAGGCGCCTCCACCGCCAGCGGAGGACAATGATCTCTGAGCTGTTCGAAAACGAGCTTCTCTCCTGAAGACGGCACGCCCTTTTCGCAGTAGCCCCCATCACTGCGAAGAGGGCGCAGCCGTTTTTGGCGGAGGTGAAGTATGCAAGCGAATGCGTGGGCGTCTCAAGGTAAAATGGGCGCGTGAACGAAAAAGACTTAGCGAAGCAGTTGGAGAGGGAAGGTTTTTCGCATACGTATGTCTGGCAGGACGGAGCAAATGCCTTTTATCCAGAACATACACATGCGACAGAAACGGCGCATATTATTTTGAGCGGCGAGATGGCGCTGACGATGAACGGACGAAGCCAGACATACCGGGTGGGCGATCGCTGCGATGTTGCGGCGGGCGCGGTCCATTCAGCCAAAATGGGACCGCAAGGCTGTCGGTACTTGATTGGCGAGCGATAAGCATCATTTAACTTTATCTTCAAGAAGAAGCTAGTGCCCGGTCGAGCAGTTCGACGAGATGAAGAACATTTTGATTGGTGCGTTGCAGAGCAACGCCAGCGCGAAGCTGCAGCAAACAGCCGGGATTGGCAGTGACGATGGTTTGCGCACCCGTGGATTGAGCATGACGCATTTTTTCGTTGAGTAGCGCAAGGGCAGTTTCAGTCTGGGTCACGTTATAGATTCCGGCCGAGCCGCAACAGATCTCCGAGTAAGGCAACTCCACAAAATCAAGATTGGGAATGGCACGCAGAAGCTCGCGCGGAGCCTCCCGGATCTTTTGTCCATGAAGAAGGTGGCAGGAGTCTTGATACGTCACGCGGTGGCGCAGGGGATGGAGCTTTGCGGTGAGGCCGAGTTCAACGAGAAATTCCGTGACGTCGCGCACTTTTGCAGCGAACGCGTGAGCTTGCGTATATTCCGGTTCGTCCACAGAGAAAAGATGATCGTATTCCTTGAGCGTAGAGCCGCAACCCGCGGCATTCGTAACGATGGCGTCGAAATCTTCAAGGGGAAAACCGGCCAAATTTCTTCGCGCGAGTTGGCGGGCCGCGTCCCGGTAGCCCGAGTGTGCGGAAAGTGCGCCGCAGCAGGTCTGTTCTTTGGGAATCACAACTTCGCAGCCGTTCGCGGTAAGTACCCGGACGGTGGCTTCATTGAGCTCGGAGAAGGTGACGTTGGCGATGCAGCCAATGAAAAAGGCCACGCGGGCGCGGCGCGGCCCCGCAGCGGGAAAAGTTTCGCCGAGCCGTGTGAAGAAAAATTGGTCGTCGATGCGCGGAAGCAGGCGTTCCCGCTCGGCGAGACCCAGCAGCTTGAGAATTCCAATGCTACGCGCAATCGTTTGCAACCCAGAGCGCTGATAGAGGCGGAGCAGGCGCGCCGCATCTTCGATGTGGTGCGGAGCGGACAGAAATTCACGGAAAAACAAGTCCCGCACGAAGCCACCGAACCACGAGCGGGGATACTCCCTTGCGATGCGCGCGCGGGCGTGCTCGACCAGCTTCCCGTATTCGACGCCAGAGGGGCAGGCAGTCTCGCAGGCTCGACAGTCGAGACACTTGTCGATGTGTTCGACGAAAGATTCGCTCAGCAAGCCGTCAGGCCGATCCGGTGTCGCGGGCTCGTTTTGAAAGACGTGGAACATCTGGTGGATGCGGCCACGAGGGGAGTCAGCTTCGAGATTCCACAAGCGATAGGTGGGGCAGGCGTTCAGGCAGAGACCACAGTGGATGCAGCGGGTGTAATCCTCGTAGACAGGTGCGGGGCCGGAGATGGGAAGCGGCGTGGGCATGGAACGCTTCGATAAGAATAGACCTGAAACTTGTTTGGGACGCAACCGAAGAGTGGAGCCCCAACCGGTCCACACGGCTAAATGGGGGACGGAAGCAAGAACAGCTAGGACGTCGAGTTGGTGGCCGGCGTCTTACGGAAGAGGAAGCGGTCAAGTGAGAAGGGACCCGGGCCCGTGGCGGCTAGTGCCAAGCAGGCTAGCCCAAGGACCAACGGCAGTTCGTACTCGCGCACGGCGTAAATGCCTTCATTGAAGTTGTACTTCCACATGGCGGCGCACATGTCGAGGAGCAGGAGGAGACCGGCGATAGATGTAACGAGGCCGAGCGCAAGAGCCACGCCGCCGAAAAACTCCACCGTACCGGTGACATACACCAAGAACGAAGGCAGGCCAAGCCCCTGGAAGGCTTCGACAAATCTAGCCCTATCACCAAAGAGCTTGGGATACCCGTGATAAATGAAAATCAGAGCAAGGCCACAACGCAATAGGAGCAGCGTGAACGGTTCTAATTTCTTCAAAAAGCTCATGAGGCTCTCCTGGGGTTGACACGGGAGTGGGAGCGCACTGAGGGGATTCTAACAGGTAGGACAAAGGAAGTCGCGAAAGGCTAGTTGAGACACGGTTGGACATGGCGGGAGCCTCCGCCATTGCGAAAGGGCGAGGTTCCCAGGCAGCCGGAGCAAACAACCCCGCCCTCCAGCGGTGATGAAGCGGCTGAACTTAGAAGTGAACAACGAAGCCGACGGAGACGCGTGCACAATTCGTGCGTTGCCCGGAAGTATCCAAGCCGACATAGTCCACTTGGGGGCGCAAAGCGAGGTGAGGGAGGAGACCAAGATCCACGCCGCCGCCGAAGCTGTAAGCGAACTGGTTCGAGGAAGGCCCACCACCACCGGCCGTGAGGCGCGAGCCTCCAAAGAGGACCTGCACGAAAGGATTGATTTTGGTGGGATTGCGCAGGGTCAAGCGAGGTCCAAAGAGATAGGTGTAGGTGTTGAGGGAAACGCCGCCGGGAGAAGCGTGGTAGCCGCCAAGATCGCCAACGATGCCAAGCCAACGATTTGGATTGTAGGCAAGGGAACCGCTAACGCCGTTTTGGTTGACGTCGACGCCGCTCCCCAAGTGAAAGTAGGAATAGCTAAGGGAAGCATCGACGGACTGTGCGCGCGAAGGGATAGCGAAAACAGACAGCGCTATGCCCAGCAAAATCAGCTTTCTCATTGGGTTTCGTCCTTTCCAGCTTAGAAATGCATAGCCGCAGGCGAGGCGACCGGGCACGGGTTGGCCGATCGAAGCGGTACCCATTCCATTCTCAAATAGTCCTGGGCAAATGGGTCAAGGAGGACCGGACTTGTTTCTATCGCCGCAATAGCTAAGCATGGGGGCAGAAGAAGCGTAGTATTTGGTAGCCCCGCCCCCGGAAAGGGGATCACCTGTGCGAATGGAAAGAAGACGCGCACCCAGGTATCGGTTTGCCGCAACCGCGGAAATCTTAGATGAAAAAGCGAATGCGAGAACTTCGTCGCGCGTAAGTGACCTAAGCCTGCATGGCTGCTACCTGGAATTGGCGGACCCGTTTCCACAGGGCACGCCCGTGCTTATTGAAATCGCCGCGGGAACCGAATACCTGGAAGCGCGCGCGACCGTGGCGTACCGCGAGCCGAATCAGGGAATGGGGGTAACGTTCGACGCGATCCAGCCATATTTCGCAACAGTGCTGAATCAGTGGCTCGAACGGGCACAAGAGACGGAGCGCTAAGCTTCAAGAGTCAAGCGGCTTGGCGCAAAGAGATCTTGCGGATCGAAGGCAGACTTCAGGCGGCGCTGCAGCGCGAGGTCGGGGCGAGGCGGTCCCCAAATATTGACGCGGCGCTTGAGGGCAGTGGGACACCAGGGAAGCGTGGCCCAAGCACCTTCCTTGGAGCAGAGCGCGAATATAGCAGAGCACGCTTGAGCAAGGTTGCTTGGGGCAGTGGCATCGTTTGCGGATGGCACAAAGGCGAGATACATGACGCCACAAGAGCGGGCCAGTGTGGCGTGGCCGAGAGAAAATTGGCGAGCGAGAGACTGAAGCTGGGGCAGAACAGCACTCATCCCACCAGGAAGAAGCGTGATCTTGAAAATCGTCGTTGAAGGAGAGGACTCGAGAAGAAGCGGAACAGCTTGGCCGATATAGTGCCACAGGTCCGCGCCCTCATTTTCGCCAAGAGTCGCAAGTTGCATGTTCTTGGCCGCGAAGGTTGCAGTGAATTGGCCAAACTCGCGCGAGGCGCGGTCGCAAACCTCAGGCGTACCCTCGATGCTCACGCAAAGATGCCAGGAGTCGTCAGGAAATTTTCCCTTAAGGGGAGCCGGCGGAAGCTCAGCCGAGTTTTGCTCTGCGTCAAGAAAGAGTTGCAGGAGTTGAGGACTGACGAGTTCGACGGAAGATGGGCGAAGCGGGGAGGCTTCGACCAGATTGCGGAAAGCCAGCGCGTCTTCGAGAGAAACGAAAGAAGCGACGAAGCCGCGGCTGGCGGGGGCGCCAGGAAAAGTGCGGAAATTAAGGCGTGTGATAACCGCCAGAGTCCCAAGCGAGCCAATCAGCAGCTTGTGGAGGTCGTAGCCGGTGACATTTTTTACGACCCGACCTCCGCTTTTGCAGAGCCTTCCCGTGCCATCGACAAATTCAGCGCCGATAAGGAAATCGCGGGCAGTGCCGTAGAAATGTCGCAATGATGAATCGACGCCGGAAGCGATGATACCGCCAATCGTAGATTCGAAATAAAACGGAACCGAGAGCGGGAGGAATTGTTTTTGATTGTAGAGAGGGACGGCAAACTCGTTGAAATTCGTCCCCGCGTCGACGCTAAGCGTAAGGTCCCCGGGATCGTAGTGCGCAATTTGGTTGAGGCCGGTCATATCGAGGGCGATGTCGTAGCGCGAGGGCGGCATCCCGATATTGAGTTTGGTGCGATTGCCGCATGGAATAAGGGCGAGCTTTTCGAGAGCGGCGAAACGAACGATTTCGGCGACTTGCTCGGCCGAGGTGGGCTTGGCAATTGCAGCGGGCACGATTTCGTCGACGGCATATTCGGCGCAGACGGCGGGATCTGCAATAACCTGTGAAACACCTAGGGCAGATTCCAATCGTGAGGCGAAATTGGCGGTAGCGGTCATTTGCGCACAGTGACCCTTTCAGGCTGAGGTCGAACACGAATTTCGCCGCAGCCCTTGCCAAGCGGAAAGATTTTTCCGGGATTTAAGGAAGAGTCCGCATTGAACGCGTCATGAACGCGGCGCATGAGATCAAAATCGGCGTCGGAGAAAAGCAAAGGCATGAGTTCGGATTTTTCCATCCCGACGCCGTGCTCGCCGGTCAGGGCGCCGCCGACCTCGACACAGTACCGGATGATTTCGGCGGCAGCCTGTAAAGCGCGCTGGAATTGCGCTTTGTCGCGGGGATCAAAGAGAACGATAGGGTGGAGATTTCCGTCGCCCGCGTGAAAAATGTTTCCAATGTTGAATCCGTATTGCTTGCCGATTTCCTGAATGCGCCGGAGCGTTCGCGGAAGCTTCGTACGGGGAATGACGCCGTCGAGCACGTAATTGCTGGGAGCAATGCGGCCAAGGGCGCCAAACGCGTTCTTGCGGCCTTTCCAAAGGAGTTCCCGTTCGGCATTGTCGCGGGCGCCGCGAACTTCGCGTGCGTGGTGCGTGTAGCACACTTCGGTGATGGCCGTAGCCTGCGCCGCAACGGCTTCGGCGATGCCTTCAACCTCGAGAAGCAGCACGGCAGCGCTGTCGCGCGGAAATCCCGCGTGAACAAAGTCCTCGACAGTTCGGAGCGTCCAGCCATCGAGCATTTCGCAAGCGGAAGGTGTGATGGCGCGCGCGGTGATATCGACAACAGTTTCCGCCGCGTCGTCGACGGAATCGAAAATGGCAAGAAGCGTTTTTACGGCTTCCGGTTTGCGCGATAGCTTGACAGTGATCTCGGTAACGAGCGCCAGCGTTCCTTCCGACCCAACGAACAGGCCAGTGAGATCGTAACCGGGAGCATCGCCCTGGGCGCTGCCGACGCGAACGATCTCGCCGTCGGGAAGAACCAATTCGAGCGCGGTGACGTGATTGCTGGTGACGCCGTACGCGAGCGTGTGCGGGCCGCCGGCGTTTTCCGCGACGTTCCCGCCGATGGTGCAGGATTTCTGGCTGGAAGGATCGGGCGCGAAGTAGAGCCCATGTGGTTCTGCGGCGCGCGTGAGCTCGAGATTGACTACTCCCGGCTGCACTACGGCGCGTTGATTCTCGGCATCCAGCGAAAGAATTCGGTTCATTCGCGCAAAGACAATCATCACGCCGCCCGTTCGGGCAAGCGCTCCTCCGGAAAGGCCCGTGCCGGCACCCCGGCCAACGATGGGAACATTGTATTTTGCCGCGAGCTTGACGATGCCCGAAACGTGCGTTGTCGAAGTGGGAAAAACGACCACATCGGGGCGGCCTTTTTCCACTGAGCCGTCGTATTCGTACAGCAACAGATCTTCCTGCCGGGAAAGCACCGACGATGGGCCGAGAAGCTTTTCGAGTTCACGAGCGAGGACAGAATACATGGAGCGCGCGGCGAGACCGCGCACTTGCACTATAGTGAGGTTTGCGGGAAACGCGCAACGTGAAGTTGCGCGGCGCGGAAGCGAGTGTGTTAGTGTGAACTTCCCGAAATCCGACCGAGGACCACATGGCCAAGCCGAGAGTGTTTGCGACGCACAGTTTGTTTGAATCCGCGAGGCAAATTCTGCTGGAAACCTGTGAAGTGGAGTATTGGACCAAGCAGGAACGGCCTTCCCGCCAGGAAGTTCTGCGACGAGTGAAGGATAAAGAAGGACTGATTTGCCTGCTCACGGAAAAAGTGAATGAAGACCTGCTGCGCGCGGCCCCGAAGCTGCGAATCGCGGCAAACGTGGCGGTGGGATTCGACAATATTGACGTTCCGGCATGCACGAAACGTGGCGTAGTGGCAACAAATACTCCCGGCGTGTTGGACGAAACGACCGCGGATTTTACCTGGACGCTGCTTATGGCGGTGGCGCGGCGCCTGGGTGAGGCCGAGGCACTGGCTCGTTCAGGAAACTGGACAAACTGGAATTTGGACCAGCTTGTCGGTACGGACGTGTGGGGCAAGACGCTCGGGATCATCGGCTTCGGGCGCATCGGAAAGGCAGTTGCGCGGCGAGCCAGCGGCTTTCACATGAAAGTCATCTACACGGACGCAATTCGTGCGCCACAGGAAGTTGAAAAAGAACTGCATGCCGAATTTCGCGAAATGAATGCGCTGCTGGCGGAGTCCGATTTTATAAGCGTGCACGTGCCGCTGCTTCCGGAGACACGCGGGTTGATGGATGCGCCGAAATTTTACCGCATGAGACCGACGGCGTTTTTGATCAACACATCACGAGGACCCGTCGTGGACGAAGCCGCGCTGGTAGCGGCGCTGGAAAGCGGCAAGATCGCGGGCGCCGGGCTGGACGTCTACGAAAACGAGCCGTTTATTCATCCCGGGTTGAAACGAACCAACGTAGTGCTTGCGCCGCACATCGCCTCGGCTTCGCTCGAAACGCGCACGAGAATGGCGTGCATGGCCGCGGAAAACGTGGTCGCGCTTTTCAAAGGCCAGCGTCCGGCCAACATGCTGAACCCGGAAGTCCTGAAGGGTTAGCGAAGGAGTTTCGCGGAGCGGCGATGGCGGACTTAAAACAAATCGCTCGGCAGATTTTTCACGAAACGCTGGCCGCGATCGATATTCCTGCCACGATGCAACGGAAGCTCGAGCGGCACGGCACGCGTCTCGTATGCGGTGAGAAGCCCGTTAACCTGAGCGATTTTGAAAAATTGCGAGTCGTAGCCATTGGGAAAGCCGCGCACGCGATGGTCGAGGGACTGCTTACAGTGCTTGCGCCGTTTGTGCGGTTCGAGGGAGTGGTATCCGCTCCGACAGCTCCCCGCAGGCCAGTGGTTGGCCTGAAATACTTCGCGGCCGGTCATCCCATTCCTAATGAAGAAAGCTGGAAAGCAGCCGAGGCGATTCTCACGCTTTTGAGAAAGTGCGACGAAAAGACACTCGTCTTTTTTCTCCTCTCGGGAGGGGGCTCGGCGTTGGTGGATTTGCCGCTCGACGAGCGGCAGACGCTTCAGGACGTCCAGCAATTCCATCGGGCATTAGTAACTTGCGGCGCGTCCATCGATGAAATGAATACGGTTCGCAAACACTTGTCCGCGGCGAAGGGTGGGCGGCTCGCGGTGGCTGCCGGCAAAGCTATGAAAATCACTCTGGCGGTAAGCGACGTGCCCGCGAACAAAGAGACGGCCCTCGCTTCCGGTCCGACTCTTCCTGATCCAACCACGGTTGGGGATACCAATCACATTCTCGCGCAGTATCACTTGAAGGAGAAGTTTCCGGCGGCGCTCCGGCGCTGGCTGGATGACGGAAAGATGCCGGAAACGCCAAAAGCAGTTGATTCTGCATTCCGGAACGCGCATTTTTCTCTCCTCCTGGGAATGGACGACTTGTTTCATCCGGCGCACCGCGCTGCCGAGGCGGAGGGTTTCATCGCCTGCTGCGACAACTCAACTGATGATTGGCCCGTGGAAAAAGCGGCCGAATATTTGGTGAGCCAATTGGAAGAGCTGTCCAAACTCCATCCCGGCCAGCGCGTGGCACTGATTGCCGATGGCGAAGTCAGCTCACCCGTTACGGGCGACGGAAGTGGCGGAAGGAACTCGGCGTTCGTGCTGGCCTGTGTCGAGAAAATTGCGGGGAAGAAAATCGCGGTGCTCAGCGCGGGAACAGATGGAATTGACGGGAATAGTCTCGCCGCAGGAGCGGTGGCAGATGGACAGACCCTTGAACTCGCGCGGCGATCAAGACTTGATTCAGCGGACGCCTTTCACCGCAGCGATGCCTACACATTTTTTTCTAAATTGGACGACGCCGTAGTGACCGGCCCAACAGGAAATAATCTGCGCGATCTGCGAATCCTCCTCGCGGAGCGCTGAGCTTCTTTGGCGAGTTTCTTACGGTTTTGCCGGCAGCCGCGTTTCCATGGATTTCAGCCGCTCGTTCATTTCTTCCACCAGATGTTCCAGTTTTTCAAGGCGCCGCAGAACCGCCGCGGAATCGTCGGGCTTTTCTGAATCGGAATTGCCTGCCCCCGAAGCTTCTTCTCCGGCACCAACTCTGGGTTTTGCGCCCGTAGGCTTTTTAAGCCGTGCGATCTGTTCCTTAATCATGGGAGCCATCTCGATGCTGAGATCATCGCTCTTCAGCAAAGCCTCAAGCGCAGGTATTGCGCTTGCATCCCCGCGTCCGCCCAGCGCAAAAAGAGCGGCTATCCGAACGGGAAAATGAGGCTCGCTCAAGTAGGAAGCAATTTGCTGGGTGATTTCTTTATCGTTTTTCTGAAGGCTTGCGAGGCTTCGAATCGCTGCGGTGCGCGAATCAATAGGCTTCCCCGGTGCCGACCATTGTTCGAGCAAGGGCACGGCTTTGTCATCGCCCAGGGGCCCCAGAGCCCGCAGGGCGGCGTTGCGCAGGTAGCCATCCGGGGAATCACCGGCCACGGCGGCTTCCAGTGTCGCAAGAGTCCCCGGCGCCTTCAGTTTGCCAAGCGCTTGCAGGGCCGCCGCGCGCGCTCGATACGAACTATCTTCACTTGCAATGCTGTTGAGCTTTGCGATGATCGCAGCATCATCTTTGAAATCGCCAAGCGCGTTGACGATGCGATAGCGCACCCAGGGCTCTCTCGTAGTACTTAGCGCCTCGAGGAGTTGCTTGGACGCAGCCGCACCTCCAACCTGACCAAGTGTGTCGGCGGCGATGGCGCGTACGCCCTGGGCCTTGTCGCTGCGAAGCGCGCCAGCCAGCGCGTTCACGACTTCCTCATCACTCTTGATTTTGCCGAGTGCCACGGCCGCGTCAGCGCGGTCTGCCAGGTCCGTAGCATTTTTCAGTTGATAGAGCCACTCTTTCTTCTCTTTATGAAATTCTGCGGACTTGAGGATATGGCCGCCCTTGTCAAAGAGCACCATAAGCGGAGCGGACTCAGAAGGGAATGTGAAAATCTGTTCGGCCTTTGAAACCGTGATGGAGTAAAGCTTCGGGGCGGAAGCGGTCGTGATTTCGATGTCTATCGGAACGCGGAAAATCCCGACGCGGCCTTCGACTTTTTGCGTTTGTTTCACCGTCAGCGCTACCTGATGTTTGGCATCATCGTAGGTGTAACTCAAATTAAATCTGGGTGCGCCCGCGCCATAGAGCCACTGGCTGAAGAATTGGTCGACGTTGGTATAGGATGATTCTTCGATAGCTTTCGCCAGGTCCGCCGTGACGACGTTCTTACCTCGGTTCACTTCCAAGTAGTGCTTCAGGCCGCGGTAAAATGCTTCTTCGCCAATTTGCTGGCGAAGCATGTAGAGAACCCAGCCGCCTTTTGTATATGCATTGTTGTCGAACTCGCTGGAATCCTCGAAATCATGCCGCACAATTGGCTTGCTGAAGACACCAGGATCCCCCATCCATTGCCGCGCGGCTTCCCAGCGCTCGAAATCGGCTTGATCTTTTCCATAGTGCGATTCCGTCCACACGGCTTCCATGAACGTCGCGAAGCCTTCGTTGAGCCAGATGTCGCCCCAATCTTTGCAGGTGATCAGGTCGCCGAACCACTGGTGGCCGAGTTCGTGCGAAATCAAACCGTCCTCATCGGTGAAACTTTCCGCGGCAATTTTTGGATGATTGAGCGAGTTGCTGGTGTTGGTGGTCGCGCTGGAGTTTTCCATGCCGCCCGCCACAAAGTCATCCACCATCACTTGCGCGTACTTTTCCCATGGGTAGTCCACGCCCAGCTTCTTGCTGAAGAGATCGATCATTTCAGGTGTTCGGCCATAGTTGACGGAAAGGCGGTCACCGCGTCCCTTTGGCGCGTAGTAGGTGACGGGAATCCCGTGCCAGGAATCCTTCACTTCGTCAAACTCGCCCGCGACGATCGTGATCAGGTAGGTCGAGCTGGGAACGGACTCGCGCCAAGTCCACGTCTTCTGACCCTTGCCCGCATCGGAAACGTTGATGAGCTTTCCATTGGAAACGGTGATCCACGAGCCGGGCACTGTGAGAATCGTTTCGGTGGTCAAGCGGTCGTTCGGGTAATCGTAGGTGGGAAGGTAATAGTGCGTGTCTTCCGACTCGCCTTGTGTCCAGATCTGCTTGGGGCGGTCCGGGTAATCCTTGTCCGGCAGGATGAAGTACATTCCCTTGGTGGGCTTTCCTTCGTAACGGATCGTGATGTCAAACTTTTCGCCGGCTTTGGATTCCGAGGGCAGCCGAACAATCAGCTTGTCCGTAGTGGTTTCGAATTTGGCACGAGCTTTGTTGACCGTGACGCTTTCAATGGTGAGACCCGAAGAGTCGAAAGCAATTTTGGACGTGCCGTCACAAAGAACCGCAAGAGTATGCGTGACTTCGCCGATCACTTCTTTTTGCTCGAGATCGAACCGCAGCGCGATTCGCGAATGTTGCAAATCATAATCGCGGCTGCGCGCGTAAGGCTCGTCGGCGCGAACTTGCAGCGCGGCAATGAAAGTCACTAGCAGCGAGGCGAGCAAGAAACCGACTGCAAGTCTACGGCTGGTCTTGCGCAATGATTGAATGCTCATGCTGTTTTGCTCCCATAAATTTTGTGCCCTGCCCGTTCGAGCGCGCCAATCGCGGCCGAAAGCGTTTCGGAAGCCACGAGCAGGTAATCCGTATCGAACGTCGAGATGGCAAACAAGCTCAGTTTTGCATCGGCGAGCGGTGCCGCCAGCGCGGAGAGCACGCCAATCTCCGTCAGAACAAATGGCCCGTGAACTTTAAACACGCGCCAACCC